>Ga0315321_10000174_pt1 | contig 43167 bp, 38 predicted proteins | sample M180m21515metaG_FD_203464 | JGI IMG/M metagenome (GOLD analysis project Ga0315321, IMG submission 203464) | Ammonia-oxidizing marine archaeal communities from Monterey Bay, California, United States - M1 80m 21515 | ecosystem: Environmental > Aquatic > Marine > Intertidal zone | place: USA... | reverse complement strand
CAGCGCAGGAAGGAGGTCATCATGGGAGTGATTGTCGATACGTCCGTCTGGTCCTTGGCTCTCCAGCGTAGGAATCCCGTGGACAATCCCGAAACTGAAGCCCTGATCGAGTTGATCGAGAAAGGGACTGCAATCATGATTGGGCCAGTGCGACAGGAAATTTTATCTGGTGTTCGTTATACGGTACAGTTTGATCGTTTGAAGAGCGCGCTCAGCGCTTTCCCTGACGAGCCGGCAAAATCAAATGATTTTGTCGAAGCAGCCCGCATCTGTAACAAGTGTCTCGATTCTGGGATCGTCATCGGAAACACCACTTGTCTAATTGGAGCGATTGCAATCGACCGAGAGATGGAAATTCTTACGATTGATCAGGAATTTCAGAAGCTCACCTCTATCGTTAAGGTTCCACTCTACCAACCCTAGTCGTTCATTGGCCACTCGTTCCCGCATCACGACGAAAGCCAGGCGGAAATTCTGCTCCGCTAGACCCGCCTGATTTACGGTGCAAATACTTTGTCCCGCGGTCTCGGAGAAGTGGCATATTCTCCCCACTTGAATCAGCAAGAAGATCAAAGAGTGCCTTGTTCATCTCAGTAATACGAAATTTCTGGGAGGAATCATTAAAGAGATTCTTACGCTCCTTGGGGTCAGACTTAGTGTGATAAAGCTCATCCTGGTCCCAAACACCATGATAGCGGATGTATTTATAGTCCTCCCCGATGACAGCATGATTAGTTGGGGTTTGTGGATAATTTCGTTCCCAATAATATTCATAGAGGAGGTATTTACGCCAATCAGAGCTCCCTTTTCCTTTTGCAAGCTGCCAGAAGCTTTCCCCATCCATTCGCTCTTTAGACTTCAAACCAGCGACCTCAAGGAGAGTGGGTGCTACATCGATATTGGCGACAATCTTCTCTACCTTTGTTCCTGGCTTTAATGATTTAGGATAACGCATGAGCATAGGAATTCGGATCGATTCATCATAGGCACAACGCTTATCAATCAGCCCGTGCTCGCCAAAAATGAAACCATTATCACCAAGATAAAGAATAACCGTATCTTCAAGTTCACCGCTCTTTTCGAGATTGCCCAAGAGGCGACCCACGCTGTCATCAACCGCTAAGAGTGCTTCACAATATCGGCGGTAATACTTCTTCATATCAACTCCAGTGTAGTAAGCGAACTCGACTCCATGCCGGCTATTGCTTTGATTTCGAACCCACATTGGGGGGTCCGTAAAAAGAGTAGGCTGAGATAAGGGGGTCGGAGGAGTTGGAATAAGTACTTCATCGTACTTAAATGCATGACGGTCAGGCGGCAGAAAATCAGCATGGACACCCTTGTGGGAAAGGTAGAGAAGGAAAGGCTTGGTATCATCTTTTGCACCAAGCCACTCCACGGCGTAATCAGTGAGTTCATCAGTGATGTAACCTTTCTGTGCGACCCTCTTCCCATTAATATTAAAACCAGAATTCGTAGCCTGAGGCACAAAACGGCCTTTCGCTTTCAACATAGCAGGATCCGGAACGTAAACTCCTTGGCCTTTGAAACTGAGCCAGTAGTCGAAGCCACGCTGTTTCTCCTCACTATCACCCATATGCCACTTTCCAATGAAGGCTGTTTGATAGCCGGCATCCTGAAGAAGTTCAGGAAAGAAGGTCAATGATTCGCTGACAGGATTGTAGTTGTCCACCACCCGATGATTGTGAGCATAAAGCCCTGTGAGAATGGAAGCCCGGCTAGGAGAACACAGAGAAGTCGTGACGTAAGCCTTTTTAAAGTGCACCCCTTCAGCCGCAAGTCGGTCCATATTAGGAGTCTCTAGAAAAGGATGGCCGAGAAACCCCAAGGCATCATAACGATGATCATCAGTTAAGATGACGAGAATATTGGGTCGCTTTGCTAAAATCGGGAGGAGAAGGATCGAGAAAAAAGCGATAAAAAGACTCCGCAGATTCATAGGTAAGAGTGTGACAGAGAGAGCACCGTCAAACCAAGCTAACAATCAAAAGTCTCTCGCACTTAAAGACCCGAGCAATCCACAAGGGGGTAATCTCACTCACGCAGGATGGGCTTAAAAAGCGAAGGTCACCCTTCCAAACAAAAAATTCAAGCGCTGGTAAACTTCTAATCTTAAGCTTTTATCTCCAAAGCCTTTTTCCGCTTCTCAAGAGCGATCATCAAGAGGGTCATATCCGCTGCAGTAATTCCCGAGATCCGAGCCGCCTGACCTAGGGTGCGAGGCCGAATATCACTGAACCTTTGACGAGCCTCAGCTTTCAGACCAGTAAGCTCCTGATAATCCATATCATCTGGAATTAGCGCAGATTCCTGCTTTTGAAAGCGATCGACTTCTTGTTGTTGTCGCTTGATGTGTCCTTCATATTTAAAATCGGCCTCAAGGATGGGCCAAAGTTCCACGTGGAACTTTTCGCGAATCTCAGACGGTAAATCTTCCCACCCGTGACCCCCCTGACGAAACCAATGATCTAACTTGATCCGTTCGTGTGACGTTTTCCGGATAAAATCACGAGCTTCAGAAAGCGCAGCCTTTTTCCTCGAAAAAAGGTCAGCATGCTCATTCTCTAAAAGACCGAGCTCCGAAGCAACGGGACTCAAACGCTCATCGGCATTATCCTGACGAAGCAAAAGGCGATATTCCGCTCGACTGGTAAACATCCGGTAAGGTTCGGTACACCCTTTCGTGACCAAGTCATCAATCATCACTCCAAGATAAGCCTCCTCGCGTCCCAACACTAAGGCACCCTCCCTTTTCACCTTGAGCGCCGCGTTTGCGCCCGCAAGCAAGCCTTGACCAGCTGCTTCCTCGTATCCGGAAGTTCCATTTATTTGACCGGCGAAGAATAATCCACCGATCCTCTTGGTCTCCAAAGTCGGCTTCAACTGGGTTGGAGGGCAATAGTCATATTCTACGGCATAACCAGGGCGAATAATCTCACACTTCTCTAATCCAGGAATGGCACGAAGAAAATCAAGCTGAACCTCATAAGGAAGAGAGGTTGAAACCCCGTTCACGTAGTATTCTAGGGTATGGCGGCCTTCTGGTTCTAGAAACACTTGGTGGCGCTCTTTCTCGGCAAACCGAACCACCTTATCTTCAATTGAAGGACAGTAGCGCGGGCCAACGCCTTCAATTTTTCCTGAATACATCGGGGATTGATCGAGGTTGTTACGAATAATGTCGTGAGTTTTTGGTGTTGTCCAAGTGATCCAACAGGGAATTTGTTCCACGTGGAACTTCGGATCCGACCAATCATTCAAAGTAAAAATGTCATTCTCTCCCTTTTTAATGAGTTCGGGATGATAACTGAACAAGGAAGGTGGGCTGTCGCCTTCTTGCTTTTCACACTTGGAAAGGTCGAGGCTGCGACCATTTAAACGACAAGGTGTTCCAGTTTTAAAGCGATCGATCTCAAAACCAAGCTCCTTCAATGACTCGGAAACGGTTGAAGTGGCATCCCCCATCCGCCCCCCTTTTTCATTCTTCAAACCAACGTGCATGAGGCCGCGCATAAAGGTACCTGCAGAAAGAATAACAGTCTTAGCACGGATCTCCATCTGGAGCGAAGTCTGGACACCCTTCACTTCATCGCTCTCAACCAAGATCGTTGCAACGTTTCCTTGGTGAAGATCCAACCCTTCTGTTCCCTCAATGATCCGCTTGATCCTAAATTGATATGCTTTTTTATCGCACTGAGCACGTGGAGCACGAACGGATGGTCCCTTGCCTGCGTTAAGCATGCGCCACTGAATTGCAGTAGCATCAGTATTCTCGCCCATGATGCCACCAAGTGCATCAATCTCACGAACCATATGCCCTTTTGCCAAACCTCCGATTGCCGGGTTGCAGCTCATCTGACCAATTGTGTCAAGATTCTGGGTTAGCATTGCCACCGAAACGCCAAGCCTAGCAGCTGCAAGCGCAGCTTCAACCCCCGCATGACCAGCCCCGATCACGAGAACGTCGTATTCTTTGGGATAGCAATACATAGACAAGGCAAGACGCTAACAACATTCTTCACAAACACAAGCGAGGTGACTATCTGTTTGAGAGGGCGTTTTCCGCTAAAAAAGTTGGTTTTAAAATTTGAAAACTTTTTAACTTACTGTATTTCAGCACCTTAAAAGATGTTGAAATAACAACAGCGGCCCACTTTTTAAGGCGAACCGCTGTTGAGCACACACGCAACAACAACCATTGTTACACCAACATAACCGCTGTTGGTGAGCAATTCTGTCTAAAACTTTAAGAAAAAGAGGAATTTGTGATATCACTTTCCAGAACAGGCTTCTCCTCAGGACCTAATAAATCTTCTACTTTTTGGCAGCACACTCAGCTCACATTTTTCCAAGATTCGACTCCATGATAAACCCTCATACAATATTCCGAATCCTAAGCAAAATCACAGACCGCTATAGCGGTATCGGCGCTTCGATTCAGGTGCTTTTTTCAACGACAAATAGGTCTTCAAGGACTACTCTCTCCCACCTTCAAAATTGCAATGAAAGCCTTTTTCCTCCTTTTTTTGCTGCTCACTTTGATCCCAGTCAAAGCAGCAACCTTGACTACGAACGAAATATTCGTCCGCCTTCAAGCCGTTATCGAAAGTAATGAAGGACTTGAAGACCTCATTTCTGATCTTGAGAGCCTCGAAAACAAAGAGCTTGTTCCCCTTCTAAAAGAGTTCGATCAAACTTGGCCACAACTAAGGAACCGCTACCTTAAGGATTACAACGATTTTGTGCAGACCCAATACTCGGGTGAAGCGAAGGCTGAAGCAAACCGACAAATCCGTCAGTATCGTCAAGACTTCATGATGGTCTATCAACTCAATGAAGCTACCATGAAGCCCCTTCTAAAAACGAAGAGCATGCCCGCAATCAAAGGTTTAAGAAGGCTCATCATGCCAAATGCCAAACAGATCTTCGCCACTGCTCCCGTTACCCTGGACCGGCAACGAAAAATCGTCTTAATCCTTGCAAAATTTAGGGATGCTATTGTTGAGACTGCAGTCCTTCACGATGAAGAAAAAGCGGAGGAACAGATTATCTCTAGAGAAAAAGAAGCGATCTCATCCGTCGCCGGACTTCCCCGCGATGGACTCCGCATCGTGAAGGAAAATGACAAAATTGCTGCAAAAGAGAATATCCCAGATGACGAAAGAGAAGGGATTCGGGAAGTCAATGAATGGCGACTTCTTCTCGGCCTCAATGCTCTTTTAATTGACTCAAAACTTTGCGGTGCCAGCCGAGGCCATTCCGAAGATATGGATAAGCACAAGTTCTTTGCTCACGAGTCTCCCGTCGCTGGGAAGAAGACTCCCTGGGATCGGGCCGCCAATGAAGGCACCAAAGCGAGTGGCGAAAACATCTACATGGGATCCACTGCACCCACTGCTGCCAACAAAGGTTGGTTCTACTCGCCAGGTCATCATAAGAATATGTTCAAGGGATCTCACAATACAATTGGACTTGGGCGTCATGGTAAACACTGGACCCAGATGTTTGGATAAGTAACTATCGATCAAGGGGTTTTAAAGAATCACGGTTTACCAGTCCTCGCGCGCAAACATCTCGTCCCACTTGGTAAATCCTGACGTTTTTCAGGTTTAATCGCTCTTCCAAAGCCTCACCCCCCTGCCCTCCCACCGCTACCATGGGACCACCTGTTACCATGGGCGTGAGGTAAATGACCCACTCATCAATTAGGTCCTCGTCAAGAAACGAGCCCAGCAAGGAACCACCAGCTTCCAGAAGAACCGTGTTCACTCCTTGCTGCTTGGATAAAGTACGAAGAACATCGTAATTAGATTGATTTTGAAAAATCAGAGTGCGCTCTTTCCACTCGTCTTCGAAAAGCTGAAAATCTTTTCGGTCGAGCCCCTGGCGTGTCGTTATTACCCGCCAAGGTTGAGTTTTTTCAGCCGGAATTCCAGGACCTCGCAAGGTCAAGGCAGGATCATCACATCTCACCGTTTCACCCGAGGTAAGGATAGCGTCAGCCTCAACCCGCAATTGCTGCACTTCTTCACGGGCCTCAAGTCCACTAAGCCATTGCCCCTCCCCCCTTGGGCGCGTAATCCGTCCATCTAAGGACATTGCGGTCTTGGCAATCAGCCACGGCCGCCCTTCTGTTTGCACCATCGAGAATCCCCGAATCAGTTCCTGACATTCTTCCTCCAGAACCCCGGTAACTACCTCGATACCAGCGGACTGGAAAATTTCGTCAGCTCCTCCGCCATGCGAAGGATTGGGATCACGAGCGCCATAAACTACTTTCGCGACACCCGCGGAAATCAAAGCCTTGGTGCAAGCCCCCGTCCGCCCATGAGTGCTGCATGGTTCCAGAGTAACATATACGGTCGCTCCTCGAGCCTCATCTCTCTGAAGCTTAGATAAGGCATCCCTTTCAGCATGTGGAGTTCCAACCTTGTGATGCCAACCGCGGGCAATTTCGATCCCATCTTTGACGACAACTGCTCCCACGGGAGGATTAGGCGCGGTAAGGCCGATTCCCCTTCGTCCTTCTTCCAAGGCCACGCGGATCCACTTTTCATTTTCGGAACTCTTCATCATCAGCTTTTATGAAATACGCCTAACAAGGCTGTGAACAAGATCTTGGCAGCCGGGATCAAAATAGGAAATTCCCAAAGTTCTTCGATTCACCACGTCTTAATCACGCTTATCTTCGCGAGTTATTCCAACCATGGAACATGTATAATAGAGAGGTGGAACAATGATTTATACGGGTTATCCCCACTAAGAAGAAGAAGACGATATTAAAAATGATTTATTCACCTCCCTAAGAGTTGTGAAAAACAAAAATTGTTAGGCAGCCAGATTTGCCATCTCTTTGGTATTGCAGTATAACTCCTGAGTGAAATTTATCAGCTTGTTTTTTAGCCTGACCGTCATGACCTGGGGTTCTACTTGGTCATCGTATTTAGGCCCAAATGGCAATGGGACAGCAGCAGGCAAGATTCCAGTAAACGTTCAGAAGGAAGGCCCCAAGGTTCTTTGGCGGGCAAAGGTGGGAAGAGGCTGTTCGAGTTTCACGATTGCCGCTGGACGGGCTTATACTGTTGGAAACAGCAATGAGAGTGATACCCTTTGGTGCTTGGATGCCAAGACTGGTAAGATTCTCTGGAAAAAGACCTATTCGGAGAAGCTCGCCCCAAAATTTTATGACGGAGGTCCCGGAGCGACTCCAATTGTTGAGGAAGGTCTCGTCTACAATCTGTCTAAATCGGGACGGTTGTCATGTTATGATGCTAAAACTGGTGATGAAAAATGGGTCATCGAATACAAAAGCGATCTTTCTGGGAACATGCCAACTTGGGGATTCTCTTCCTCACCAGTTGTTTATGGAGATGTTCTTCTCTGTCTCCCTTGTTCGAAAAAAGGAGCCATGGTTGCCTTGAATAAGAAAACAGGAAAAACCGTTTGGAGTTCCTCGAATGTTGCCCGACCCGGCTATGCTGCGCCTGTTCTTTATAAACATAAAGGCGAAGAGGCAGCCGTGGTCTTTCATGGTCGTTCCGTGGTTGGCTACGATCTCTCGAGTAAGGGTAGAGTTCTCTTTGAATACGGTTGGCGCACTCCATATGATGTTAATGCCTCTAATCCTCAGGTGCTTGGCGATCTCGTTCACATCTCTTCTGGGTACAATATGGGTTACGCAGTTATTGATACGTCCAAATCGAAACCGGAGATTGTTCACCGCAACCGAGATCTTCCAATGATTTTTCAAAATTGCTTCGTTGAGGGTGATGACCTCATCGGTTGCTTCGGAGACAAACGTTATAATACCGAACTATATCGCATGGACTTTAAAAGCGGCGAGATTCTCTGGAAACATTCGCTACCTGGGACTCGGGGTTCAACTGCTAGAATTGGCGAAACTACCGTAGTTCTTACCGAGACAGGTTTAGTTGTTTTTGGAAAATCTGGTATGGATGGTTTCACCGAATTTGGACGCCACCAGATTCTCAAAAAACTTTGCTGGGCTCCCCTTGCAATCGGTGAGGGTAAACTTCTTGCTCGAACCAACAAAGGCGAAGCTATTTGCCTAGATTTAACTGAGGCTAAGTAAATTACAGCGAAATCTTCCAACGGGAATATTGGTGAGCGTCTTTGGCACCGATCTCTCGCCTCGCGGGCTCTTTTTCAGGAACTTATTGGCTCATGCTTGGCTTTACTCTCCCTAGCGTCTACATCCTTGGTTTGTGAGTGACTTCAAATCCCTTGGCATACCCGCCGACCTTATCAAGAGTCTCGATGAATTGGGGATTCAAAAACCGACTCCGGTGCAGTCGCAATCCATCCCTTACCTTCTCGAGCGCGGACATGATTTCGTAGCGCAGGCTCAGACGGGAACTGGTAAAACTGCCGCTTTTGGCCTCCCTTTGCTCACCAAAATTGACCCCCAAAATAAACAAATCCAAGGTCTCATTCTTGCTCCTACCCGTGAGCTCGCCAAACAAATCCATAAGGCTCTTTTTAAATTTACTAAGTATGCCGACCAAAGAATCTTTCTCGAAGTCGCAGCCGGTGGAGATAAAATCGATATCCAAGTGACTCGCCTCCAGCGACCCACCCATATCCTTGTCGCAACTCCCGGCCGACTTTATGATCTTCTCAAGCGTAAGGTTGTTGCCCTCGATCATGTGCAATACCTCATCCTCGATGAAGCTGACGAAATGCTCTCCATGGGCTTCAAGGACCAAATTCGTTCAGCCATCGAGATCAGTGTGAATCGCAAAGCGACCTGGCTTTTTTCTGCTACTTTCCCACGTGTTTTGGACGATCTTATCAAGTTCTGCATGTCACCAGACCCTAAGACGGTTAAGGTCGACACAAAGAACGTTGTTAATCGTAACATCGAGCATCGCTATGCTGTGTGTGTGAAAGAAGACAAGACAGATTTCATCGATGAATTCCTTCACCGACAGGGTTCCCAGCGCGGTCTCATTTTTACCCGCACTCGAGATGGAGCCGACATCCTTGGAAAAAAACTCGCCAATCGCGGCCATTCCATCGGTGTTCTACAAGGTGATCTAACCCAGCTTGAGCGGGACAAAGTCATGCGATCCTTCAAAAAAGAGCGAAGCCAATTTCTAGTCGCGACGGACGTTGCTGCTCGGGGTATCGATGTTGAAGATCTCGCATTCGTTGTCCATCACCAGCTTCCTGAGCAGATTGACTATTACACCCACCGTAGTGGAAGGACTGCTCGAGCTGGCAAAAAAGGGGTTTCTTTGGTGCTCGTTGATCCTCGGGAAAAAAAGAAGCTGAAGCAATTTAGTCATGCTTTAGGGATTCATTTTGGTCCTGCTTGAGGTGGATTAGACCAACCGTGAGATGATATTCTCGTTGGGATTCTAGTTGAGCAGTTTTTTATGGGTAGGAATTGAGTTTTTCTTCTTCGTCCTTCAAGGTCTTCCCAAGATGAGTGCGAAGGATAATTTAAAGAAGATGCTCTTGGATAAGTCGGTGCGAACGGGGGATTTCACCTTGGTGTCCGGAAAGAAGAGCGATCTTTATGTGGATTGCCGACTGACGGCTTTGGACAATCGGGGCGCAAGCTGGATTGGCGAGGTTGGTTGGGACTTGGTGAAGGGAAAGATTGAGGGTGAAAGCCTTGATGTGAATGCGATTGGTGGAATGACGATGGGAGCGGATCCCATTTCGCTGGTGGTGGGTGTGGCGAGTGCGGGGGATGAAAAAGCCTTACAAATTTTCAATATTCGTAAAGAGCCCAAGGGGCACGGTCGCGGTAAGCAGATTGAGGGAAATTTCAATGAGGGCGACAAAGTTGTGGTAGTAGATGATGTTATTACAACCGGAGGATCGACCCTGAAAGCCATCGAGGCCATTCGGGCGGCGGGCGGTGAGGTCGTTTTTTGTCTGGTTTTAGTAGACCGAGAAGAGGGAGGCCGGGTCGCTATCGAGTCTGAGGGGGTGCCAGTAGTCAGTATCTTCACGCGCACTGAGCTTCTCCGCTAGAGATGAGTGACCACCATCTTGGCAGATTCCGTTGAATCAAGAATCTTACGTTTTTGCCTTTCACGATGAGATTGGGAAGCCTTCTATCGAATCTATGACAAAATTACTAATTACCGGGCTTTTAGTCGGAATTGTTGCGGGGCTTGTTGGAGCGCTTTGTGGCGTGGGTGGAGGAATCATCATGGTCCCAGCTTTTGTGATGGCTCTGGGGATGGGACAGAAAACGGCGGTAGCAACATCACTGGCTGTCGTCGTTGTTTCGGGGTTTTCTGGAACAGTAAATAATGCGGTGAATTCGGATTTAATCCAGTGGAAGGTGGTTGCGGTCGCGGCGTTGGGCGCGGCAGTGGCTTCGTGGTATGGAACTGATTTGATGCGGAGCCTATCGAACCTGCAATTGCAGAAGGGATTCGCTATTTTACTGATAGCGGTAGGAGTGAGGATGCTCTTGATGAAAGGATAATTAAGCGTAGTTTTCTGCCGTGGATTCAGTGACGCAGGCAATGCTTGGGGGAGTGGTTGGGGAGCTGGTGCTCGGTCGTAAGATCGGAGGGAAAGGAATGGCTTGGGGTCTTCTTTTTGGAACTCTCCCAGACCTTGATATCTTGGTTTATCCTTGGTTAAATCAAGTTGAGAAACTGCGCTGGCATCGGGGGATTTCACATTCCATTCTCGTCATGGTTGCGGCTGCTTTTGTTTTTTCGAAGCCATTGGCGTGGCTGCACCGAAAGAAAAAATTGAGTGCCTGTCGAGCGGGCTGGTTTGTTTTTTTGGCCTGGAGCACGCACGTTTTGATCGATGTTTTTACGAGTTATGGGACGCAGGTTTATGAGCCGTTTTCGGATCAGCGGGTGGCTTGGAGCAACCTATTTATTATCGATTTATTTTTTACGCTGCCGCTTTTATTCTGGGTGGTTTACCGGTGCTGTAAAGCGGCTAAAAAATTTCTAAAGTCTGTGGTTAGACACTTTAATAGGAGTGTTCCAGATGGGCAACCAGAGTTTGAGGGGATTTCGATGAGAGGGGCGACGGTGGCGATCTCTTTGAGTGGTCTCTATGTGATCTTCAGCTTGATCATGAAGATTTGGGCGATGGATCAGATCAAGGGTCGGATGGTCGAGGCAATTTCAAATGGTGAAATCGTTTCGGTAACTCCGACTCCTTTTAATACGATTCTTTGGCGTGGCTTGATCGAGACCGATGAAGGTTATTTTGTGACTCACTGGTCGCCCTTTGACGATGGACCATCAGGTTATTACTTCTTTGCGAAGCAGCACGCCCTCTGTGAACCTTTTCAAGAAGAAGAAATGTTCAAGGGTTTGAAGTGGTTTTCGCGGGGACATTGGGTGGCTCGCGAAAGGTCGGATCATGAGGTGGAGTTTGTCGACATACGGTTTGGTGAAGTTCGCGATCATGAGGCTGGAAAGCTTCTGGCGATGTTTCGCTGGCATTTGTCATATGATGACCAGGGCAACTTTGTAGCGAGCCGAGCGCCGCGTCATACAAAAATGGACGATTCATTGAGCGCCATTTGGAAAAGAATGTGGGGAAACCAGATGGGGTGGGAAGAGATGGAGGCGTTTTAGAGTTTGCTTCATCTAAAGCATTAATTTAGACGCCAAGTCGTTTTGGGTCGTAAGCTAGCAATAGGAGACATTCATGGGTGTCTAAATTCCTTGAAGGCGCTGCTGGAATTTGTCCAACCGGTAGCATCGGACAAGGTGATAATGCTGGGTGACTATGTGGACCGAGGTCCGGACAGCAAGGGAGTGATCGACTACTTGATTAATTGGCCCTGGGAAGCGAGATTAATTCTTCTGAAGGGAAATCATGAAATCATCATGGATGAGTCCGGTTTTTCAGGCGATCATTTGAAATATTGGTGTCAGGTCGGTGGTTTGGATACAATTGCTTCCTATGATGCGCGTTTTGCAAACATCCCCGAGAGTCACTGGGAGTTCATTCGAAACACCCTGCCTTATTATGAGACTGGAAAGGTGATTTATGTTCATGGAGGAGCTGCTCCTAAGAAGCCTTTGGTGAAACAAGATTCCGTGAACCTAGCGTGGCGTCGTTTTTCTGACGCTAAGGAGCACTCCTCAGGAAAGCTTGTGGTTTGTGGACACACAATTCAGCGCAAGGGTAAACCTAATGATAAAGGGCACACCGTGTGTATTGATACGGCGGCTTGCCGAGGAGGTTGGCTCACTTGTTTTAATGCTAAGACAGGCCGCTATTGGCAGGCCAACGAGCAAGGGCAATTACGTAAACGGAGGCTCAAAGCGTGGAAGAAAAAGAGAGCAATGAAGAAAATTGATTCTTCTACATCTTCTTCCTTGCCAGAAAGTTAATCGAAAGCCCGATCTGGCACCAACAAATCAAGGTGAGACTTAGCGTTACTCCCCATATGCCGAGTGAAATCAGGTGTTTCTGATTTCGAAGATCAACTGGCCATTCCTGTGTTAAAAAGTGCATCACCAAGAATCCTTGGCTGATTAAAAGCATGATGGGAAAGAGGAAGAACAGTGGGCTCCAAACCGCGCTAGCAGGTTGAAGGCCTGGATGATTGCGGACGTTCTGATTCCATAACTTAGCCCAGCCGAATACGACAACGAAGCACCAGAGGGAATTGAAGATGGGTAAAAAGAGAAAGCGGATTGCTTTGCTTCCAGTCAGGTGGGCGCCAAACGTCTGCATCATTTCCCAAGCTCGGTGCAGGTAGATAATCGCTAAGATGACCCAAGCCGCTAGGCCAATCCCAGCCAGAGATATTAAGAAATCTCTCGTATTAGTGCTGACAATTTTTTGGCAGAGAAAAATTAAGCCGATGGGAACCACCAGAGTTAAGAAAAAAAGGAGGAGATTTGCAGGGTGAAGATGGGGGAGATACATGCCCCCAGGAGGTCCCTCCCAAATCGTCCTAGTCTTTGGCACAGCATAGGGGTTTTGGTCGCTAATTTCGGAAGGGGGAATGGGCGCCGGCGCTTTCTTTTGGGTGGGGATTAATCCTAGGATACTACCTGCTTCTTGTTTTTCGTCGGTCCCACTTTTCCATACAAGGTGATGGCCGAGAAGTTGGCGATCGATGGCAAGGCTGCGCAGTTCGCGAAAGTCTACCGGACCAAAGGACTCACTCTCTATTTCATAAAACCATCCCGCCGAACTTTCTGCCCTGCGAGATGGGGGTGAATTGGGACGAGGAGGGAGTTTTGCCACGGACCTGTATGAACCTAGAAGTGAATGGCGTGGCCGTCAGCGTCGAGAGTGGCCTCGTGGATAGCTTCGGCAAGCGTCGGGTGAGCGTGAATGGTGGCGTGGATATCATCAATCGTAGCTTCAAGTGACAGGGCGAGTCCCATCTCTGAGATTAGGTCAGTGGCATTTTCACCAATAATATGGGCGCCAAGAACTTCGCCGTATTTTTTACCGAAGAGGATCTTCACAAATCCTTCGGTCTCACCGCTTGCTTGGGCTTTTCCAAGAGCCTGATAAGGGAATTTACCGACTTTATATTCAATGCCTTCTTCCTTGAGAGCACGCTCGGTTTTCCCAACGGAAGCAACTTCGGGGTAACAGTAAGTGCAGCCGGGGAAGTCTCCAACGCGCTTGACCGCGGTCCCCTCCACAAAAATTCCTTCGACACACTGCATCGCTTCGAAGCTGGCGGTGTGGGCGAGCCAAGGAGGTCCTGCAATGTCACCAATTGCGTAAACATTTGGAAGGGAAGTTTCGTAACGATCACTAATTTCAACCCAACCCCGGTCAGTGAGTTTTGGTTGTTGGCCTCCCGGAAGAACGGGTGTCACCCCGATGGCGACCAAGCAGCAATCAGCGGTGATTTCCTTGCTACCGCTGCTGTTCTCGACCGTGATGGTGACCGAGCTTCCGTTGTCGCGGGTCCCGGTGACCTTGGTGTCGGTGAGGCAATTGATACCCGCTTTGCGGTAGCTCTTTGTGATGGCATCACTGACATCATCGTCTTCGACTGGAAGGAGCTTGGGCATCATTTCAATGATGGTGACTTCAGTGTCGAAGGCATTGTAAATATAGCCAAATTCTACTCCGATTGCACCGGCCCCGATGATGACCATCGACTTGGGTTGCTTTTCAAGAGTCATCGCTTCCTTGGAGGAAATCACCGTGTTCCCACTGAAGGGAAAGCCAGGCATCGGGCGCGACTTCGCACCAGTCGCAATGATGACGTTTTTGGCGTCGAGAATCTCGGTCGTGCCATTTTCTTTTTTGACTTCTACTTTTCCCGGACCTTGGACAGAACCGAAGCCAGCGACGTAGTCGACATTGTTTTTCTTGAAGAGATATTCGATTCCGCCGGCTAGGTTTCCGGAAACCTGACGCGACCGGCCGACTACCTTGGACCAGTCGTAGCTGAGGTTATCGAAACTTAGGCCGAATGTCTCGGCATCATGCTTTAGTTGATGGTAAAGGTGCGCATTTTTGAGAAGAGCTTTGGTGGGAATGCACCCCCAGTTAAGGCAGGTTCCGCCAGCGCGTTCCATTTCGACACAAGCCACCTTTTTTCCGAGCTGACCGGCCCGGATGGCTGCGACATATCCGCCTGGGCCACCACCGATAACGACAAGATCGTAGGACATGCCGCGACCGTGGATAGGGAAATCAAAAAATCAAGACTGAACGGCTCATGCTTCCCAAGGTCTTTGGGTTAGTTGTGGGCACAACTCCCGTCCCTATCATTATATTTTCGATGATTGATGCCCAAGAAACAATAATTGAACCAACATCCTAATTTTTGAGAACTATGAGGTATCAAAGCCGATTAGATGCGGTTGTAACTTATCTGGAGCTCTTTATAAAATAATTATGACCCAACGTGAGATCGCATATCCTCCAGAGGGCTTTGAGGGGCTTATCTTTGATTTGGATGGGACCCTGATCGACTCGATGGAATCCCATTACGAAGCCATGGGACAAGCTTTAGAGGAAGAAGGCGGGATAGGTCTCTTCACGAAAGAGCGTTATTCGGAACTGGGAGGCAAACCAGCTAGTGATATCGTAAATTTATTAAATATTGAAAATGGTTTGAGTATGGATGCTCAGAAAATTTGTGAACGACAACATGAGATCTTAGAAGGAAAGGTAAAAATTTTTAAGGCCATCCCTGAGGTTGCAAATTACGCGGAAAGATATCGTGGAAGAATTCCAATGGCGGTGGCAAGTGCAGGGACGAGTAAAATGGTAAAATCCTCTTTGAGGAGCGTAAACATGCTTTCATGGTTCGATGTTGTTCTTGGTTCCGATGAGGTCAAAAATGGAAAACCATCACCAGATATTTATCTCGAAGCAGCACGGCGTCTTAAAGTTGATCCGAAAGCTTGCGTTGTTTTTGAGGATAGTGAGGCAGGCGTGCGCGCAGCCCAATCCGCAGGAATGAAAGTGGTTATCGTGCCATCTGAATCCTAATTGAAATGGAGGACTTCGATTCGAGGAAGAGAAGCTGTTGTCTTTTCATTTCTTTATCGCTGCTAGAGTAAGTTTAGGGGTTGAGGAATGGTAAAAAACATCGAGAATCAGGATCCCTTCAAAAATTTCCCAAACATGACTATTTTTCGAACCCTCTTTATCTTGCTGGCCTTCAATGCTTTACAGGCAAAAAATCAGCCAAACATCATGGTGTTTTTAGTGGATGATATGGGTGTGATGGACACCTCGGTCGCGTTTTTAACGGACAGTAAAGGAAACCCGAAGCGCTACCCGCTGAACAAATTTTACCGGACGCCATCGATGGAACGGCTGGCGAAGCAAGGTGTGAGATTTAATCAGTTCTATGCCATGAGTGTGTGTTCACCTTCTCGGATTTCTCTGCTGACAGGGCAGAATGCGGCCCGACATGGCGCAACGAATTGGATTAACCCATCGTCGAATAATCGAGGAAATTTTGGTCCTCCGAAATGGAATTGGAAAGGACTGAAGAAAGGGGAGGTTACCTTGCCTGGTCTTTTGGCCAAGGAAGGGTATCGGACGATTCATGTGGGAAAAGCTCATCTCGGTCCGAAGGGAAGCGAGGGCGAGGAGCCTTTGAATGTTGGCTTTGAGGAGAATGTGGGTGGCGCAGCTTTTGGGGCGCCTGGCAGTTATTATGGTAAGGCAGGGTATGGAGCGCTGACGAAGAGAAGGTCGCACGCGGTCCCGCACTTGAAACAGTATCACGGGAGCGAGACATTTTTGACGGAGGCGTTGACTTTGGAAGCGAAGAAGCGAGTGGCGCAGTCCGTGAAGGACGGGAAGCCTTTCTTTCTTCACTTTGCTCATTACGCGGTGCACGCGCCTTTCCACTCAGATCCGCGCTTTGCGAAGAATTATGAGAAGTCGGGGAAGCCTAAAAATGCGCAGGCTTTTGCGACCTTGATTGAAGGCATGGATAAGTCGCTGGGTGATATGCTAGATTATTTTGAAGAGCTGGGAGTGGCGGAGAATACGCTTGTCATTTTCCTTGGTGACAATGGTTCTGATGCCCCTCTGGGGCATCAACACGAGGTGGCTTGTGCGGCTCCGTTGCGGGGGAAGAAGGGTGCGCATTACGAAGGTGGAATGCGCGTGCCTTTCATCGCGTCATGGGCGAAGCGGAACGATGACTTGGCAGCCCAAAAGGCTCTGGCAATTCCGGCAGGTGTGATTCAGCCGCAGGTTGCTTCGGTAGAGGATATCTTTCCGACGGTTCTAAAAGCGGTGGGAGTAAAGAAACCTGAGCGTCATAAAATCGATGGATCCATGTTACAAACCCTGTTGAGGGGTGAGGGAGATGAGGCGCGCAAAGAGCAATTCCTGATGCACTATCCGCACGGGCCACATCGCAGCAACTATTTCACGGTGTGGCGTGATGGTGATTATAAGGTGATTTATCATGCACTCCCTGAGACGAAGACCACAGGCAACCGGGTGCAGTTTAGTGGTGGAAATTATGAGGTTTATCATCTAGCGAACGATCCATTCGAGGAGCGTAACTTGGCGGCTGTAAAATCGACTTTGCTGAAAAAGATGATGGCCGATATGATCCGGGAGCTTGAAAAATGTGGGGCAAATTATCCGGTTGATGAATCCGGCAAGGAGGTAAAGCCAAAGATCCCTGGGAAGTAAGTTAATTCATTTTAAATTGAACACTGCTAGTTTTTAAACTACCATTACGTCATGTCTGGCGAGGTGGGTGAAAAAGCTGGTTTGAGCGAATTCGAAGCTCAGGTCATTGGTTTCTTTTGTGATGGGGTCAAGATGCTAGGGCTGCCAAAGTCGATCGGGGAGATCTATGGCCTTCTTTATGTCACGCAAGAGGCTCTGTCGCTGGATGACTTGGTGAGCCGTCTGGGAATTAGTAAAGGTTCTACAAGCCAAGGACTTAAAATGCTTCGAAAGCTGGGTGCGGTCCGGGAAGTCGAGGGAGAACGAGGCCGCCGGGTGTATTATGAACCTGATGTGGAACTCAAGCAGTTGGTTGGGGGATTTATAAAGGAGCAGGTGAGGCCGCACTTAGCGAGCGGTGAGGAGAAACTCGCAAACTTGAAAGCGATGGTCCACAAAATGCCGGGTGATGCGAAGTCGGATTTTTATGCGGGGCGGTTGGAGAGATTGGGCCGGTGGTCGAAGCGATCGCGCATTTTATTGCCAATCATCCAGAAATTTCTAGGTCGCTAAGCTTATGAATGATCAAGCAGCTTGGTATGTTCTACGGACGCAGTTGAAGCGCGAGAAATTGGCGGCTGCCAATCTGCGACGACTTGATGGAGTGGAGGTTTTTTTGCCGCGTCTTAAATATCAAAAAACGACCCGGCGAGGCCGAGTCTGGTGGATAGAACCATTGTTTCCTGGTTATTTATTGGCGCGTTTTTCACTGGCCGAGATGGGCAGAGCAGTCACTTATGCGGGGGGAGTGAGCAAGATTATTGGCTTTGGAGGCAAGGTCCCGGAGGTGCCAGCGGATTTTGTGAAGAGCCTTCAAGAGGAGGTGGCGAAGGTAGATTCTGGTGACGAGGAGATTGTGGTGGATTGGAAGGTCGCAGCTGGGGAGGAAGTTGAAATTGCGGAAGGCCCCTTTAAAGGGATGTCGGGTGAAGTGGTCGAGGTGAGGCCTGGAAGCGAACGTGTGGGGTTACTCTTAGAATTTCTAGGAGAGCAACAAACTGTCGAGGTCAGTTTGTATTCCTTAATTTTAGCGGGGCCAGAGATTCCCGCGGGTTGGCAGGAAGGAGATTCCGCCTAGTTCATTTTTAATTGAACAAAGAGGGGTTTTATGTGTCTATCTCTCGACAACTCAGATGTTTATTCATTTTGGTTCATTCGATAACGCTTTTAAAAGGTTTCACTTTCAGGATAAGTGACTGACCAAGGGCGGTAGCGTTTTTAGTTTTAGATTTAACACATCTCCAAGTTTAAACATTAACACCTCTTAACTATGAAAATCTTTATTGCAGGTCATCGAGGGATGGTGGGATCAGCCTTGGTGCGGGAAGCAGAGCTCCGGGGTGGTTATGAAATCTTAACGGCTGGGCGTGGGGAGCTTGACCTCCTCAATCAAGCGGAGTGCCGAGCGTGGCTTGAGGATCAAAAGCCCGATCAGATTATAATTGCAGCCGCAAAAGTGGGCGGAATCCATGCGAACGCGACTTATCCAGCGGAGTTCATTTATGAGAATCTCACGATTGCCACTCATCTGATCGAAGGGTCTCGGCAAGCTGGGGTTGAGAGAGTCCTTTTCTTAGGCAGTTCGTGCATTTACCCAAAGATGGCCCCTCAACCGATGCCGGAAGATTGCCTTTTGACGAGCCCGCTTGAAGTTTCAAACGAAGCCTATGCGGTGGCCAAGATTGCAGGTCTCAAGATGTGTCAGCACTACCGAGCCCAATACGGATTGAAGTATCACTCGGCAATGCCAACCAACCTTTACGGTCAGGGAGACAATTACCATCCCGAGAACTCTCATGTCATTCCCGCCTTAATTCGACGTTTTCACGAGGCGAAGGAGCGGGGTGATTCTGAGGTGGTGATCTGGGGAAGCGGCACGCCTCGTCGTGAGTTTCTCCATGTTGATGATCTCGCGGCTGCTTGTTACCACCTTCTTGCTTTAGAGGATCCGCCTGATTGGGTTAATTTAGGAGTGGGGAAAGACGTTACGATTCGTGAGCTGGCTGGGCTGGTGGCGAACACGGTGGGTTTTAAGGGAGAGATCACGACTGACCCTTCTAAGCCGGATGGTACTCCTCGAAAGCTTTTGGATGTGTCGCGGCTGACAGAGAGCGGATGGAAAGCAGGAATCTCGTTAGAGGATGGTTTAGTGAATGCTTACGATGATTTTCTCCAAGCCTTAGGCGACGGAGTCGCACGACTTTAAAAAATTACTTATGAAAAAAGCACTTATCACCGGAGTGACCGGACAAGACGGATCTTATCTTGCAGAACTTCTGCTGGAGAAGGGCTATGAGGTCCACGGAATCAAGCGACGGGCTTCCTCCTTTAATACCGAGAGAATTGATCATATCTATGAAGATCCGCAGGTTGAGGATGGTCGCTTCAGATTGCACTATGGTGACCTCTCTGATACCTCAAACTTAACGCGTATTATCAGTGAAGTAGAACCGGATGAGGTATACAATCTGGGGGCACAATCTCACGTTGCCGTTTCCTTCGAGTCACCGGAATACACCGCAGATGTTGATGCCATCGGAACGCTCAGGCTTTTAGAAGCCATTCGCTTTTTGGGCTTGGAGAAAAAGACCAGATTTTACCAGGCATCAACCTCTGAGCTTTATGGTTTGGTTCAGGAGGTGCCCCAAAAAGAGACAACCCCATTTTATCCCCGCTCACCGTATGCTGCGGCAAAGATGTATGCTTATTGGATCACAGTGAACTACCGTGAATCATACGGGATGTATGCTTGCAACGGAATCTTGTTTAACCACGAGTCGCCGCGGCGCGGAGAAACTTTCGTAACTCGTAAGATTACCCGTGCACTCGCTAATATTTCGCAAGGAGTTCAAGCGTGCCTTTATCTTGGAAATATGGACGCCTTGCGCGATTGGGGGCATGCCAAAGATTATGTGAGGATGCAATGGATGATGCTCCAGCAAGACGAGCCTGATGATTTTGTAATTGCGACAGGAAAGCAGATTTCTGTCCGAGAGTTCGTTCAATTATCGGCTCGTGAAGCTGGAATCGAACTCGAATTTTCTGGTGAAGGAGTCGATGAAATCGCGACGGTAAAATCGCGGGATAGCGAGAAAGCCCCCGCGGTGAATGAAGGTGACGTCATCGTGAAGGTAGATCCTCGTTATTTCCGCCCGGCGGAAGTGGAAACTCTTTTAGGTGACCCGACCAAGGCAAAGGAGAAGCTGGGGTGGGTCCCGGAAATCACAGTCGAAGAAATGTGTGCCGAAATGGTGGCAAACGATTTAGAAGTGGCTCGCCAACACGCTCTTCTGGTGGAACATGGCCATGCCGTTTCGATGTCGCAGGAGTGAAGTTATTTAAAAAATCAACAAAATGAAAATCGCAGTTGTTACTGGTTCGGCCGGACTCATTGGATCGGAATCCACCAAAGCTCTTCATGAAGCGGGGTTCACGGTTGTCGGAATAGACAATGATCTCCGCGCTTACTTTTTTGGGCAGGAAGCGTCAACCGATTCAACGAACACCGAACTTCAGGAAAAGCTTCCAAATTACCGCCCTCGCAAGGTCGATATTCGCGATTTTGAAGCGGTTAAAGAGGTCTTTGAGGAGTTTGGATCGGACATCGAATTGATTGTTCATACTGCCGCACAGCCTTCGCATGATTGGGCGGCCAAGGAGCCGTTCACCGATTTTGGAGTAAACGCGAATGGCACTTTAAATCTTCTCGAGGCTACCCGCCAAGTTTGTCCGGAGGCGGTCTTTATTTTCACCAGTACGAATAAAGTCTATGGTGATACGCCGAATCATCTTCCATTGCTTGAATTGGAGGAGCGATGGGAAATCGAAAAATCACATCCCTTCCATGTGGGAATTGACGAGTCGATGTCGATTGATCAATGCAAGCACTCCTTGTTCGGTGCGAGTAAGGTGGCAGCAGATGTCTTAGTTCAGGAATATGGTCGCTACTTTGGAATGAAGTCTGGTGTCTTCCGTGGGGGTTGTCTCACTGGACCTGCCCATGCTGGGGCCGAGCTTCATGGTTTCTTGGCTTACCTTATGAAGTGTATTGTGGAGGGGCGACCTTACCGGATTTTCGGATATAAGGGGAAGCAAGTCCGCGATAATATTCACGCACACGATTTGGTTTCCGCATTTCTGCACTTCTACGAGAATCCGCGGGTGGGAGAAGTTTACAATATGGGTGGCAGTCGCCATTCCAACTGCTCAATGCTGGAGGCGATTCGGATCGGTGAGGAGCTCTCAGGAAAGAAGCTCGACTACACCTATCTCGAGGATAATCGAATCGGTGATCATATTTGGTACATCAGTGATGTCCAAAAATTCCAGAATCACTACCCAGATTGGAGCTACAAATATTCTATTAACGATATCTTAGGAGAAATTTACGAGGCCTGTGCTGCCAATACTTCTAATTAGACGAGTGTGAACCCGGAAACGACAATCGAGGTCATCAACACGCCGTGTCTGGTGACAGACGTAGCTGGCCTTACCGGGCGGATTGAAAATCAGATTCGTCGTGACTCAGAGTCACCGTGGTCTATCGATTTTACGAACGTTCATATTGTCGCGATGCGAAAGATGGACGAGAATTTCCGGGAACAGACTTCAAAGGTTGATTGGTTTGTCCCTGACAGCCAAATCCTGACATGGGCGGTGAGTTGGTTGGGGGCGAAGGGCAATGAGCGGGTCTATGGCCCCACTTTTCTTGATTACTTCATTCGCAATGCTGATATAAGTCTGACTCATTACTTTCTGGGGGCTTCCCAGGAATGTTTGAACCAGCTTTTAAGGAAGTTGCAAGAGAGGCGCCCTGGCATCAAGATAGTGGGTTCGCACGATGGGTATTTCAAAAACACCGATGAAGGTGCGATCAACGAGGAGATCAATCAATTAAAGCCAGATCTGGTGTGGGTGGGACTTGGAACTCCAAAGCAGCAGGATTGGATTCATCGTAATAAGAAGAAGATCAAGGCCGGTGCGATTTTGGCGGTCGGGTTTGCCTTTGATGTCAATGCCGGAACCAAAAGCGATGCTCCGGATTGGATGGGAAGATTTGGAGTGCTTTGGCTTTACCGTTTTATTTGCGAACCACGCCGACTCTTTAAACGTTATGCGGTCTATAACTCGATTTTTCTATGGCATCTCTTTCGTCAGGTGATGGTTAGTGGTCGTAGCGGGAAGTAAAGTATCCATGAATTTTGCGGACATCAGGTTTTGGGGAATCCTAGCAGTTTCTCTTGCGGCGATCCTGATTATCCGCGTGGTTGTGGTGAAGGTGATACGCCCTGATCCGGGTGTTTACGATCGGGTTGCGCTAGCTGTCATGGGGCTTGTCCTTTTGGGTTGTGTGAGCCTCCTGTCACTGGGAATTTTTGCTGCGGTTAGTGTGACGACTTACCTTGGCTTGCGCCTTATTTTAAAGGCTGATTCGTCTCCGAAGCGTCGTGGAAAGTGGTTATGGCTTCTCATCCCTTTACAACTTTCGCCGTTACTATTTTACAAGTATGGCGGGTTTTTGGGGAATGAAATACTCGGCCTTGGCAGTCGTTCTCTGAGCAACCTTATCATTCCGGTTGGTATTTCCTTTTACACCTTTCAGTTAATTTCCTTCGCGGTTGATACTTTGAAACGAAGCCAACCTTTGCCAGATCTATTAACCACTTTGAATTTCGCGGGGTTCTTTCCGCAGATTGTTGCTGGCCCGATCGAACGACGCGAGGCCTTGCTTCCCCAACTCGAAAAATTTCGTTTTCGCTGGGACAAAAAAGCGATCGAACTCGGGTTGACGTGGATTATCCTTGGCCTGTTTTTTAAGCGCTGTTTGGCCGACAATCTGGCTTTGACCTCACTGGTTCATTCTGGAACTAATCCTTTTTTGATTTGGCTGGATACTGTGATGTTTGGTTTTCGCATCTATTTCGATTTCTGCGGATATAGTCTCATGGCCTTGGGGGTGGCCCAATGCCTTGGGATAAGGCTAACGCTCAATTTTAGAAGTCCTTACTGTGCTTCAAATATTGCTGACTTTTGGCGGCGTTGGCACGTCACGTTGAGCACGTGGTTTAGGGACTATATCTACCTCCCTTTAGGTGGTTCGCGTGTGGGGTTTTGGGCGGCGAATATTCTAATTGTATTCGCTATTTCGGGGATTTGGCATGGAGCGGGTTGGAATTTTTTGATTTGGGGGGCGATACATGGGGTCTTTCTTTTGGTCTATCGTTTTCCGGTGAAAGTACGTCTGCCTCGCGTGGCGGCTTTTCTTTTAACTCATCTTTGTGTTTTTCTAGCGTGGCTTTGCTTTTATGAGACCGATACAGGAGAGTTGTTTCGCAAGCTCGGATTACTTCTGAATCCTGCCTCCTACGACGGCTTTGCTTTACGATCATTTATTGCGGCCTGCTTATCTCCAAATGGTTTGGATGTTTTTGCGATCTTAGGAGTTGTCGCCTGTGTCATTAGTCTCGAGATGTGGTCCTTAAGAAAAGAAGGTGAGCCCTATCGGTTTCTGAGAACCAGAGGGGCAGCGGCGATCTTAATTTTTGTGACGGTTATTCTGTCCCCAATTTCAAATAACGATTTTATTTACTTTGCCTTTTAGATTCCTGCGAATGGTTCGCACCAGTTTTAGTGATCGTCATCCATCAGGAATGATCACAATGGCGGTTGTTGCTGTAATGATCGCAGTGATATTTTCGTATTATCAAACGACGCGGTGGAATCCCGAGATGCGGTTTTGGAAGGCCGCTGCCGCCGCCAAATCAGGTTGGGTTGATTCGTTGAGAAAATCGGAGGATGTTCCCGTGATTATCTGTCTTGGTGGGTCAGCGACAGGTTTTGGAATTGATGCGGAATATGCTGATCGTGAATTGGATTGCCGGCTCGCTAACTTTGGATTGCATGCGGGCATGGGTGCTGAGGCCTTGATTGGCTTTGCGCTCTCCAAGGCAAAAAGGGGGGACACCTTGCTTGTGATGCTAGAGCCGGAGTTGTTAGCCGATAGCGAGATGGAAACGGCGCTTGGTATCCAATTTGCCTATGCAATTGGAGAACGGGAAATTTTGAATTGGGATGGTGCGACCTCAAGTTTTCATTTGACCAACCTGAGGCCTGGCGCCTCGAATGTTTTCGGGGTGATTGGAAAGATTGCGATGGGGCGGCCGCTGTATCGATATCAGCTCAGAGATATGCGCGAGGGTGGTTTGCTAACGACATCGGTCACTTCTGGGATTGTTGGTCGCAACTCTTCGCCAGAAAGCTTGTCAGAGTCTGCCAAGAAACTTTTGAAGGATTTGGTGTCAGTTGCCCGCCAGCGTAAACTAGAAGTTATCTATGGATTGCCATGGGTTTATAGCGATGAGGAAAACGCAGCGTTTGTTCGTCAAGGCCGATCAAAGCTTCTTAATGAAGTTGGGCAGATTATGCCGGTGATTTATGAAGACGATTTGGGTGTGAGCACGGAAAAGATTAATTTTAGAGACTCTCCTCAACACCTCTCGGAGACAGCAGCAAGGAGAAGAACCGAGCGACTCGTTAAAGCACTTGAGAAAAACTTTGCAGTTCGCTAGGAACCCAATATGAGATTTTTAATACCGCCGTTAGATGGCCAATAATATTCATACCCAGTTTCATCGCTTCGTGTCTTCTGGCGAAAAAGAAGACCTTCTTGGCCAAAAGGGCATGGTTCTTTGGATGTATGGACTCAGTGGGGCGGGCAAGTCCACGATCGCGGCTGCCTTGGAAAGGGAACTTCATAATGAAGGACGCTTTGTGGTGATTCTCGATGGTGATAATTTTCGACACGGGCTCAATTCGGATCTCGGATTCAGTGATGAAGATCGATCTGAGAATGTGCGGCGCGTTGCGGAAGTTGCTAAAATGTTTGCCTCGCAAGGGGTGATCGTGGTGGTCGGAGTGATAACGCCGAAACAGGCCCTCCGGGAGCTTGCAAAGAAGGTAGTCGGGGATTCTTTTGTCGAAATCTATATCCACGCCTCATTTGAAACCTGTGCTTCCCGAGATCCCAAGGGGCTTTATGCAAAAGTCGCTGATGGAAAAATCAAACAGTTTACTGGAAAAGATAGTGGTTTCGAAGAACCCGATTGTCCTGATTTGCTGATCAATACGGAAGAGCTTGAGCCTTCAGCAGCGGTGAAAAAGATCAAAACACTCTTGCCAGGACTCTAAACTGCCCATAAAGCCCCCCCAAGGCCTTAAACCTAATTAATCTGACAAACTTAGTCAACAAATGTCTAATTACAATCTGAGTCATCTCAACCAATTGGAAGCAGAGGCGATTTTCATTCTCCGCGAGACGGCGGCGCAATTTGAGAATCCGGGCCTTCTTTTCTCGGCTGGTAAAGATTCCATCGTGATGGCTCACCTTGCGCGAAAGGCCTTTTATCCGGCGCGGATTCCCTTCCCTCTCGTTCACGTTGATACTGGGCATAATTTCCCGGAGACCATTGCTTTCCGTGATGCCTACGCAGAGAAAATAGGAGCACGATTATTTGTAGGTTCAGTCCAAGACTCGATCGATAAGGGGACGGCGGTGGAGGAGACTGGTGCGAATGCCTCGCGCAATAAGCTTCAGACAGTGACTCTTCTCGAAACGATTGAGGAGCAACAGTATGATGCAGTTCTAGGCGGCGGACGTCGCGATGAGGAGAAGGCGAGGGCAAAAGAGCGTTTCTTTTCCCACAGAAATGACTTTGGAGAGTGGGATCCCAAAAACCAGCGGCCTGAGCTTTGGAATCTTTTCAATGGGCGTAAGCAATCAGGAGAGCACTTTAGGGTCTTCCCCTTGTCCAACTTTACCGAGATGGACGTTTGGATGTATATGCATCGCGAAGGAATCGAATTGCCAAGCCTTTACTATGCCCATGAGCGCGAAACAGTGACGCGGAATGGGGTTATCTTGTCGGTTTCGGAATTTGTTCAGCCGCGGGAGGGTGAAACGGTTGAGGTTAAGAAAATTCGTTTTAGGACGATGGGAGATGCTACGATTACTGGGGCCGTTGAAAGTAACGCGGATACGATGGAGCAGATTATTGAGGAGGTTGCCGCAGCGCGCCAAACGGAGCGTGGCAATCGTGCAGATGACAAGCGATCAGAAACAGCGATGGAAGATCGGAAGAAAGAAGGTTACTTTTAAAACTATGAGATATTCCATGCACCTTTTGATTATGGTCTTCGCCTTAATGACGGTTTGGCTTCCGGCGTTGAGTGTTGAAGATTTGCAGTTCTCTTATGAAGCGGCTGTCCTTGAGACAAATGAGGGCCGTGACAAGCAGCTTGGAACATTGAATCAACGGTACACAGCCGCTTTATCTAAGTTACAGAAACAGGCACAGAAACAGGGTGCCTTAGATAAGGCGCTCGCCATTAAAAATGAGGGAATCTTGATTGAGGAAAAAACTTGGCCTATGCCCCCCGTTCCAACAACGGCGTCCAAAACACTCCAAGGCCCAAGACGGACCTACTTGAAAGCTCGATTTGGGATTGAAAAGGATTGGGCGATCGAGATGGTCAATCTGGGGGATAAAATGGAAAAAGCCCTTAGGTCCAAAATCGTGAGTCTTACCAAGTCCGGGAAACTCGAAGAAGCAAAAGGAGCCCAAGTGCTTCTCAAAAAGATCCAGGAAGATCCGGAGCTTGCCAAAGCACGGGAGCTCCCTTCGAGAGTTTCACAGAGCGGGAGATCCCGTGCAGGATTTATCGTCCGAAGAAATGGGGATGATTTGGAGGTGCTGGTTCGGTATGACAGTGAGGGCAAAATCAGTTTAAAAAGTCCGGTCGAAAATGTGGTTGAGCAAACTGGCGGCAAGCGTGAAAAAGGTAAGACAAGTGCTCGAACCTTAGGCGAATTCGTTGGGGTAGGGGCTGAGAGCACAGAACGGTACATCGCCCTTGATTACACTCCAGAAGATGGAAAGTTGACTCCTGAAGAAGTGGTTGGGGTCGATGTCAGTTTTCAAAATGACGAGGGAACAGTCTACAAAATCCGGAACGGCTCAAAAAATGCCTACCTCGGTTTTCCAAACCTCCTCGGAACTTTGTCTTCACCTGCGACCTATCGTATCATTGGAGAGCTCAAAATACCCAAAGAGAATAACACTCTGACAGGCCTCTTTTTTAAACATGGTAATTCGACTGGCACTATCCTTGGGGAACAAATTACAGGGTCAGGGAATTGGCAAACCGTGATTAGAGAGGGTGCAGGAGGATCAGCTTTGCCACTTTTCCGGATTCACTTTTCCGGTTTCAAGCTTTCAAACATCAATAGAGCCTGGGGTGACCGGTTTGTTCTCAAAAATCTCCGAGTTGAATTTGTTAAGTTTTCGGCCCATGTCGTCGAGCAATATGGTGATTCGGGGGAAGCAATTATCGCTGAAAAAAATCCTTTCAGGCAAAAACTTCTCGTAACAAACGGAGTTCTTGTCGAAGGTCTTTAATTTTTCCTTTCTGACCACCACTTATGGATCTCCTTCGCTTTACAACTGCCGGCTCCGTTGATGACGGGAAGTCCACCTTGATCGGACGATTGCTCTATGATTCCAAGTCGATCTTTGAAGATCAATTGGAAGCGATCGAAGAATCTTCACGGAAAAAGGGTGATGAAAATATCAACCTTGCCTTGCTTACAGACGGACTGAAAGCCGAGCGTGAGCAGGGAATTACGATTGACGTGGCTTATCGTTATTTCGCCACTCCCAAACGAAAGTTTATCATTGCGGACACTCCCGGCCATATCCAATACACCCGGAACATGGTGACTGGGGCTTCAACTGCCAACCTTGCGATCATCTTGATTGATGCCCGCAAGGGTGTCATTGAACAAACAAAACGGCATTCATTTATTGCAAATTTGTTGAGCATTAAACATGTCGTCGTTGCAGTGAACAAGATGGACCTCGTAGACTACGACCAAGAGGTTTATGATAAGATCGTAAAAGACTTTCAATCATTCGCCTCGCGTCTCGACAACTTGGTGGACATCACCCCGATTCCCATTTCAGCACTTAATGGTGATAATGTTGTTGAGAATTCTGAGAATATGTCTTGGTTTGAGGGGAGTAGTCTCCTTTATCATCTTGAAAATGTTTATGTCGGGGGAGATGAAAATCATGTTCAAGCCCGATTTCCGGTGCAGTGGGTGATCCGTCCACAGAGCGATAAATTTCATGATTTCCGGGGCTTCGCAGGTCGGGTTGCTGGAGGTGTTTTTCGACCAGGGGATGATATCACCGTATTGCCATCTGGCTTTAGTAGTCGAGTCAAAGAAGTATTTCAGGACGGCGAAGAGATGGAAGAGGTCTTTGCACCTCAGTCGATTACAATGACTCTGGAAGATGAGATTGATATTTCGCGGGGTGACATGTTGGTGAAAGCGAACAATCCACCCGAACAAAGCCAAAATTTGGAGGCGATGATTTGCTGGTTTTCAAATCAGAATTTAAACCAGCGTGCGAAGTTCATTATCCGGCACACCACGCGGGAGACCAAAGCGATCGTGCAAAAAATTAGCTATAAGGTTGATATCAACACCTTACGCAAAGAAGAGGACTCTTCGTCATTTTCCCTCAACGAGATTGGCCGAATTTCGCTGAGAACGGCTGCCCCGTTGTTTTACGATTCATATAATAATAATCGTCATACCGGATCATTCATTCTCATTGATCCGGGAACCAATGAGACGGTCGCGGCGGGAATGATCGTTTAGGGGCTCCTAGGGGCCCAGATCTTAAAATAGGGGATTTTGGGGATTTTTCCCGAAGCGCTTTTCCTCTTTTGATGTGATTAGGGTCTCTCACGTTATTGATCGCTTGCAGCCAGTTTTCTTGCTCACACAAAGATGTCTATTGTTAAAAGAGTTAAGATAAACGCAGGTATCGGCATGGTTGGCGGGGTCGTCATCATCCTCGCTGCGATGGGGAAGGCTGTGATCCTTGGAAGGTATCTTGATCTTGAGAGTTTTGGTTACTACGTCATTTGTCTCAATGCGGTCAGTATCATCAAACTCATTCTTAGCATTGGTTTTGAACCGACGCTCTTACGCTTTATTCCTGAGTTTGAGGCTGAAAAGGCGAATCATAAAGTGGCCAGCCTCCTCATTTTATTAATCTATATTGCAAGCGCGATCTTGCTCTTAACCGTGGGATTAGTTTTTTTTGGGAGCGACTGGGCAGCGGAAATGGTTTACGCAAATTCTAATCTAGCGATCTCATTTAAAATTATGGGTTTTGCGACCTGTGCTCATTTATTTTCCGGCATCAGTGTAGGTCTTTTGCGTCTTGCTAATAAATTTCACCTCGCTCAGATACCACCAATAGTGGGCGGGGTCATGGTTCCCTTTCTTTTGGTTTATCTCGAGATCAACGGAGGTTTAAAACTTGAATCTGCGATCATCGCTACTGCGATCGGGGAGGCGCTGACGATTCTTTTATTTCTCGTTTTGATGGTTTTCTACACTCGCTCTTTTTGGTCCTTCGGGGGCCGGATTTTAAGCCTACAACCTTTGCGAGGACATTTCGGGGATTTACGGAGCACTCTCGGTCAGACGTCTCTTTTTGGAATACTGAATGGAGGATCAGAAGTGGGCGGTGTTTTCTTGTTGGGAATCTTTGGGAGCAAGACGCAAGTGGCTCTTGCTGGAATGGCGGTCTCACTATCCCGGCCTTTGACTGTGCTTCAATCAAGCTTGGGTTCGGCAGTGAACCCGGAGGTGTCAAGGCTCTATGCCAAAGGAGAGATGGCGCATTTACTTACTTTCTTGAAGCGCTACATGCGCACGATTGGTTTACTAGTTTGTGCTGGTATTTTGGTGGTCCCTATCCTTGGTCCATGGTGTATTAATTCTTTCCTGAGGCCGGCTTATTTGGATGCTATCCCGGTGTTTATGGTCCTTGTGATTTCTTACGGGCTGACTCTTATTTTTCAACCTTTCCTCGCGGTGGCGATTATGCGGGGAGAAGTTGGGCGGCGGAACTTGCTAGTTTCATTTCGCTTTCTCTATCTCGCGATTGCGGTGTGGCTGGGGATTGATGCAATGGCGATTGCCCTAGTTCTTTTGATTGGAAATCTCTCAGTAAGGTTTTTTAATGATCTCCCGCTTTATCACCGGCTGAAAAAGTTAGCTGACCATCCAAAAAATTTGGAGGCAGTGTGATTTAAAATGTTATGATCGGCAAATTAATCAGAAACTTGAGACAACAGGCTCTCTATTACCTCGAGGTGTATCGAGATTCTCGGCGCTATTTGGGTGCTTGTGATTGGGCTGGCGCTCCTATCAGGAATCGCAGTGCTCATCTCTTGGGAGATATCATTCGTAAATACCATGTTGTCGAGAAGGCCCTTGCGATGCCTGAGTTTCGGCCAGGATCTGCTGCTGATGTTGTGAAATCACTGATTGTGGATCTAGAGGCGTGGGAAAAGCTGCCGAACAATGAAGTTCAATCAACCTCCCAAATTTCCGCTGCCCATGGAGTTTTAGAGTCCTATTTGGAACGGCATCAGGAACTTAACTTTGATGTTTCAGAGACCTTTCGGGAATTTCAGCCGAGAGAGGGAAGCGATCCCAAAGTTGGCGGTGCGAATCCATATGCCATGAATCAAAATCTGGATTGGTCCGGATTCAAGCAATTCTTGAGAGGGCGCCGCAGTCTACGATCTTTCGATGCTTCCCGGATGCCGACTCCAGAGGTTCTCCATTCGATCGCTAGGACGGCTCTCAAATCTCCTTCGGTTTGTAACAGGCAGACAGGCAGACTTCATGTTTTTACAGGGGGAAAGGTGAATCAGCTTTTGGAGTATCAAACTGGAAATCGCGGCTTTGGCCATCAAGTGCCCGTGCTCTTTGTTGTTACAACTGACATGAGATTTTTTCTGTCCCGGAAAGAAAGAAATCAGCCGGGAATTGATGGTGGCTTATTTGCTCTGCAGACAGTCCTTGCTATTCAAAGTGAGGGCATGGGGTCGGTCTGTCTCAATTGGTGCGTCGATCACAATTCGGACCTCAAATTGCGCGAGATTTCTGGTGTTCCCGAGCATGAGAAGGTGATTATGCTCATTGGATGTGGTTACCCCTCGAGCGAGGCACTCAGCCCTATCTCCCAAAGGTATCCCGCCGAAGCTATTTTGACGATCCATTAGGGATCCGGTGAAGGTTCGCCTGTGCGGACCTCATCTTTAATTCATAGAACTTATATGAAAATTGGGATCTTAACTTTTCACCGTGGAATCAATGCGGGTGGCTTTTTGCAGGCAAAGAGTTTATCATCATTCCTGACATCGCGCGGTCACCAAGTAGAGTTGATCGATTATACTAATGCGGCTCAGAAAAGGCTGGATCATGAGGCGATTTACCGGACCCGGCATCCCCTGCGTTTTCTGAGCAACATCCGAAAGCAGAGGTCATATCTCAAAGCCATTGCGACGCTGCCTATTGGAGTCAGGATTCAATCGGCGGAGAATTTGAGCGCCCTTGACTATGATTGTGTCGTTTTCGGGAGCGATGAAATTTGGAATATTTGTAATCCCTTTTCGGCAGGTGATCGTGCTTTTTTCGGTTCCGGGATGGGAGCGGGACGTAAAATCTCTTATGCGCCTAGTTTTGGGTCAACCCCCCCAGATGATCCGAACTTGGCATCCTTGAGTCCACTTCTCGCGGAATTTGAAGCGATTTCGGTTCGTGACCAGAACTCACTGGCCATTGTGGAATCTCTCACTGGGCGACGTCCTGACCTTGTCGTGGATCCAGTTCTTCTTTCTAAACCAGATAAGCCGATTAAGAATGCCAAAACCGCTGGAGCTATCGGGATCTATTTAATGGGGCCCTCGGAGCATGATGTGCAGAGAGTTTGCCGGTTTGCTGCCGGGGCGGGTAAGGACCTTTGTTCAATTGGATATCATTACTCTTGGGCTGCTCGTAATATCGCGTTTTGCGATCCTGCCGACGTTCCCGGACTTCTTGCCGGATGCGATCTCGTTGTGACTAATACTTTCCACGGGGTGGTTTTTAGTCTCAAAAATCGGCTGCCGTTTATTATCGTGAGCCATCCTAGCAAGGATCAAAAAATAGATACTTTCCGCCGGAGGTTGGGCTTATCAACGGTTACGAGTGAGATGGAGGAAATCACAGAGAACCATGTGAATCAGCTAGGTCCAGAGGATCAGATACTGGCAGGCTGGATCGATGAATCTAAGGACTTCTTAGAGAAGCACCTTTCGGCCTAAGAGAATCACGCAAATACAACCGTATGAAAATTCTTCACGTTGGGTCAACGGATTGCGCCGGTGGGGCGGCTCGGGCATCCTTTCGCCTTCATAAGGCATTAGAGGAATCCGGAATTGATTCCAGTATGCTGGTTCGGCGTAAAAGTAGCAAAGACCCCAAGGTTTCTGTGTCAGGTGAGGTTTCCATTTTTCAAAATATTCTTGAGAAGTTGACGCCTCCAATCGAGCGGGCCTTGCGCCGGTGGTCGGGAAACCCTACTGGATCGATGTGGACATTTGGAATCATCCCCAGCCGATTGGCGACGATTATCAATTCAACTGATACCGATCTTGTGCATCTCCACTGGGCGGGAAATGGATTTCTCCCAGTAAAAACCCTTTCTCAAATCCGGAAGCCGTTGGTATGGACTCTCCATGACTTGTGGCCAATTTTAGGGGTTGGACACTATGACGATGCGATCCCTGAGCTAGATCCGAGACGGCTCTCAGTCGACTGGGAAAGCAGGATTGAAAGTCTTAAAAGAAAGTATTGGGGAGATCTTGGAATAACCGCAGTGGGTCCTTCGCCCTGGGTGATCGAGCAATTAAGCAGAATGCATAATCGGCCTGGATGGTCTACCGCAGTGATTCCCTATGGTCTTGATACTTCGGTTTTCAAACCAAGGCCTGATTCGGTTCTTCGAGACGAGCTGGGGATCGCTTCGGATCGCGCTGTTCTTGTTTTTGGAGCGCTGGGTGCGACGAGTGACTTGCGCAAGGGTGGCGATCTTTTGGAAGGGGTCCTTGAAGAATTAGCTCAGCGCAATTTTGAGGGTGATATTATCGTCTTTGGCGATCAGGACAGTGCTAAAATTTGCTCGCATGGCTTTCGATTGATTCGTCTAGGTTCGGTCTGGGATGATACGCGTCTAGCCGAGATCTACAGCTTGGGTGATGTCTTCTTATTCCCCTCCCGAGAAGAAACGTTTGGCCAGACTGCTTCGGAGGCTTTGGCCTGTGGAACCCCGGTCGTAGGATTTCGTGCCGCTGGTCAGGCTTCTGTCTTTCGTCACAAAGAACATGGGTATCAAGCAACGCCATTTTCGGTTCCCGATATGGCAAACGGAATCGAGTGGATAATATCAGAAAAACGTCGAGGGCGGTTATGGCAAACAGAATGTCGAGAGTTTGCCTTGAAAGAATATTCCCTAGCGCGTTACGCATCCCGTCACTATGACTTATATGAGAAGGTGACCGCGTCATCAAAGGCTTCGGCCCAGCTCTAGCCTCGAGCGATATAAATTCTGTTAAAAGTGACCATTTTATCACGAAAAGCTCAATGGAATCTATGCTATTCGAAAGCCATCACTAAAATCATTAGTTAAATGACTCAGACTACTCTAAATACTTTCTCTGTGGCCAAGAATCTCCTATCTGCCACATTCAATCTTTAGGCCCTAAGTGTTCTGCTTCCATAGAAATACTCTCTTTGAATTTAATCTAATCTTGCGATGAATAACAAAATCACTTTTGTAGCGCTCTTGGTGTTTATCAGTATCGGAGCCCTTTTTTTTGGTTCGGTAATTGGGCAGTCACGTTTTGTTGACCTTTCGCTTTACGGACTAGTGGCCCTCTTCTTTCTCTACCTAAGCTTTCTCTATAAATTTACTTGGCAAATCGTCCTCTTTCTCGTGTGGAGTGGAGTAAATTTGAATTATGGTTTCCGGCTAAGTTCCCAACAGTATGCTGCCGCCATTTTGCTGGTCTACGGCATCATCATCTTCTTATTGCGCAGGAATCCCTATCCAAATCCTGCTTTTCTCAATCGGGTAAACGGGAAAAGTTTATTCATCTGGTCGGGCGTATTACTTTTTTATGGAGCACTGAGTTTTGCCCTAAATAAGACACTACCATTCGACGGGGGTAGTTACACCACAATCAATATGCTAAAGGCGTATTCTTCGACCTTTGCACCGGTTCTGGTTCTCTTTTTGGCACTTCGTATGCCCTACACCTTCCGGGTGGGAAAGAACGCGATTTCCACGATCATTTGGATTCTTGCCATCGGCTTGGCACTTAATTTTGCAAATACAATCCACCTGTTCCGGCAAGGATATGGTGGGATGTCTATTCTTACTGACGAGTCTGGAGATGTTGGGATGTTTTATATTCCCCTCATCAATGCGACCTTGGGAGTTTTTACGATGCGTGTTCTTGCCCCTACGGCAGTGATTTTCGCTTTTGCTTTTCTTTGTCAACCAGGTTGGTTCAGGGCGCAGACGCCCCTTTTGAAGGTTTTAGTAGTTTCGGTGTTGGGTCTGGGTCTGCTTGGCTCGGTGGTGAGTGGAGGTCGAGCGGCAGTCCTGCTCGCATTAGTGTATGCCCTGATTATTGCTTTTCTCTACCGTCGGATAATTCTCATCTTTGCTGCGATGTGTTTGGTATTCCTCGTGGTTCTCTTCGCGAATGTCTTTTCAAAATTCATTAACAACGACATGCCTATCTTTGTAGCGAGGCCTCTTCAGTATGTGATGATAGAGAAAGGAAGCTCGATGGACTCGATCGAAAACTCTTCAGACTATCGAAGTTCCCTTTTTAATGAAGCACTGAAGGAGTGGAAAGATGACTCACGAGTCTTTCTTTTTGGGCGGAGTGTTTACACTCCTTTGGACTATACAGAGGTGAAAAAAATCGTGGGAGATAAAGAATCTTTCTTAATGGTGAACATAAATTCTGGCACTTGTCATGCCCTTCTCCCATCCGTGTTAATCCAATACGGAATTTTTGGAGGCGTCCTTTATTATTTAGTTTATTGCATGATGTTTTGGTTCTTTTTCCGCAGTTACCAGATTGCGAAACGCGATGGATATTCCGAGGAATTACGGATCATTTCTTTCGTTCTGGCGCTTTCGACGGGGCTGGGAATAATTACCGCTTCCATCGGAGGATCATGGTTTGGGGCTTTCCATATTTTGATGGTCATCTTGATCAAAAGTATAGCTGCACGGGACGAGATGGAATATAACGCTGCCCAAAAAGCTGAAGAGAGAGCTTCCGCGGCTCCGCGCGGTCCTGGACCAGGTTCGATGGGCGCCCGTCCGGGATTTGCGTGATCGTAGTTTGCCTGCTTGTTAGCTATTTTATGAGACCCTTAATTTCTGTAGTTAGCGCTTCTTGGAACCAAGGCAGACATCTCGCTGAATGTCATCGCAGTGTCTTGCCTTTGGAACGTGGTCTTGTTGAGCATATCGTAGTCGATAATTGTTCGGATGATGAAACCTCCGAGGTTCTGAATCAATTTCCTGAGATTGTTAAAATTGTTGAGAAGGATCGTGGTCAAAGTGAAGCACTCAATAAGGGATTTGCTATGGCTAAAGGAGAATGGATCTTATGGCTGAATGTCGATGACTTTCTCTTGCCTGGTGTCATCGATAGAATGTTGAAAATATTACAAACTGGAGATGCTCATTTTGATCTATTGTATGGGCATACTGTGTTTGTAGATGCCGAAAGCAGAACGATTCGAACGGTTTATCAACCAATTTGGCACTATTGGATGACCGCGATTGGTTGTTATGCTGCCCCATCTACTGGATCGTTGTATCGTCGTCGGATATTAGTTGAACACCCTCTTGATGAGAACTTCCACATGATCATGGATACCGAGTGGATGTTGCGGGTAGGCCGCCAGCTGGGAGTCAGAAGATTGAATCATAGAACAGTTTCATTTCGGATTGATGACAATAAAACCGCCGGCCATATCCAGTCTGGTGAGCTCACTCCAAGACATCGCTCAGAGAGGGAAGCCCTTGCAAAAAACTATCGGAGTTATGACGAAAATGAGGATCGCTCATTGGCCGGCCGTTTATTGATCAAGCTGGCGCGCAAATGCACGAGATTATGGATTCTGGGAGACAAGTTTATCTCGAAAACGTTTCTGCTTAAGCTCATTCACCCCACCCGCAAATCTAAATGAAAATTCTCCATTTTATTGAGGGCCGTTGTAATCCAGACACCGCGAATGGTGTGGATAAGACGATTTATTTTTTGACTCGGGAGCTTGCGGCCCTAGGGCACGAAGTGCATCTCATTTCCGAGACTAAAAAGGATCCAATTGAGATCCCGGGCGTGTCGATTCATCGGGTTGAGCCGTTCCGCAATTGCTTTTCCTGTCCCCCCGAGGTCAGAAAAATCGTGGATCGACTCCAACCAGACATTGGTCATTTTCATTCCGCTTATGTTCCAGGAAATATTAGTTTGGCGAAGTATTTACGTGGGAAAGGCATTCCTTATGGGGTTACCCCAAATGGCAACTGCGCCCGCGTTTTGCTTAAGCGTCGCCCTTGGATAAAGCTCCCCTATAAATACTTTTTTGAAAGGCCCTACCTGAATCGAGCTGCTTTTGTTCAATCGGTGGGAGATCAGGCCGAAATCGAACACTATGGAATTAAGGTCCCAATTATCGAGGCACTCAACGGGATTGATCCGGAAACACTGCCTGAGAAGACGGATCTGGAAGTGATAGAAAGGGCAGTTCCACGCTTTCAGGGGCGCTTTGTGTGTGTTTTTGTGGGGCGGCTTGATATTGAGCAAAAGGGTCTCGATATGCTGATTCCTGCGGTGGCTGGTTTGGGTTCTGATGCCAAGAATCTCGGGATCGTTTTGGTTGGTCCGGAATGGAAGGGATCTGAGAGTCGGATTAGAGAAATGATTCGCGACAACAAGATTGAGGATTCCTTCCATCTGTATGGCCCGGCATACGGGAATGAAAAATTTGACCTCATGAAGGCGTCTGATGCCTTTCTCTATCCAAGCCGATGGGAAGGATTGCCATTTGCAGTGGTTGAAGCCATGGCAGTCGGGCAACTCTGTTTGGTGACACCTGCTTCCGACCCCGCTGGGTTGCTCGCAAAAGAAGGAGGAGGAGTGGTCTTCCCTTCAACGGTTGAAGGGATTCGAGAAGGCTTGAGGGAAGGCATGGATCTTAGTGCCGATAAGCGAACTTCGTTACTCCAGATTTCAGCCGGTATCGTCCGTGATCATATGACGTGGAACGTGATTGGCCGTATTATTGAGAAGAGTTATCATAAGGTCCTGGAGGCAGATTAGATGGACTTGGAATTCGAGTGGGTATCCTGACAGTATTGGGCGCGACCTAGATTTGATCGTGGAAGGCTCATTGAACCTTGCGGTTTCTCATGTGATCAAGGTATTGGAATCCGCTGGGTGGGTCGTTTTGCCAAACCGCCAGGGTTGGATTTGGTGGATTGTGGCTTTTCGCGAAAGCTCGGAGGGCTCACTGATTTCTCTTCAGGTAGATCTCTTCAACCACTTGCAGTGGGCTTTCACCTGGGTGGTTGATAAAGTCGGGAACAAGGAAGACTTGATCCGCAGAGGGCCATTTTATGAAGATCCGGCAGCTGCGGTTGGCAAGCGCTTTATGCTTCATGCTCTATCAACGGGAGTAACCAAATTTAGTGAAAAACCTACTTACCTTGAGTTTTCAGAAAAAGAGCTAGCGGTTTTACCTTCAATTCTCACTAGGCTTTCAGGTCGTAATTGGCCCGAGATGGTGAAAGCGGTATCTAGCAAAGATTTTACTTTGTTAAAAAGTGAGCTCGCTTCATTTCGGAGAAGGTGCTTTTTAAAGGCGATCTGGACTAAGCGTCCAATCGCCCGTCTTGCGAGCGCATTCCAGAAACAGTGGGTGGTAAATCTTTTTCCGCGACAAGGGGCCCCGGTGATTGAACTCACTTCTGGAAATGATTCTGAGTCACGGAAGTTACTTGAAAAAATTACGGAAGAATTTCGCAAACTTGTTTATCAGGACGTTCGGGTAGTTGAAGATTCGGCCAAGAAAAAGGCTAGGCATTGGTGCCGACTTTCATGCCTTCAGGTTGTTTTAATTTTTGTAAATACCCCTGTTCCCACCGGGCTCAAAGCAGAGATTACCGTAGCTCGCGATGAAGATGATGAGATTTATTGGAAGTCCGAGGGACTCGATTCGCGTAGCAACACGGAAACCACTAAAAACTTGAGAGTATTTCTAATCAATTTCTTCAAAAAAAAATCCAGCATCTTGAAGAAGCGGTATCGTTTTGTCGTCATGGCTACTCGCCATTGATAAACCTCATTCCAACTATGAAAACACCATCAGCTGTTTTAAATTCCTGAAGCTTACGAAGGGTGGCGCGATAGCGGCTTTGGTTCGATAAAACGAGATACGATTACGGTAGCGCAGTTTTTTGACGAGTTGAGTGCTGACACAAACTATTTCCAGTTAATGATTAAGGACAGAATTATTGATTTTGCAGACGTTCCCGGAACGATTCTGCTAAGACCTCATGGTTTCGATAGCGAAGATGGAGGGGGGGACTATGATTTTCTTGAAGTTGGTGGCCATCAATTGGGTCGAAGAATCGAAGAAAGTTTGGGGAAACCTCTGGTTAAAATAACCCGGACATACGTCCATCAGAGATACTACGAGTGGGGACAGATTGATGTTCTGCCATCGCTGGAGTGGAATGGATTTAGATATGCCGATGCGGAGGCCGTGATTGCCTCAGCAATTGTTGGACCGGAAGGAATCCGAAGGCCCCGGTTGGGCCACGATGGAGTAATTTCTTGGTTAACAAGTCTACTTTGGGGGGGGTTTTATAAAGAGAAGTACGATGAAATCATCACGAAGGCTGCACATGATGACAGCGAGTGTTTTTATCAAAGTCTTGAATGGGCGCTTGGAGTTGGGTGGGCCGATGAAATGATGGGATGGGCTCAGAGAGGGGAGGCGAGAAAGAGCGCGAAGCACGTCAAGAGTATTAGAAGGGCTCTTAAATGGAAACAGTTCAAGCGATCCGGAGGGGATACGATTTGTAGCGTTGCCCGTCATTGGTGGTGTGAAGCCCTCCATCACTTTAAGCCTCAATTGCCAATGCTTGCATTTGTGGGGCCGGACGGAAGTGGTAAGTCATCGGTCATTGCGGGAGTTGCTGATAAGCTGAGTAAAATGGGATTGCAGCAGAAATTTTTGCATTGGAGACCGTATGGGGTCCAAGGTCGTGAGGATTTGGGGCAACCCGTAAGTAATCCGCACGCGGATCCACCAAGAGGGTGGCTCTCTTCGACAGTCAAATTAGGAGTCTTGTTTTGGGATTGGTGGCTGGCTTCGCTAACGGTGTTGAAGCACGCCCGCGCAAAAACATCGCTGGTTATTTCTGACCGTTATTACAATGACATGCTGGTAGATCCGATCCGATACCGCTATGGCGCGGGTCTTGGCCTAGCTCGCCGGGTCTTTAGTAAATTCCCCCAACCAGAACTTGTCTTCGTTCTGGTTGGAGATCCGGAGATTATCCTTCCGCGGAAGAGGGAGATTCCCATGGATATTCTGAGTCAACAATTGGTCCTCTATCGTAATTTGGAAAGACGGCTTGGTGATCGAGGGAGGTTGATCAATGTAAACGATAGCCTCGAAGACGTCATCGAAGATGTCTTTTCCCACTTGAAGGCTTATTTACGGGGTGAAAAGAAGAAGTCATTCAAGGCCGATATGAGTCGGCATTTACGGGTGGCTCAGTTTGTTCCTCACTATCCCTCGGTTGAGGGTATTTCCGCCTATTGCCGTGGTTTGTCCAAGGAAATGAATCTCATTTCTCCACGTAGCTGCCCTGTCATTACACTGAGGACAGAGCTTAAGAATCTATCTGGAGATGAGGAATTGCTTCATTACCCCCATGATTCCCGGAATCCCATGAGCTTGCCAAAAAACTTGATTTCCGACCTCGAAAACAATGTTCATCAGCTTGATGGAGTGGTGTTTCATGGGGCCTACCACCCCAAGATTGGAATGCTACGTCGTCATCTGACCCGGATTGGCATCCCGTTCATTTTCGTCCCGCATGATCCATATGTTCCTGAACTCACTCAGCACCATGCTTTGAGGAAGTGGGTTTTTTGGCACGTCTTTGAGAAGAGAACAATCAGGAACGCGGTAGCGGTTCAGCTATTGGCTGGTGAGCATGAAAAGCCGCTCCGCGAGCTGGGATTTGATATTCCGACAGAAGTCATTCCAAATGGCTGTGAACTCGAGACTATTTCAGAGATTCCAGATCAAGTAAGAATACCGGGTACGGGAGATTGCGTGCGCATCCAGTTTATTGGAAGAATGGATCGTAATCACAAAGGGTTGGACTTGCTAGTTGAAGCCTTCGGCCAGTTCGTGAGGGAGGAATCTTTTAACGAGGTTGACCTGATCCTCACGGGTAATGATTGGGAGGACAGAGAAGAGTTAGAGAACCTGTCTTTGAAGTTGGGTCTGAAGGACCGAGTGTTCTTTACCGGACCCCGGCCCGAGCACTCGCTAGTCATTCATTCAGAGGCGGATGTCGTTATCCTGCCTTCTCGTTTTGATGGATTTGGTTTGTGTATTGTAGAAGCGATGCTCGCAGCCCGTCCGGTCTTGGTATCGAGACGTGCTGGGGTTTCAAGCCACGTTGATGACGCGGGGGGAGGCTGGTTGTTTGAACCGACTGTGGAGGGCATAAAAGACGGTCTAATTCAGGCTTGTCTTGCAAGGTTGGAATGGCCGGGAATGGGCGAGGCCAATCGTGACTATGTGGTTAATAATTTGACGTGGAAACAAGCGGCTCAAAAAACCCTTGATATGTATCGCCGGCATTTCTGATGAAGATGCATAAAAAAGATAAAGGGATGCTGGAGGCCCTAGGATTCGATGATCATGGAAATGGTTCTTGGAGAGTTCTCAGGAGAGGAGGACACATCCTTCTGTTAGTTCCGGATTGCGCTGCATCAGTCAGCAAGGGATTGCAGCTATATCGTCCACAAAGACTTCCGGCTCGTTTGTTTGTTCGTGCGGTTTCGAAATTTCCATTTGGACGGTTATTATTGAAACGAATTACAGGATCCATAACAAGCGGAGCTGCTCTTCAAACTGTGCTTGATACAACAGAAGCAAGCTTGGTCTGTATTCTTCTTGGTAACCCCTCTCAAGAGGAAAGGCGGATCATCCTCCTTGCTGAAACTGGAACCGGAAATCATTTTATTATCAAGCTGGGTTGGGGTGTCCCCGCGGTAGAGAAGATCTCGCGGGAGCAAAAATTTTTGGAAATGAATGCTGGAAGAAATGCTGTCATTCCTTCGCCCATTAAAGTTTGGCAGGAAGATCAATGGGCGGCCTTTGCGATTCCCTACTTTGATGCCCCGGGAGATGTGCCTTTTGAGAAAATCTGTGAAGTCCTCAAATCCTGGTGTCTTGATTCTCCTGCCGTCAAACTTTCGAGTTTGGATGAATGGGTGGGAGTGGTTTCGCGAATTCCGGATAAGAAGGAGCGCGAATGTTTGATCAATCGGTCTGCCGGGCTAGAGATTAAAAAATCGCTGGCTCACAGAGATTTTACCCCCTGGAATGTGCTGTCCTCCAAAAATGGCGATATCTCTGTTATCGATTGGGAGTTTGGAAGAGAAGAGGGTGTTCCGGGGTGGGATCTTGTCCATTACCTTTTTCTTTCGGCCCATTTGGTTGACCGTCTTTCTCCGGGTGAAGCGAGTATTCGAGTTGTCGATTTACTAGAATCAAAAGCTAAGTGTGTCGAGCTGGTCAAATATTGGGGCTGGGCTGGGAATGTTGATTTGCTGGTTAAAAGTTATTTTTACTCAATGAGTGATCAGTTGGAGAATTATGCTGAATTAGCCGAGGCGGTTCATGCTGCCTGAAAATTTTGGAGGAGTTATGAAGGACCGCCCTATCGTTTTACTTTCCGCATATGGTTGTGAACCTTACAAAGGCTCGGAAGGAGGAGTCGGTTGGAATTGGGCTTTGCAGCTTGCCAAGGGTAGCGAGGTCCATGTGGTGACCCGGGAAGCCCGCCGCCCCGCAGTGGAGGCTTTTTTAGATCAGCATGGGATCGAAAATCCCAAATTTATTTATGTCGAGTTGCCTCAGTGGACGTTGAAGTTCAAAGAAAGTACTCTTGGAATGAACATCTACTATATGTTCTGGCAGTTAGCATGTTGGTGGAAATGCCGGTCTTTGGTCGACGACCTTGGAGTTGATATCGCTCACCATGTCAGCTTTATGAGCCTGACTCGAGGGTCGTTTGTTCCCTTTCTGGGTGTGAAATCGGTCATTGGCCCGATTGGGGGATTACAGACGGTTCCGAAAGCGGCAAACCCAGTCATAAGAAGCCGCATGATGGAGACGATTCGAACGGTGGCGGTAAAGTTTTTTCGTTTTAATCCGGTAGGACTTTTAACGGCTTGGAAGGCCGATTTGCTTGTAATGGCAAATGGAGCCAATCAGAGATTCATGCCCGAAGCCATTCGCGACAAAGCGGTCACGGGCTTGCAGATAGGGACTCCAATTATTGCAGCCCGGCCTTGCCCCGATCTGGAGGGTCCTATCGTGTTTCATTGGTCGGGGCGTTTTGTGGATCACAAGGGGCTTGAAATCTTAATACGAGCGGTTGATCACCTTAAAACCAAATTCCCGGGCGTTTATAGGAATGTGAGAGTCGTTGTCTCTGGGAGTGGGCCTCTGGAGAAATTTTATCGAAATTTGATAGGCGATCTTGGACTTGAAGATGCCTTCGAGTTTCTTGGGTGGGTGACGTTGGATGAAATGAATGCGATTTGGGATCGCAGCCATGTCTTTGTTTTTACGAGCCTCCGCGAGACAACTGGAATGGCTCTTCAGGAGGCGATGATGAGGGAGGTCGCGCCTATCGTGATCGATAATGGAGGTCCTGGTGAAATGGTTAC
>Ga0315321_10000173_pt1 | contig 43179 bp, 22 predicted proteins | sample M180m21515metaG_FD_203464 | JGI IMG/M metagenome (GOLD analysis project Ga0315321, IMG submission 203464) | Ammonia-oxidizing marine archaeal communities from Monterey Bay, California, United States - M1 80m 21515 | ecosystem: Environmental > Aquatic > Marine > Intertidal zone | place: USA... | reverse complement strand
TTTTGCGACTGCCGGGCTTTTGTTCGGCACTGGTTGTGCCGTTCTGATGCTCATCAAACCTGTGCATGCTCAGGTGAAAGCTGAGGGTCCCTTGATCGCTTATGTTGGAACGTTCAGCTCTCCTCTACAAGATATGCTTCCCACACAGGTGGATTTGCCACCCGGGAATGGTTTGGGGATTCACCATTTTCGTGTTGATCGAGTGACGGGGGAAATGACGCCCATCGGCGTGACACGCAGTGGCACGAGTCCAAGTTGTCTGGCCGTAAATGAAGCGGGCACACGCATCTATTCGGCGAATGAAACCGATCGCCTTGGTGGTACCAAGGAAGGAACTGTCAGTGCTTATGAAATCAATCCTGCCAATGGAAAACTCAAGTTGCTCAATACGGTCGCGTCGGGAGGAGCTGGGCCTACTTATGTCAGTCTTCACCCCTCGGGTCGCTATCTTTTTGTTGCCAACTATTTTGGCGGGTCTGTGTCCGTGTTGCCGGTTCTCGAGAATGGGCAACTTGGCAAAGCAACTGATATTAAAGTGGATGAGGGTCAGATTGGTCCGACTACCTCCGCGAATGCGCCAACTGGTAGCAAGGCGTTCAGCGGTCACGACCGTACGCATGCGCACATGATTCAATCTGATCCATCAGGCAAGTTCGTTCTGCATGTCGATCTTGGTCTTGATCGCATTTATGTATGGGCGTTTGATGTCGAGAAAGGAACGCTGTCACCGGCAAAACAGCCGCACATTGCATTGCCTGCCGGCGACGGGCCACGACACTTCCATTTTCACCCCAATGGACGATGGTTTTATTCGATACAGGAAGAGGGCTCGACCCTCGTGCTGTTCGATTATGACAGCGAGACGGGCGAATTGAGTCCGCGTCAAACCATTTCAACTTTGCCAAAGGGGTTTGCCGGTAGTAACTTCTGCTCGGAAATTCTGGTTTCAAACGATGGTCGTTTTGTTTACGCCGGTAATCGTTTGCATGACAGTATCGGGATTTTTTCGGTGGGATCCAACGGTGAGCTCAAGCATGTTGCGGATGAGTGGACCCGAGGTAATTACCCTCGTAGTTTCAGTTTTGATCCGACAGGAAAGTTCCTGTATTGCGGTAACCAGCGTGCCGATCATCTCTCTGTTTTTAAGGTGGATAAGAAAACAGGAGCGTTGGACTTCACAGGGCATTACGTTCCCGTGGGGAATCCTTCGCACGTCGTATTCCTGGATCGGGACAAAGCAGACGCGAAGGATTGAGAAGTGAGTGCAGATTGGTTTTGCAGCGATTGGTTGGCGGGATGCTGCTGTGTTGAGGAATGAGCATGGATGGTGGACTGGGCTGTTCCTTTGGAACGGATCCAATTTGCATCGGTTTGAGTGGTGCCGGATAGAAAGTGACAGGTTGAATGACAAAAGCGGAGAGCGTGGGGCGGTACCGTTGGACCAGCGAAAGTGTGGTGCGAGGATGATTGCCTGTGCGATTCAGCGTCATGTTTTTGATGCCGCCCGTCTGCACGTTTGCCTTGTCGGGATCGGGATTTCGTTGGTAGGGACATCCTCGCTTTGTGCGCAAAGCAACAGGCATTTGGTGCGTAAGCAAATGCCTCGAGTTCAGACATTCGATTCGCTGTTTAAGCCCGATTACAGTTACCCTTATCTGAAACACGCTTCTACCGTTCCGTTTCAGCATCAAGTTCGGAAGTTTGATCGAGCCAATGCTTGGTGGCTGGCAGAAATGTCGATGCTTGCCTATGCCGATGGTGATGGTTTTGTAAAGCGGCAGCTCCGATCAGCTGGCATGCATGGGGTGAAACGCTATGCGAGTCCTGAAGACAGTGTTCATCACACTCAGGCTATCCTGGCATTCAATGCAGAGGCCGTGATTGTTGCGTTCCGAGGGACAGAGCCGAATGAGTGGAAGGATTTCAAAACTGACGTGAAGGCCCATCATGTTGAATTGGCATCGGGTGGCAATGTGCATGCTGGTTTTCAATCAAGTCTTGCTGGCGTTTGGCTTCAAGTTCAACCAGAAGTTGAGCGTTTGTCAGCAGAGGGTAGGAGTGTTTGGCTGACAGGTCATAGTCTGGGCGCTGCGCTGGCTGTGCTGGCTGCTCATCAATTCAAAAAACCGGCTACTGTATATGCGTTTGGTGCACCTCGAGTGGGAGACGCAGAATTCGTCAAACAGTACCAGCAGTCCATTTTTAGGATCGTCAATAATACAGATTTTGTTACCGAGATACCGCCGCCACCTTGGTACCACCATGTGGGGGAATTGATTTATTTTGACAGTCAAAAAAAGTTACGCAGGAATGTGACTGTCTCTGAACTTCTGGAAGATAAAGCACGCGGACAGGGGCAGGCGGTGACGCAACGCTTCAGGGAATGGGCAAACTTGGATCTGGATGGCAGGCCACTCAAGCCGCTGTTGGATCATGCACCCATCGGTTACGTCGTGCTTTGTTGGAACTCGCTGGTTGAGGCTCGCGAACAGAGCAAGGTTGGATCCGATAATCGCTGAATACACTCAGCGTGAGTGGATGGTCTCAAGCGTGTGCCACAAAGAGATTTTTGGATGTTCCAGCTTGGTCGCTTGCCGTGTTGGTGAATCGTGGATGAGCAGCTTGGGCGATCACGTTGCGTGAATTCAGTGTGCGGTCAACTGGGTTTTCAGTTTGTGTCTGCTGCATCATTCTGCTTGCCCGTGTTATTCGCTGGACTCTTTGCAGAGAACGGGATCGCGGTTGATGTTCTAGCCACGCCACGTTGCAGTTGTTGCAATGGTGAGGGGGCAACCGCCAGGGATTGGTTTTCGGTTTGTAACGGGTACAAGTCCACTGGGTGTTGTTTCCTGCTGCGAAATAATCACTTGGGGATACGGGTAGCCTCTGCTGTTCGTATCACAAAAAGTTGAATCGTTCCAAATTGAAAGTGGTTAGAGAAGAATTGGAAGTTTCATGGTACATGAAGCCAAACTGGCGGAGCAGTGAGCGAAATAGGTAACGTACCCATGGATGCGAACGTTTGTATCGACCTCTCTGATTTCCTCTGCAGGTATTCCCTGCGAGCAATGGAAAGGGGCTGGGGTAGTCCCGATGTATTCGATTTTAACCACGTCTCATTCACTGGATTCTATCAATGCGATTGTTCCAGCTAGTTGTCGTGAGTCCGCTTGCCTCATTTGCCGGGATTTTCGCGTTTGCGGAAGATGTAAAAGTTGACCCGCGAGAAACGCTGGGGGCTTCCATTTCTGAGGGAATTCGCCTCTTGGAGGCGAAGGAGCACGATGCGTTTCTGGATGGATTTGTGACCCCCACAGATCTCAATGAGTACACGAAAGGGAATCATTGGGCGAACTTGCCAAAAATTTTGGTGAGCAAAAATCCCTGATGTTGGTCAAAGTATTGAAGGAAATCAAAGGTGCCACGCCAATTTTGAAAAAGACCGCGACAGAGGTCACCTTTGGTTTCAACAAAGCTAAAATTGGCAAGAAGAATACGGTTGCTTTTGTCCAAATGGGGAAGTACTGGCACATTCAAAACTGACCAACACAGTCGGTGTTACTCACTGCTGGAATCACTGCGAAACGAAACTTGGAAATGCAAATTGCCGGTAGCAATTGAATCCGACGTTCTCTGTTCAGGAATTGGCAGAGTTTTTGCGTTGATGTCTGGATTTCCCTCCCAGTCGTATCTCGATACGAACGCGGTTTCACTCCGTTAGACGCCTGCGTTGTCAACGAGTAGATCCGATCCGAGTGGGTTGTTTTTCCATGCTGCTAGGTTTTGTTTTTCCACTGCTCACGGCTCAAGCAAAGAAAAGGCGAAGTCAGTATGGCTTGAATTGGCTCGATACGCCCCCGTTGGAGTGGATTCAGACGAGGCGGTACCGTAGCTAGAATGGGCACCGCTTTGAATTCGCAGCCAAAGATCGCGGTGTGTTTTAGCTGTAGAAAAGCGTTTTTGGCTGTGGTTCATTCGGTGAATGACATCCTGCGCGCCTGAAGCACCTCTGCCTGTCGCTTCATGTAGGTGGCGTTGTTACACGTGGTGAATGCTCGTAGCAGTCCTGGCTAAGACAGATCGGAGGTTTAGCAATGCAGTTGAACTCGGGGAAAAGGCTACTTTCGATATATTTGAGGATCTGCATGCTGTTTTGTTCAGGTTACCTGATGGCTGCGGGGTAGACAGATATGCCGAGTGAATTCGTATGGGAACCGGAATGCTGGATAGAATGAAGTCGCCAAGTGGTTCAATGTGTTAACGGGAAAAGCTGATGTCGGAGAGTGAAGACGAATCGAACAAAGACCACGCGAGGCAGATTGCCTTGGCGATGGTGTCGGATTTGACGTCAGGCAAGACAGAATCGATTGATGATCTCATCCGGGATAATCCCGAAATCGCTGTCGAGCTAAAGCGGCAGTTGAAGTTGCTTGGTCTGGTGAAAGCCGTCACGGAGCAGCAGGATACGCGTCGGCACGAAATTGATGCTGGTCCGGTTGAGTTGGGCACGACCCGAGTACTTGGGCTTCTCGATACCGGTGGCGTGTTTCATGAAGAGCCTACGTTGGTTCCGTGCCCTAGCTGTCGTCAGCGACTTCCGCAGATTGACTTTGCTACAGATGAAACCTCTCGGAAAGTCACGTGTTTGCATTGTGATAATTCCGTTCTGCTGCTGAATAATCGCAAAGGCTTGCAAGCAGGTTCAATGATCGCGCAGTTTGAGCTCGTGTCACGCCTTGGTTCCGGGTCGTTCGGGTTGGTGTGGAAAGCACGTGACACCAGATTGAAACGTGATGTTGCGATCAAAGTGCCACGTCGTGGTTTGTTGACCAGTGAACAACAGGAGCTATTTCTTCGCGAAGCTCGTGTTGCTGCTGCGATTCGTCACCCTTACGTGGTGGCGATCCATGATACAGGAGTTGATCGTGGAACCGTGTTTATCTGCAGTGAGTTGATTGATGGCAAGACGCTGTCGCAATGGCATCGTGAGTCATGTGATTCGCCGCGGACGGCTGCTTCGATGATGCGGAAAATAGCCTTCGCAATTCAGGCGATTCACGACAGTTCTGTTATTCATCGTGATTTGAAACCCAGCAACGTGATGGTCGATGAAAACGGTGATCCACAAGTCATGGACTTCGGTTTAGCCAAGCAGGATGTTTTTGAAGCGACCATGACTTTGAGTGGTGAAATTCTAGGGACACCTGCGTACATGTCGCCTGAAGCTGCCAAAGGTGAATCGCGTTCATCTGATCCACGCACGGACATCTATTCGCTTGGAGTGATGTTATACGAGTTATTGACAGGTGAATTGCCTTTTCATGGAGACTTTGCACAACTGTTGCAGCAGATATTGCATAGGAAGCCCCCTTCGCCAATCGATATCAATCCGGCGGTGCATCGCGAGCTTGAAACGATTTGCTTGAAGTGTCTTGAAAAAGAGCCTGCAGATCGTTATCAGAGTGCACTCGCTATGGCGGACGATCTTGGGCATTTTGAGGAAGGTCGTCCAATCACGGCTCGTCCCAAGTCGCTGTCCAAGCGTATCGTTCGGGCCTGCCAGGCGCGACCTGCCTTGGCACTCTCGGTTGTTAGTCTCGCGGCCGTGCTTTTACTGCTGGTATCTACAACGCAGTACGTGTTCGTAGCGTTGCGCACCAGCGCGAGTAATGCAAAAGACAATAAGGACTTGCGTCAAACGCAGCAAAAAGAACTTTCGAAAAAAGATGATGAGCTCTCTGAAAAGAAAGTTGAGATTGCTACAGTCGAAGCTGCCTTGTTCGAAAAACAGGAAGAATCAAGAGTTAGGAATTATCTTTCAGTGCTCACCGCAGAAACCGATTCGGCAATCCGTCTGGCTGAAACCGATCCGGTGAAAAGTCTGCGACTCGCAACCAAAGCGGTGATGGATCTGGAGGCGTTGGATTCAAGTAACGGCCAGAGTGCGATAGGAATTGAAAAGAGTGAACTGTTGGCGCAGTTGCAGCAAACGCTGGGGAATGGATTGCAGCAATTGCATCCCTTCGCGAATGAAGATTTGGGTGAAGTTGTTCTCTCAGTGCAGTCAGGACGGAAGAATGTGGTTGGTGTTCTTTCGGTGAGCAGGGACAGCGATGAGGGGCATCCTTTCTTCATTAACGTCGTCAATCTGAAAGGTAAATCGGTTTCTGGTGATGTTGGAAATCAGAAGTTGGATTTCTCCAGGTGCCGTCTTTCCAGTGCTGTCAATCAATTGGAAATCAATGCCACAGGCACTGCGGTCCTTGGATTTGTTCGTGATGCGACTGACGCTAGAGCTGCGGAAGCGACGCGTTTGTGGCGGCGTGAGCGAGGCGGCAAAACTGTTGAAATCCCCATTGCAGTCCAGCGTGCTTGTTTTCCTGTTTGGTCAGACGATGTTTGGATTTTGGATGTGCAAGGCGAGGTTTCCTGCTGGGGTTTGGATTCAGGCCAATCAGGAACGGAGAAGAAAAAATTTACGTTGGATATTCCCCTCCCCGTTACGAGTCTGATTGAATTGTCGGGTGAAGGTGAATTCGTGGTGAGCTTTGGTGGTCGAATACACGCTGTTCAGATTGACGTGGTCAACGGTGGAGTCAAGCAAACTGAATTAGCCGGGGTCTCCTGTCACTTGGTTCCACTTGAGTCTGCCATACCGCTAAAGGAAGCAGTGCGATCGACGAATCGGATTTGTTGGTGGGATAGTGACCAGAAAAAGTTGGTGGTAGAGACGTGGTCGGCAGGCATGATCGACGCGGGACGCCAACAATGGAGCGTTCATCTTCCTGAGGCGGAGGATGTGCAGTCCTGTTTTGTCAGTGAACGAGGAGATTGGATTTGTGCGGCGATTGGAACCTTGGAAGATCTTTCGTGGATGTTCTGCTCTCTACATGAGCCTTCCGGAGGCATGGGGGGAATTCTCCTTCAGGGAGATCCTGCGAATGGGATTCAAGTTCGGCAAGGGGTGCATGACATTGCAGTCGCCAGCGGTGATGCTGTTTTTTACTATCAAGTCGAAAATGATCGACCGGTCATGAAGAATCAATTCGCAAAACGTGGATCACGAGTGGGGGCATTTTGCTGGCTAGGAGATCGCCCGGAAATAGCTGTCGTCTTTGATGATCAAATCCATATTCGTCATTGCGGGCAATTAAAGTCTTCCGTCTCGTTTTCTGAAGATTCTGATAGTGGTTGGTTCAGGGATCGTGAGGTGCTGACAGTATTCGGGGATTCGATTTCTGAGATCTATAGCAATGCGGATGGCAGTGGTCTTCTGGCGTTGGATGGATCAGGTGCGATGGATTATTGGCAAGCAGGTGATGTTGCCGAAGACTTGTATTGGGAAAGGAAGTTATCACCTGCTGAGATAACTCAACCGCGAGTGCAAATCAGTGGTGATGGCATGTGGGTGGCAGTGCTGGACGCCGGAGGCAGATTCGAACTCTATCCAAGTCCGAAAGTGAATGTGGATAGCTTGGATTCAAAGATGTCACCGGTTTCAGTGTCCGCGGTTTCAGATTTTGAGTTGCAGGGTTCCACCCTCGTATTGGCAAGGGAGGAAGCCAATGTGCAACTGTATCGGTTTGACTCTCAAGGTACGAAAGGCCGGGAATTGCCCATTCAAGCGAACGAGGCTTTGGTCAGTGTTGATCAAAAGTGGCTTTGTTTACGACAGGAACAGAAGATTTATATGGTCGACCTTCAGCGTCCTCGAGATGAGCCGTGGGAAATTGATGGTGTCGAAGAGAGTGCGGAAATGACTTTTGTTGGAAGCGGGAGCTGCCTCGCCACGGTTGGTCTCGAGCGAACTCTGAGCGTGTGGAACCCCGACAATCGGACAAGAAAGAGAGTCGAACTCGCGCCGCTTGGCGCGGAAAAAAATGCGGTGATTGGTAGCAAGCATGAAACATTGTTTCCAACAGATGATGGGCGAGTTTTGCTGTTAAGGCATACAGACGACGGCGGTTGCTTCAACGCGGGCTACGTACAAGTTGGGAAAAATGGTAATGATTTGTCGTTCACTCCGAGCCGAGATGGGAAGTTGTGGGCTGCATCAAGCGTCCCGCCGTGGAATGCCAAAGCAAAGTTCAATGGTGCCTCTATGAGTGTTGGGCATTTTGATCGAGTCAAAGTTGCTGGGGCACACAGTGGTAACGACCTGGCATATCTGTCCCTGCAGGGTGGGCTTCCACAGAAACTGGAAAAACCACAGCGTGCAAGCGTCATCGATCTCTCTGATGCTGTCATGGCAATCAGTCCTGGCAATCAATGGCTTGTCAGAAGCTCTCCGGCCGGATTCGATGCATGGCAGCTTCTCGGCAACCAACTCCTGCCCAACTCTTCCCAAGCGGGCGGCAGTGACCCAGCGACACAGTTGGTGTTTTCTTCAGATGAAGATTGGTTGGTTTCGGGGCACAAGAGTGGCAAGGTTCGGTTTTGGAAAATCGTTGGATCTTCCCTGATTCTTTCGACACCCATTGAGTGGAGTATCCATTCATCACCCATCGAGTCAATCGTGGTCGACTCTCGATCAGGTTGGTGTTTTTGCATGAGTTCTGATCGGATTTCCTGCCTTCCCATGGACATTGATATTCTCATGAACGCGGCCAAGCCCGCTGTGAAATGAGGAGTTCCGATTGAGCGTCTCGGGGTAGCCTGTACTTTGGCTTGAGGAGCCCTCGCCGGATAACTTGTCCGTTGGGAAACATGGCTGGTGTGAGCAAGTTGGCCTGGCGGTGAAGCAGGCAAAACAATGGTGTGTGCCCCCCGCATGAATTTCTCTGCAACACAGGGCCACTTGGTGAGTCCTGCTAGCCGCTATACTGTCGCCAAATCAGTTCCATCTCCCGTGATGATCGGCATGACCAGCGAAACTCCTGAACAGACTGAATTGTTGGAACGTGCCCAATCCGGGGACGAACAGGCTTGCCGTGAATTGTTGCTGCATGTGGCGGATCGGTTGGAACGCTATATCGCAGACAAAATGCCACAAAAGCATCAGGGTAGCTTCAGTACAGAAGATATTCTGCAGGAAGTGTTGCTTGGGATACATCGCGACTTGTCTTCGTATTCACCACAGTCTGGCGCATCGTTCTATTCTTGGTGCTACCGGATCGCAGACAATCGGTTGCTGGATGCCATTCGTCGTGTTGAGCGCAAGAAAAGGGGAGGCGATCGGAAAAAGATCGAGGGATCGCCCGAACAATCCGGGGCTGATTTTATTGAGGGCGTGCCCGGTAACGTGACGTCACCCAGTGTGCGTGTTGTCAGAAAAGAGAAGGCAGATGCTCTTCATGATGCCTTGGAAGAATTGCCTGAGAATCAGCGTGAGGCATTAAAAATGCGATTTATCGAGAATCGATCTCAGAACTCTATTGCCGGTCGGTTAGCGGTGACGCAGGCGGCAGTGGAGGGATTGCTGAAGCGCGGGAAACATAAGCTTGCCGACATGCTGGCCTCGTTGTCGAGTCGTCGTCGCTGACCGTGCTCGCGTGATCTGGACGCGTGATCTGGACGCGCGATCACTGGATTGTGTGTTCAGTTGTGGGCAATCTCTGAATCATCAGGATTCTGTTCGGCAAAATTCTGATCGTTGAGGATCAGCCGTCTTCTTTCTGTCTCGGTGATACTGCCACGCTGTCGACTGGAAAGCAGCCAGACAATGCCACCCAGGACCGACAGAATGCCGAGGATTCGCCATTCCCAAGCATCGAGGGGAAAGGCCGCAGGACTACCGGGAATCAGCATGGCCAACAGGATTAGCAGTGATCCAATCATGGCTGTCCCGATCAGGATACACGTTAGCGGTGAGGCAAAGTTTTCACTGCGATTCAAGATGGCAGTCAGTGAAAGTGTTACACCAAAGAATGCGATTGCAATGCAGACGGATCCCACATTGACCAGAACCAGCACTGCAGGTTTTCCGAGAAAAGCACCTGCGGTCGTGATCAACGCTGCGAAAAGAATCGCTGCCCAGGGTGTGCCAAAACGTGGGTGCGGCCGTCCAAAGATCGGGTGAATCACATGTCCTCGTCCCAGAGCGAATAGCACACGTGTTCCCGACAAAAAGAAGCCGTTCCAACTTGTCAGTAGGCCAATGAGTGCGACGAGTAGAACCAACTGAGCTAGAAGGGGTGAATCGAATGCCTTTTCAAAAGCGGCCGCAGTCGGAAGATCCTCACCTTGAATGCTGGCAAGAGGGGTTATCATCGCAACCGAAAGAATGACAGCAGCATAAAAAAGCGTGGCGCCAACAATTGACCATAGGAGAACTCGACCAAGCTTGTTTGCTGATACGCCGTCGGTTCGTTCTTCTGCGGCCTGTGGAATCGTGTCGAATCCCACGAACCAGAATGGTACGGTCACGAAAACAGCCAGAACACCAGTCAGCCCAGCTTTGCCTTCTGCAGAGCCAAAGAGGGGTTCGAGGTTGGCGAGGCTCCCGTTTGCAACGCCGGCGATGACAAATGCACCGGTACAGACCACCAGCAAAAGAGTGAGAAAGGATTGCATAACCGTTGCCATGCCAACGCCACGAAAATTGACGAACGCAATCAACGCGGTCAAAACGGCGGCTAGTAATAGATGTGACAGGTAAACAGTTGTGCCCTTGATGTCGTAACAGGGCCAATAATCGAATGGCGTCATATAAGACACCACGATGCCAATCGAAACCGCCTCGAATGCTGAGACGGACAGATAGCCAAACGTTAGGAACCAGCCGATCAGAAACGATTCTCCTGTCCCAAAAGCTTTGTAGGCATACGCCACCTCTCCACCAGACACAGGTAGCATTTCCATGACTTTGGCGTAGCAAAAACCAATCGCCAACATCAGGGCACCGCCCATAGAAAACGCCAGTATCGCACCCAACGGCCCTGCATCTACCAGCCAGCCCTTGATTCCTGTTAACCAACCAACACCAATCATGGAGCCAAAGGCAAGTGAAAAGAATCCGAGCTTACCGATGGCTTTTTGTAATTGTGGTCGTTGATTCATGTTATCTCGAATACAGCGAGGATGTCATCGGCAAGGCGATTCGCATCGGCAAGGCGAGACACCTCGCAAGGCGAGACACCTCGCAAGGCGAGACACCTCGCAAGGCGAGACATAAGGAATCATGACGTCAGTGCGACGCCAGCCCGACTTTCCATCACAGAATTCAGGCTGTTATCAAAAATATCGATTGCTTCATCGATCTCACTGCGACTGACATTCACAGGTGGGATCCAGCGAATCACATTGCCACCAATACCACAGGTCAGCAGCATCAAGCCCTGGTGGAGGCATTTCTGTTGCAAGTTGGTAACGAGTTCTTTGTCGGGGCCATGCTCACCGATCAGTTCGGCACCGATCATCAAGCCCGGTCCTCGTACATCCGTTCGGTGTGGCAAGCGAGACAGGCAATCGCGAAGACGATTTGACAGGTATTCTCCCTCGCGGGTCGCATTTTCAATCAGACCTTCCTCATGAATGACACGCAAAGTCGCCAGCCCGGCAGCCATCGCCAGAGGTGAGCCCCCACCATAAGTTCCACCATGAGAACCGGGTTGCCATTTGGACATCAGTTTGCCTGATGCACCGATCGCTGACATGGGTAAACCGCTGGCGATTCCCTTTGCCATCACAAGGATATCGGGTCGCACTTCACTCGACTCGTGAGCCCACATGTGGCCACTGCGGGCAAAACCTGATTGAATTTCGTCCATGATCAGCAGGATGCCAGTGCGGTCACACACCTCTCGCAAACCTTGAAGGAAAGCTTTCGGCGCTGGCAGATATCCGCCCTCGCCCAGCACGGGTTCAATCAGCATTGCTGCGGTTTCAGACGGCATCGTCTGTGTTTTTAGCAAACGCTCAAGATCCGCCAAAGCGGTATCGATTGCCATGTCGGGATCGCATTGATCTCGAAACGCATTGGGGAACGATGAGAAAAACACGCCTGACGGTAACGGTTGGTATCCCTCGCGATAGATTCCCTTGCTGCTGGTCAAAGCCATCGTCATCGCAGTACGACCGTGGAAGCCGCCTTGGAATGCAATCACATTGGGACGTCCAGTCGCTACCTTTGCCAACTTGATGGCTCCCTCGACTGCCTCTGAACCACTGTTGGAAAAGAAGAATGTGTCAATGGAATCGGGAGTTGCTTCTCGAATTGCGTGCGAATACTCCACTGTCTTTTCGGGCAGCATGCAATTCATTTGCCCGAATAACAGTTGGGAAGCTTGATCTTGAACGGCTTGCACAACCAATGGATGGCAATGCCCAGTTGCGGTGACTCCAATGCCACTGGTGAAATCAAGGTAGGAACGACCCTCAATGTCGTACACCCGTGATCCCTCACCACGAATAATGGGAGTTTTTGCAAGACGCCCCCAAACCGATGAAATAGCAGCGGTCATGTCAGCTGAAAAAGCATTTTGATGGTTCATCGGTTCTCACCCTTTTGAAAAGAGGTTGTTGATTGCTGCGGCAACTGCTTCGCAAGTTCTTGATAAAACGTTGCATCACATCATTACCGCCTTAATAACGAATCGGTCGTGGATTCATCGCGATTTACAATCACACACTCGTCAACGCAGGCTAACTGAATCGCCCTCATGGAAGGAACGATTTCGGTCTGCTGACAAGCGGTACAAGAGCATAGACAACGTTTGGCATCTTTCCCAAGTCGGTCCCCCCACAAGAGGTGATTGGACTTTGGCGAGTGAATCCACCGTAAATGCGACTAACCTGTCAGGGTTGCTCAATCATCTACGCGGGAACCAACGCGGAAACACGCAGGAATAAAACACAACGAAACAATATTCTGCACGCTCATTTTCATTCAGCCTTGGAATGTCGTTATCGGGTAACATCGCTTTCATGCCATGAATTGACTTGCCGTGGCTAGAATCGCGTGGAACGTTGCATTTCTTTCGCTCAAAGAGCTTATTCTGTCTCTGGCGGCGACCAACTGGGTACACGCATTTTCAGCCCGCTGCTAGTACTGACATCCATTCGCCAAACACTTCTGCCCGAACGTTATGAAAATCTTTTACTTGATCTTCGCCTTATCGCTAATCATTGGAATGCAGATCACGCAAACCCAGGCAGCTGACTGGCGATTTTCTGGTTCGTTATTCATCAATACCACTCCCGACGGGGCATCGATTCCTACAGGTGCGTCGGTAAAAGATTTTCCGCTCCTTGTTCGTTTGCACTCAGATTGGTTTGACTTTTCGCAAGCTCAGGATAACGGCGCTGATTTGCGATTCGTGACTCCTGAAGGTGCCCCACTTGGTTTCCAGATTGAAGACTGGAACCCCTCCTCAGGGAACGCCAGTATTTGGGTTCGGGTACCGGAAATTCAGGGGCAAGCCACCCAGGAAATCAAAATGAAATGGGGGAATCCCGGAGCAGCTTCAAAGTCAAGCGGAAAAGATGTCTTCAACGATTCCAATGGGTACCTGAGTGTTTGGCACATGGGTTCACAGGTCGAGGATGAAGTTGGCACACTTTCCTCAGAAGACACCGGTACCACCGAGACTCAAGGGATGGTGGGGCACGCTCGGCATTTTGAAAATCGCGGGGTCTTCTGCGGAGATAAAATCAACTCTTACCCAACGGGAAACAGTGTCCACACCAGCCAAGCGTGGTTTCGATCACAAGCATCACGCGGCAGAGTCATGGCGTGGGGAAACGAAAAGGGACAAGGCAAAGTGGTGATGCAATACCGCAGTCCACCTCGTGTCCACATGGAATGCTACTTCTCGGATGCCAATGTCGATGGTGATCTCAACACCAAAGGACCGCAATGGGTACACGCTGTTCATACCTACCGCAGAGGTGAATCATTGATTTATCTCAACGGAGTGCTTGCGGGTACGGGGAATCCGAGAGCCACCCCTTTGAATGTTGAAAGTCCGTCGCGGATGTGGATAGGAGGCTGGTACAACAACTATGACTTTGTCGGTGATATTGACGAAGTCCGTGTTTCAAATGTGATTCGCAGTCCCGAATGGATTCAATTGGAATATGAAAATCAGAAACCACTTCAGACGCTCGTTGGGCCCATCACTCAAGGTAAGTCGAGATTTGCCGCATCAACAGATTCGGTCCAGCTATTGGAAGGCCAGTTTGCAAAGTTGAGTGTTGATGCTGGTGGTGCGCAGAAAATTTATTGGGTTTCGATTAACGGGGACGAAGAGAAAGTTTTGGCCGTGGATCGATTCACTCTAACCTATGATGCGGGGCGGGTCGCAGGTGACGAAAAACGATCCTTGAAAATCAAAGCTGTTTATCCCGACGGTTTGAAAACTATCGACATTCCAGTGGAGGTTAAGGAATTCATTCCTGAACCTGTTTTTACATTGCAGGCACCCTTGAAATGGAATGGACGGGACGCCATCGAAATCACGCCGGTAATTCAAAACATGCAGCAGATGAAATCCGCGGGGTATGGGCAATTGACTTACGACTGGAAAGTCGCAGGTTTGGCGACCATCACGCAGATTCAAGATGGGAAAATGATCCTTGGTCGTGCTCAAAAAAGTGGAGTTTTGACTGTCTCGGTAAACATTGGAAATGGCGGCGACCCAACTTCTGTCAAGACACAAATCATGGTCCAGGAACCACAGGCTGATGCCAGGGTTGTTCGCGTGCCAGTCGCCGACGAAAAGCCTGTTGATAATCAATTCTATGCACGTGATCAGAGCAATACTGGAAAGCTGTATTACAAAAGTACATTGAAAGAGCCAGCTGACCATGTGTTTCTCAATGTCTACGCAAATGAAAAGTTGGTGATTCAGGAAAAACAGAAGGCGCAGGTTGGCCAGCCCTTTCAGTTGATGGCCCGGCTTGCGGCGGGGCTGATCACTTATCGCGTCGAGTTCGGGGTTGAGTCTGACGGTGAGTCAAAGGTTCAGTATTCCGCCGACAATATTGTTTGCGGTGATGCCTACATCATTGAGGGACAGTCCAATGCTCTGGCAACCGATACGCGTGAAACGTCGCCTCCGGAAACCAGTACCTGGATTCGCAGTTATGGAAAACCAACGCCAAAACGTAACGAAGGGGGAAACGCAGAAGAAAACCTCTGGTGCCTGCCCGTTTGGAAGGCGAGGAATGGTGAGAAAGCTGAGCTTGGATATTGGGGGATGGAGCTCGCGAAACGCCTTGTCAAAAGTCAGCAGGTACCCATCTGTGTTATCAACGGAGCGGTGGGAGGGACTCGAATCGATCAGCACCAACGCAACGAAGATGATCCGACTGACTTGAGTACCATTTACGGTCGTCTGCTGTGGCGAGTCCGCCAAGCAAAACTTACCCATGGGATTCGTGCGGTACTATGGCATCAAGGAGAAAATGATCAGGGTGCTGCCGGTCCTGATGGTGGATATGGATGGGAAACGTATCAACGATATTTCATTGATATGTCAGCGGCATGGAAACGTGATTTTCCAAATGTTGAACAGTACTACATTTTTCAAATTTGGCCCAATGCCTGTAGTATGGGAAATGGGAACGGTGACATGTTGCGAGAAGTGCAACGCACGCTGCCAAACCTGTTTTCAAGGATGAGCATCCTTTCGACGTTGGGGATCGAGCCGCCAGGAGGTTGCCATTACCCGCTGTCGGGATGGGCTGAATTTGCCAGTCTGATTCAGCCGGTCATGGAGCGTGATCTCTACCAAAAGAAATTCCCGCAGGCCGTCACTGCTGCTAATCTTGTGCAAGCCGTTTTTGCATCTGAAAAACATGATTCCATTCATCTGGACTTCGATCAACCCGTTGCGTGGTCGGATGAATTGGTGGGTGAGTTCTACTTGGATGATCAACCCAACCTGATCGTGTCAGGAAATGCAGCCGGCAAACGCCTGACATTGAAGTTGAAGGAGCCCACGCAATGCCAGAGCATTACGTATTTGAAAGAAAAATCGTGGAGCCAAAAGAAACTGCTCAAGGGAGTTAATGGAATTGCTGCCTTGACGTTTTGCAATGTCGCTGTCCTATCCGTCGATGAGAGCGTTTACAAACCCTAATCCTTATCTGTTAGCCAAATCGTTATTGCCGCATTCCCTTGCAGCACGTGTCACGCTGGATGACATTGTTGTGCCTTCCTCCGGACAAGCCCGTTTCATGCCATCAAAGAATCACAGCTTGCAAAGCCAATTACTATTCGCTGTGCCCGCCTTATGGGGGTTTGTTTTTTCATTGTCCCCCATTGCTATAGCTGACGCTGCTGAAAAACCCCTCAAGGTATTTGTCTTGGCGGGGCAATCAAACATGGATGGTCAGGCAGACGTCAGAACGATCGACTTTCTGGGCGAAGACAGTGATCCAGTTCGAGCGAGGTTGCTGGGAGCATTCAAGTCGGATGCGGGAGACTTGATGACGCGAGATGATGTTTGGGTGGCCAATGCTGGTGTCTATGACAAGCTGCAGCCGGGATTTGGAGGGCGTCGAAATTACGACAAGCTGGGTAGCAAAATCGGTCCTGAATATGCGTTCGGATACTACCTTGGTGAAGCCTTTGGTGAGCAGGTGCTGTTGATCAAGTATGCCCCGGGTGGCAAGAGCTTGCATGTTGATTTTCGACCGCCCAGCGCAGGGAAAACTGGCAATGAAAAAATCGATGCAAAGGTTTTATCAAGGGAAGTGGCTGTGAAATGGAACGATGGCAGAGAAGAGCCTGTCGTGGGACTGGAGTACCGCAAGTTGGTGCGATATGTCCAGGCAACGCTGTCGTCGCTCGGGGAACGTTTTCCCGCGTATGACGAGTCACAAGGTTATGAGCTTGCTGGTTTGGTCTGGTTCCAAGGGTTCAATGATATGTTCGACGTGACTGGAAGGCAGCAGTACGGGCAAAACCTGGGTCATTTCATCAATGATCTACGGCGTGATCTGAATGCACCCGAGATGAAGGTGGTTGTAGGAGTCATGGGGGTGAATGGTCCCCACAATGAAGAAAATCCCAAACAACGGGATGTGCGGAACGGGCAGCGGTCCATCAACCAATTGGCTGAAATGAAAGGTAACGCACTAGCGATTGAGACCGCAGGTTTTTGTCATCCTGACATCGTTGCGATCAAGACCGCTGGTTGGCTGAACAAAAATCGTGATCTAAAAACGATGCCACTCACCGAGCAAGAGCAAGCCATGCTGGCGCGGGCAACATCAGACAAGGGCTATCACTATTACGGCGAAGGGCGTTTTTTTATTCTGGCGGGAAAGGCGTTTGCAGAATCGATGCTGCAGCTTTTGGGCGAAAATGAATCTGCTCAATCCCAGTGAGATGTGATTGCCAGGCAACACAAAGTCATATCAACGAGTTTGTGGTGCTCGTGATGGCACTCACTTGGCGATCCGAGGTCGTTTCATTTTGGATGCATGCTGGAAGAGCAGGTTGGTGTACGAATAGGACTCTTGGGGAACGTGTCGGTGTTGATCACGGTCCCGGTACTCGAATACTTCGTAGCCATAGTCCAACAGAAAATCCACATTCCGCCGGCTCAGCCCATTGCCAGTCGATGTGCAGACATGGTCCCCCATCTCCAGCACAATCGTTGGATAACAACGCTCGATGGTATCTGCCAATCCCTCAAGCACCGGGATTTCTGCGCCCTCTGTATCAATTTTCAGAAAGTCAGGGTCGCCGTGTTGGCTCGCAAAGTCATCCAGCTTGACTGCGTGAACCATTGTTTTTCGAGCCATGGAATCAATGGAGTCGGGTTCGTATCCGTCTCCAATCACGAAGTTTAAACTGCTGCGTCCAATTCCCTGTTCGATGAATGCAAGTGAACCGGTTTTTCGGTAAGCAGCAGCTTTGCAACATGTGATGTTATTCCGTCGTGCTGCATTTTCGGTCAGCACTTCGTAGGTTGCGGTTGTTGGTTCAAACGCGAATACGTGGCCCCGTGGGCCTACCAGCGATGATGCGAGCAGGCTGAAATAACCATAATGGGAACCGACATCATAGAAGGTCATGCCGGGTTCAAGGCAATCGATGAACATCGAGGTGACATCGTCCTCAAAGTATCCGAACTTTCCTAATCGACCGGAAACAAATTCAGGGAAGACGACCGACATTTCTTGGCCCCAGAACAGAGGCACTGAAACTTTGCAGGCCTTGTCGAGCCACTTTGCAGTCTTCTTCTTGATTCTTACCTTGGCCCAACGCGGCAAGTTGCGAATGTGGCGCCGTTCGTTTTGCTGAAGCCAGTGCTGTTTGACTTCGTCACGATCCGTCATGGTGGCCGAACCTCATGTTCGTAAAGGGCAATCCACTCGAGAAATAATGCAAATCCGGGCTCGCTGTCAATTCCGAAACTGACCCGTTGACTGGTTTCCAAACTCTCCGGGCTATTGGAAACTGGTGCCGATGTCGTGCGAAAACACGACTTGCTGATGATCTAAAAGCAGAATTTCGGTAACTGATTCTGTGAATGGGCTGTTCGTGGTTGTTCACAGAGTAAGAACGCTGGAAATGCCAGCAATTACTTTTGCTGTTGGCCGTAAATGGGTGGCGTCCAACCTTTTGGAGTACGGCCCTGAGGTCGGACCCCTTCGGCATCAGCTGGGATGGGGTGATCTGCCGCCGTTTCTAACGGCAGGTTGTCGGGCAGGTGTTTGATCTCGAAGTCCTTGTACTGGATGGTCATTGCTGGCCCTACATGAACCTGAACTGCAAGCACGCCTTCCAGTTTTCGCCCCAGTTTATCGAGGTCAATGAGGTCAGTTGTTTTGGTTCCGTCGATCCAGTGACGGTGATGATTGCCTTCGACAAGGACTCGGTACTCGTGCCACTCATCGGGAGCAAACGTTGGAACCGGCCAAGTGTCGATAATCCAACTCTGGCCTTGAGGGTCAATGATGACTTTGTCACCAGTGCGAGCGAGGATTCGTCGCCCCTTCTCTTCATAAAGCATGCCATTGTACTGAGCGTTGTTTGCCACAACATCGCATTGATATCCCGTCACCACGTCTAGCCCGAGATCAGGGCGAGAGGTGCCGCGATATTGGATTCCGCTATTTCCACCCGGTGTCACTTTGACTTTGACGCGAAGGTCAAAGTTGCGAATGGTTGATCCCTTCCAGGTCAAAAAGTGATTCATTTTCAGTGAACCATCTGTGGTTCCTGTGATCGCCCCATCCTTGACCGACCAATATTTCGTGTCGCCCGCCCACTGGCGAAGGTTTTTGCCGTCGAAAACTTTCATGAAGCCAGTCTCGTTCACGTTGCCAACGTTATTGGCAGAAGCTGTTGGTGTGGGCGCTGTTGAGCGATTGAAGCCTGCAATTGGGTCCAGCGGACCACCGTAATCATTCACTTGCTCGGTGGTACGTTGTCGCATTGCCTCGAGTACGCCGACATAATCGGGGTCGCCAGCCAGATTCGTCAATTCGTCAGGATCATTCTTCAGGTCATGTAGGAATTCATGATTCTCATGATCAAAATATCGAACGTACTTGTAGTTCTCGTTCCGTAATCCCTCGAAGGCGGGGATGCGATTGCGAACAGCAAAGTGCTCATGAAAGGTTTCTTTTCTCCAGTTCTCTGGCTTTTTACCATTCACAATTGGTTTCAAGCTAAGGCCTTGGTAGCGTTTCGGGATTTCAATCCCTGCCCAATCCAGAAACGTCGCTGGCAAATCGAGGTTCAGGGCCGTTGCATCTGTCACTTGTCCACGTTGGGACGGTTTGACACGCGGATCATGAATGATCAGTGGAACGCGAAGTGATTCTTCAAAATGAGACCACTTACCAGCCAAACCGCGGTTCCCCATGTGATAACCGTTGTCGGCTGAATAGACGATGATCGTGTTGTCGGCCAACCCTGCTGCTTTAAGAGCTTGCATGAAGCGACCAATCGCACCATCGATTCCACTGACCATGCGGTAATAGGATCGAACATTGGTTTGGTACTTTTGGTCGGTGTTCCATCGCCAGAAGAATCGTTCACGATTGATCGTGGTTTTGAGGAACTCTGGCAGGGCATAGAAAATCCCTGGGTCATTCAGGCGTGGTGGTGCAATCACGGTGTCTTCGTACATTCCGTCAACAGCACGCGGCCAAGGAAAATGTCCGATTCCAGGTCTGCGATCGCTATCTTCGGCATGGCAAGCATTGAACCACATGTTCAATGCAAACGGTTTGTCTTTGGGCTGCGATTGGATGAACTTGATGCCACGATCAACAATCACCTCGGTCTCGTGACGCAGGCTGCCATCGGGCTGTTTCTTGTAAAAAGGGTTACGTCCAATCGCTTCAAATTCATCGAAATGAGCTTCGCGTTTGTATTTGCGAGGCATTTTGGCGTGCCACTTACCAAAGTAACCCGTGCGATAACCATTCTGTCGCAGAATGTCGCTGTAAAGCGTTTCTACCGCTGCTGGTGTCGCCGTGTCAGGGTTGCTCGAGGTTCCGAAGCTACGGCCTGACAGTCCACTCAGGATCGTTGTGCGACTGACCCAGCAAATCGAGTGACTGACACATGCATTGGCGAACCTTGTGCCGTCCCGTGCCAAAGTGTCGATATTGGGTGTTTGGACAACCGGATTTCCATAACATCCAAGCGTACTGGTGGTCTGATCGTCAGTAAAGAAAAACACAATGTTCGGTGGTTCTTCCTCAGGTTGTCCTGCAGGAGATGGGGCTGCAGGAGATGGGGCTGCAGGAGATGGGGCTGCAGGAGATGGGGCTGCAGGAGATGGGGCTGCGGCAAAAGTATTGACTGCACCCAACAGAGCACTGACCAACATGACGGTCAGAGTTGAACTACAAAAATTCGAACGCATGGTGAAATGCATGGTAGCCGGTGTTCCGAGGTGGGGTAGGGTGAGGTGGAGTGGACGGTTAACAGGTTGTGGACTCGCAATGGATAACCCGCGAGTCGCGGCTCTCTGATTCTATTCTAGTGGATCAGACTGATTCGCAAATCAATCTGCGTGGGTTTTCGGCAGATACACCTGCATCAGACGGTGACTGCGTATCAGCCCCTGTGCCGCAGAGTGTGAGATTTTCCGAATTGAGCAGAGTGTGAGATTTTCCGAGTTGAACTGACGCCGCTCACTGGGCAGCCCGCTTTAGGTTGCTAGTGTCAGCTTTTTGCCTCAGACGCCTGAGCTGGTTTTGCCGGGGTGGTTACACCAGACGCCTTTTCGCCAGTCGGTTGACTGGGTGCCGGTTGACTGGGTGCCGGTTGACTGGGTGCCGGTTGACTGGGTGCCGGTTGACTGGGCTCAGGCTTGCTGGGCTCAGGCTTGCTGGGCTCAGGCTTGGAACCGGCCTCGTCGATCACGTTGACAGTCATTCCTGCCCGGACTTTTTGTGTTCCTTCGACAATCACTTTTTCGCCCAGTTTCACACCAGAAGTGACGACGTATTGTTCCTGAAACAGGGTGCCAATCGTTACATCGCGAATCTCTACTTCGTTCGAGTTGTTGACCACATAGATCTGTTCACCCAATTGTGATTCAACGAGTGCTGCTTTGGGAACTAGAAGTGAGTTTGGTGTTTCGCCAAGAATGACTTGGACTGGAACGTATTGCCCAGAAATCAGAGACTCCGAGTTTGATTTATTTTCTGGATTTTCAATGATCCCACGGAGCATCAATGTGTCAGTCGCAGGGTTGATTTCAGAACTCATGTAATCAAGAGTTCCCTCGTACGCGTACTCTTTGCCATTGGGTAACTGTACTTTGAACTTGATATTCGAGATGTCGACCTTTTTCCCGGTTAGCTTTCCACTGGTGATTTCCTGCATTTCGAATAATTCATTGCGAGTCACTTTGAATTCGACGTAGATTGGATCTATCTGAACGAGCGATGTCAGGACAGTCGATTCTGCATCTACCAACTGGCCGATGTTTCTCTTTGTGTTTTGAATGCGTCCTTCGAATGGGGCTGCAAGATTCGTGTATTCAAGGTTCAGCTTGGCTGTTTCAAGGTTGGCTTTGTTCTGTTCGATGTCGGCTTTGGTCTCAGCTTCTTTCGCGACAGCTTCTTCTTTTTGCTGTTCCGAACCGGCACCTTGTTTCGCCAGATCGGTGTAACGTTTGACTTCGCCAGTCCATAGGGTCAATTGTGCTTCGCTGCGAGTCATGTCAGCTTGAGCACTGTCCAGCGCGGCTTGGAAAGGTCGAGGGTCAATGACGTAGAGCAGTTGATCTTTCTTGACAATGCTTCCTTCAACGAACTTTCGCTCCGTGATGTAGCCGGTGACACGCGGAATGATATCGACGTATTTGACTGCTTGTACCGTGCCGCTGAAGGGATAAATGATCGGCACGGTAGCCTCTGAGACTTCAGTGACCGAGACCTGAGGAGGGGGCGGTTTGGGTTTGGCTGTGGGTTTGCTATCGCAGCCTGACGCAGTCGCAATCACGAGGAAAGCGATGCATGAAGCAGTACGTAGTGGGCGATCGCAAGCACGTTGCGTGCGTGTGAATGTCGCTTCAATGACAGTTGTTTCAAACACCTTCATCATCCAATTTTAATCATGGAGTGGTTTCAGATTTCGGCTCAGCTTTGGGTGGTTTTCGCGATTTCATCGCCCACTCACGCATGTGCTGAATTGTGTAGTAGAAAATCGGAACAAAAATGATCAGGACGGTCGCGACGGCAAGTCCGCCAACCACGGTTGTTCCCAGCGAGCGGCGAGAGTTAGCTCCGGCACCTGTGGCGATGACCAGTGGCACCAAGCCAATGATGAATGCGAGGGCAGTCATCAGGATCGGACGCAAACGCACTCGTGCAGCTTCCATGGCAGCCTCAATGATGGTTGCCCCATTACGTCGCTGTTCAGCAGCAAACTCAACGATCAGAATCCCGTTCTTGGCCGTCAATCCGATCAGCATGACCAAACCAATCTGACCATAAACGTCCAGGTCAAGGCCTCGAACGGTCAGTGCCCCTGCTGCTCCCAGTAACCCCAGTGGAACTCCCATGAGCACCATGATTGGCATGGTCCAGCTTTCGTACTGGGCAGCCAATACGAGGAACACAAATACAAGCGACAACGCGAAAATCATTGGAGCCAGATTGCCGGCTTTCAATTGCTGATACGTGATCCCCGTCCATTGGAAGCCAAAACCATCCGACAACTCATTGTTGGCTAAATCTTCCATCGCTGTGATCGCTTGCCCCGAACTGAAGCCCGGTGCATTGCCACCATTGACTGCAACGGACTTGTATTGATCGTAGTGGGGAATGTTGTAAGGCCCGACTAGCGGTTCGATCTCAACAAAGGCGTTGAGGTCGATCATGTCTCCGTCTTTGTTCCGAACCTTCAAACGACCAATGTCATCGACGTCTGAGCGTGCGTTTTCTTCCGCTTGCAGGTAGACCCGGTAGACTTTGCCGTATTTGTTGAATTCATTCACGTACAGCGAGCCTAGATTGATTTGCAGTGTTGCAAACAACTCGGTGATCGAGACACTGTGGATCTTTGCTTTGGTGCGATCAACATCCAGGTAACGTTGCGGTACTGAATCATCAAAGGTGGTGTAGACGCCCGCCAATTCTGGTCGTTTTCGGGCAGCCTCGATGAAATTATTACTGGCTTCGCTGAGTGCGGTAACGCCACGATCATTCAGATCCTGGATTTCGAATGTAAAGCCGCCGGTGGACCCAAGTCCAGGAATTGCAGGTGCGTTCGCAATCTTTACCCGAGCTCCTGGAATTGCCGCCATCTTTTCGTTGAGAGATTTGATGATTGCTCGAAGCTTGGTTTGTGGTGTCGTGCGTTCTCCCCAAGGTTTCAAGACAACGAAAGCAAATCCAGAATACGGTTGTTTGACCGAGTCAATGATGTTGTAGCCGGAGACCTCCACCACATCTGCCACACCATCAGTCGACAAGGCCATGTCGCTGACTTTGTCCATGATTTCTCGCGTTCTCGCGATCGTCGATCCATTGGGCAGGTCAGCGATCGCCATCACATAACCCTGGTCTTCTTCAGGTACGAAACCTGTCGGCGTTATGGCGAACAGGTAAACCATCAAGACACACAAGCCGGCAAAGGCGGTCATCGTCAGGTACCAGAGTTTTGACATCCAACGAACGGCTTGGGCGTAGCCTGAAGAAAGTCGATTGAAACCTGAATTGAATGCGCGAAACAGGAAATTCTTTTTTCCGCTGCCCGGTTTTAGTAACACGGCACACAATGCCGGACTGAGCGTCAAAGAGTTGATGCCAGAGAGGCCCACTGCCATTGCAATGGTTAGCGAGAACTGGTTGTACAGTTGGCCTGTCATGCCCGGAATGAATGAAACCGGAACAAACACGGCCATCAAAACCAATGTGGTGGCTATGATCGGGCCACGTACCTCGGCCAACGCTTCCTTGGTTACCTCGTTCATGTCTTTGCCGCCCTCGTCGAGCCGGCGCATCACATTTTCGACCACCACAATCGCGTCATCAACAACAAGTGCAACGGCAAGTACCATGCCCAGTAGGCTAAGTGTGTTGATGGAGAATCCAAATATCAACATGAAGGCAAAAGTTCCGATCAATGCGACTGGCACTGCGATCGTCGGAATCAAAGTTGCGCGGACGTTTTGGAGAAAGATAAAGACAACCAGAATTACCAAACCGATTGCCTGCATCAAAGTCACGAGCACTTCATGGACTGAGTCTGTGATGAATTCGGTCGTGTCGTAACGGACTACCCACTCCATGTCCTCCGGGAAATGTTCCGCGAGGCCATCCATCGTTTTTTCAAGCTCTTTTTTGATTTGCAGTCCGTTGGCATCTGCGAGCTGGAAAACGATGATCGTGGCAGTGGGTTTTCGATTCAGCTGGGTTCCCCAGTCGTATTCTTCACTACCCAGTTCGACACGAGCGATGTCTTTGATGCGGACCAATGATCCGCCAGGTGTTGCACGGACAATGATGTTTTCGAATTGCGACACTTGCTCGAGTCGGCCCAACGTGCTGAGTTGGAATTCAATCGCTTGGCCCTCCGGAGCGGGAGCCTGCCCAATTTTTCCAGCAGCCACCTGCTGGTTTTGTTCCTTGATGGCCTGCTGCACATCGATTGCAGTCATGCCAAGATTGTTCAGCTTGGCCGGGTCCAGCCAGATCCGCATTGCGTACTTACTGAGGCCGAAATTGGTCACCGATGCAATGCCTGGGATGCGGGAGAGAGCATCGGTCAGGTGAATGTCAGCATAATTTTGCAGGAACGTTGCGTCATGCGTTCCGTTGGGTGACAACAAACTTACTGCCAGCAGCATGTTGGTTGAGTGCTTCTCGATCGTCAGTCCAACCTGTTGCACTTCCGAAGGCAACTGTGACAAAGCTTCGTTGCTGCTCGTCAGCAACTCCATCTGGCCAATATCCTGATCGAAACCGACGTCAAAGGTGACAGTGATAATCGAGTCACCATTATTGGTGCTGTTCGATGACATGTAGATCATGCCAGCCGAACCGTTGAGTTGTTCCTCAAGCGGCGTTGTGACCGTTTTGGAAACCACATCCGACCCTGCACCGAGGTACTGAGTTGAAACCTGAACCTGTGGCGGAACCAATGGAGGGAATTGGGCGATCGGCAAGACCGTCATACTGATCGCCCCCGCCATGATCATGATCAACGCGATCGCAGACGCGAAAACGGGTCGGTCGATGAAGAAATTCATGACTCAGATAGATTCCGGTGACGGGGGCAGATGGCTTCAACTACCGCGAGGGTAGCATTAACAAGCGTTCAATCATAGCAGCCAGAATCCAGAGCGGCAGACGCAGAAGGAATTCGCGTCGGAAAAGCAGGTTTTCAATTTGGAATGCGAGTCAGCCTGGAGTTCATCGATGGATGAGATGAGCGTTGAATTTGATGTCGGAAAATCGCAGCGTTTTTTTGGGGGGGCAGCTGCACACCTCGCGGGTGCCGTAGCCTTTGTTTGCCGTGCTGTAGTCAGGTTTGCTCAGTGATGAGTGTGCAGTGATGAGTGTGCAGTGATGAGTGTGCAGTGATGAGTGTGCAGTGGTGAGTGTGCAGTGGTGAGTGTGCAGTGGTGAGTGTGCAGTGGTGAGTGTGCAGTGGCAGTGATGAGCGTGTAGTGATCAGCCGTCAGGATCAGAAGTCAGCGATTATGGATCTTTAGGCGAGGATTTCGCTCAGCACACGACCATGGACGTCCGTGAGGCGAAAATCGCGGCCTCCATAACGGTACGTTAATCGTTCGTGATCAAGTCCAAGCGTGTGAAGCATGGTGGCGTGCAGGTCATGAACACTAGTTCGATCTGTTTCTGCACGAAAACCAAAGTCGTCAGTCGCGCCATGGATGGTGCCGCCTTTGATTCCCCCGCCCGCCATCCAAACGCTGAAGCCATAGTGGTTATGGTCTCGCCCCATTTTCGACTTTCCACCACCCTCCAGCTCAACGCTTGGTGTGCGGCCAAATTCTCCTCCCCACAGAATCAAGGTTTCGTCGAGCATTCCGCGTTGTTTTAAATCAGTGAGCAGAGCCGCGATCGGTTGGTCAATTTCGCCTGCAAGTCGGCGGTGGTTGCCCTCGATTTTGTCATGATTGTCCCAGGGTTGCCCAGCGCCGTGCCATAACTGCACGTAACGAACACCACGCTCGACAAGTCGCCGAGCAATGAGTGTCTGTCGACCATGCACGCCGTTACCGTACATCTCCCGGATGTACTTTGGCTCATCAGCCAAATCAAACGCATCCCGAGCGTCTTTTTGCATTCTGAATGCGAGTTCGTAAGATGAAATTCTTGAATCAAGACGTTCATCAAGTCGGGTTCGTTGGTGACGTCTGTTCCATTGTTCCAGTAAATTCAACTGCCGTCTTTGATGGTCTGTCGCTATTTGTGGGTGCTCGATGTTTTCGATCAGACGTTTGAACTCGGTGTGCTTGGAATCAATGTAGGTTCCTTGGAACGTGCCCGGCAGAAACGCCGACTGCCAGTTCTCGTTGTCCTTGATTGGTAAGCCACCGGGACACATGGCGACAAAGCCTGGCAAATTCTGATTTTCAGTTCCAAGTCCGTAAAGCAACCACGAGCCAAAACTGGGGCGAGACTGGACTGAATCACCACAGTTCATGAGCATTAGCGATGGCTCATGGTTTGGAACTTGGGCATGCATGGAACGGATAACAGCAATGTCGTCGATGTGCGCAGCAGTCCTTGAGAATAATTCGCTTACCTCAATTCCTGATTCTCCATAGCGTTTGAATTCAAAGGGAGAAGGGAACGCAGCGCCGGTTTTCCGTTCGGTACGCAATGTTTGTGGTAACGGCTTGCCCGCGTATTTCAGAAGGGCAGGTTTGGGATCAAACGTATCAACATGAGATGGGCCACCGTTGAGAAAGAAGTGGATCACGCGTTTGGCGCGGCCCGGGAAGTGTGGTGACTTGGTTGTAAGCGAAGTTGGCGATCCCGATTCTGATCCGCTTAGTTTTTGCTCGTCCTGCAGAAGCCCAATCAGCCCGAGTGATCCCAGGCCAAGCGCGGACCTCTTCAGGACGTCGCGCCGAGTTGTTGGTGGGTTGTCGTAGTCAATCGACATGATTGTGTTCCGTGAGCGGGATGCAGTGGGGAGACTGTCAGAGCTTGAATTGAATTTGAGTTCCTGTCGCGGTGCTCGCTAATCGACAAACATGAATTCATTGGAACACAGCAGAACCTGAGCCAGTTGCTCCCATCCATCGAGAGTGTCGCGTACCGGTGCTGGAAAATCAGTTCTCGAACTCCATCTGCTTTTGGCTTCATTCTGCCCAAGTTCCTGAATCACCGCTGACCAGAGATACTGATCATTGTTCAAGCCGTCGCCAATATCGACTATGAAGTCGATGGTATCGCCACGGCTCACATCAACTTGATCCACATTGATTTGTTGACTGTCGTGATGCAAGTCCACGCTTTGGTGAAGGCCGGCACAGGAACTCGTGACGAAGGCGCGAATTCCGTCACCCAATTCTGGTTCGTGTTTCAGGCTACTCTGAATACTGATGCTCATGTCGCGGTCAGCTGTCCAGCGTCGAATCGCCGCGTGCTGTCGGTCATTTCCTGGGTGGCCACCGGTGGATGTCAGTTGCACCCAACCCAGTTTTGAGTCAGGGAATTTGGTGCCGCCCTGCCACGCTGTCCCTGTGAAGTGTGGTAACGGTGTAAAGTGTTGGGCTCTACCGGTGTTGTCGTCGAATGCACCGTATCCATAAGTCCAGTTTTTGGTCGCCGGGTTTTCTGTTACCACTTCTTTGTGTTTTGTTGCTGCGATTAAATCGAGTGATTCGTTGTACTCGTTGTCTGTTGGATCACGCTGCAAGATCAAATGAAATAACCTTGCAATACGTTGTCGGTTTTTGATCGACGTTCCCTCAGTGCCTGTTTGGCTTTGTTCGGCCAGTGCACGGGCCTGTTGTAGCATCCATGGGTGGTTCATGAAGAATAATGCTTGCTGAGGAACCGTTGTTTCACTGCGTTTTGGCACGTGTAAATCGGGGTTTGCAAAGTCAAATATCCTCATAGTTCCGGGAAGGTATTGACGATCCACTAAACCATATAGCGTGCGTTTTGTTGGGTAGGGTGTTTTAAATAAAGGAGCAGGCTTCCCTCCCAGAGTTTGTTCAAGTTGACCACTGGCGAGCAGGATGGAATCACGTAGTTCTTCAAAACTGAGACGCTGTGGATTGAACTTCCACAGTAGTTTGTTGTCAGGGTCCGTTTGAAGCGATCGTTTTAACTTGGCAGCATCTTTTGGCCCCGACGAGGACTGTTGATATGTATTCGATAGCAGGATCCGTCGGTGCAGTGCTTTGATGCTCCACCCACGAACGACGAAGTCATTGGTCAGCCAATCGAGAAGATCTGGGTGAGATGGCAAGGTCGCTCGAGTGCCAAAGTCACTTGGCGTTGAAACGAGTCCCTTTCCAAAGTGATGCATCCAAACGCGATTGACCATGACTCTGGCGGTAAGGGGGTTGTCAGGATCGATGATTGCTTGTGCCAGTTCCAGACGACCGCTGCCCAGTTGAAAAGGCTTTTGCTTCTTTCCTGCTAATAGAGAAAGGAATTGTCTGGGGACATCCTGCCCCAGTTTGAGTGGGTCGCCACGCCTGAATATTCTTGGTTCGTTGGGGGTGGGTTTGTCTTGCAGTGTTAATGCAAACCGTCTGTTGGTTTTCGATTCTATGATCCAGCGATCAACTTCACCCTGCAGTTTCCACAGTTCAGTGCATGCAGCGGAATCGAAAAAAGTCTCGCAATCGATGATCGACCCGATTGGAATTTGGCAAGGTGAATCAGGTGCGTAAAGTAATGCCCTCAATGATTCAGCGTGTGGGTCGGTGAAATGTGAGGGCGATGGTTCTCCAGCAGATTTCGATTGCTCAATCTGTTTTTCCCACTCCGTGGCAATCGCCTGGAATACTTCACCGTAGCGATTGCAGACTTCACGCAATGACTGGGGCGGATGTTCGAATTGTCTGGCAATTCGTGGGTTTGCCGATTTGCCGTATTTTGCGTTGAGTTGTCTTGTCGCTTGAATGGACTCACGGGAGAAATCTTCAGCAGGTAGGCTTGCAAAGTGTCGCCAGTAAACAAAAATCGGATCCTCTTGTGTCGATACCTTTCGCAGATGGCGTGACCAGCATCGTACGACAGCGGGCAAAAGATCATCGTGTGCAAAAATTTGGTCAAAACCATTGGCAGGATATTTGTCGAGCTCTGACTGGGCAAACAGATAGTCAGCGATCCGTTTTCGAACACGAGATTCGGCTTCGGCTCTGCGGCTTGCCATTTTTTCTTGCAATGCAGTTTCTCGTTTCTGTAACTCCGATTGGAAACTGTCTGTGTCACCAAGGTCTTCGTCTGCCCTGCCGTTTGCGTTGTTCAGTGGAATTAGCTGTTCCAGGCAGCTGTCGAATACTCCATAGAGTGAGTAATAATCGGCCGCTGGAATAGGATCAAATTTGTGATCGTGGCAGCGAGCACAACTGACCGTAAGTCCCATCATCCCCCGGCACACAACATCAATGCGGTCGTCAATGATTTCGCGACGCACGCCCAGAAAACGACGCCCCAGTGTCAGGAATCCCATCGCAGCCAGATCGCCGGGGTCACGATCGGTAACCTGATCAGCTGCCAATTGCAGTAACAGGAATCTGTCGTATGCAAGATCCTGATTCAGTGCGTTGACAACCCAGTCGCGGTACGTCCAAGCATGTGGCCAAAATCTCTCTTCCCGCCCGTAGACATAACCCTTGGTGTCGGAGTACCTGCTCACGTCCAGCCAGTGACGGCCCCAATGTTCGCCGTAATGATTTGAATCGAGCAATCGTTCCACTAAACGTGCGTAGGCGTCGGGTTCGCGATCGTTAACGAAGGCCTGTACTTCCTCGTTTGATGCAGGCAAACCGGTCAGTGAGTATGTCACGCGGCGGATCAAGGATCGACGGTCTGCTGGGGGCGAAAGTTCCAAATCGTGTTCCCGCAGTTGCTGTTGGATGAATGCATCGACGGGTGCAACAGGTGGTTGGTTGCCTGTTTGCTGTTGTCGTGCAGTGACATCGGGTACTGTCGGTTGTTGAACTGGTTGAAATGCCCAGTGACGATTGGCCTTGGCTGCCTGTGAATTGTGAACGCCATTGGACAGGCTTGATTTTGGCCATGGGGCCCCCAGTTTGATCCACTGTTCAAAGTGACGAATGGTTGTTTCTGGTAACTGTCCCTTGGGTGGCATTGCGTAGTCGCCCGAGTGTCGGATGGCTTTTATGATTAAGCTGTCCTCAGGTTTTCCGGGCATCGCGACTGGCCCAGTATGACCACCGCTTAAAAATGAATTGTGGTTATCAAGTCGCAAGCCACCTGATTGTTTGCCGCTGCCATGACAACTGTGGCAACGCTCAATCAATACAGGGCGGATTTTGGATTCAAAAAAGTCAGATGTTGTATCGTCGCCGGAAACAACTCCGGTGCAGGAAAGTACCAATGCTGGCAAGAGTTGCACCCGCAAATGCATCATCACAGAGAAACTGGTCGAAAGGGCAGATCGCGAGCGGTGGGGGCGTGGCATCGGAGATGTTCTGATCTGGGGCCAAGCGGGGCAGGTTGGTGAGGGGAATTCTCGCCAAGTTGTGAGCCCATTCTATCGTCTGTGGAACGTTAGCGTGGGGAAACGAGTTGTTGTGGTTGGAAAATTCTGCCCCGTCGCGGGAGTACCAATGGCGAAGGTAAGCGTTATTCAGCCAGGCATTACGTGTCGCTTCTGGATTTGACACTGCGATTTAACCCGAGGATAAGACATGAAAAGCAGCATATTAAAAACAATCTTGGTGATTCATGCGATGTGGGTCAGCAGTAGTGCGATGTCACAGGAATCACGGTTTCAGACGGTTGTGCAAGAACGGTCGTACGGAGATCCCTACACAGGTGACATGATTTCCAACGGGGTCATTACACCGCTCGATCAGGACATGCATAATTTTTACATTCGGAATGCCGACGGGGTGATCGAGGTGCAGCTTGATGCGGACGCAATGGTCGGATTGCAGTCTCGTGTGCAGCGGGGAGGTTTCGAAGCGGGTGAGGTGGTGTGTCAGTTAGGGAATGTGGTTCGGGAATTTGATTTACCACCGGTGTTGTATGTGCGTCGTAACTTCAGGGACGCCGCCGCCGTGCGTGATTACTTGGCAAAGGGATCGAAGCCCATCTTTGATGGGAAGTTGTATGTCGATCCTGTTCCCGATCATGTTCCAACTGAAAAGGAACCATGGGTGTCCGGAAGGTTCATGCGTGAGAATGGACGATTCATGGATGTTAAAGTTGGTGACGAAATTTATCAAATTGGGACTCAAGGACACGATGGGCAACATCGAATCATGGGGCTTCTAAAGACTGCTGATATCCAGCCATTTATTCAGCAGGCGTTTGTCCACGGTCACATGCAAGGTGATGTTTTTCACGCTAGCGAAGTTGCTCTGCGATTGCTGGAGAATCCTGAGGGTAAAGATGATCCCGCTTTGCCACGGTACCTTTTCATCGGTGATTCAATTTCTGGAAACTATGACAAAGCCTTGCGCGCCGCATTGAAAGGTCAGCTGAACATTTATCATCCCCCGACGAATTGTGGACCGGTCAGGAAAGGAGTGCGGAACATCGTGCAGTGGTTGGGTGCTTATGATCAACCCGGTCGCCAGTGGGATGTGATCAGCTTTAATTTCGGTCACTGGGATTCCAAGAATACGAAAGAAGAGTACCAAGCCGATCTTGAAACTGTCATCTCTGAACTGGAGAAGACAAAAGCGAAGTTGGTCTTTGTGACAACGACACCTATTCCACGAGGTTATCCGGGACCCAATGATCGTCAAAGTGATGGAAGAGCTCCTGGGCGAATCCAGCAAACGATGAAACGATTTATCAATCCTTGGGCGTTGGAGGTGATCGCAAGACACCCAGATATTGGCATTTGTGATCAGCATGCGTTGCTTACGAACGAACCGTTCTACGCAACATGGATGGATTCCGCTGGCAATTCAGGTGACGGGAAAAAGAATCCCTATGGTGATCTGCATATTGGTGGGGTTCTTGCTGAGCCAGCGGGCAGGATTTTGGCCCGCAGGATTCTTGATGCGCTCGGGAAGGAGGAGGTTCCATTGTCGGCTTCGAGTCTGTCAGCGAATGACCTCGATGCTAAACGTCAGCGACCTGCCACCAAAGGGATGGACACTGACGATTTTACCGATTTGATGAATCTGAATGAGCGTTTGAGACGGTATAATCGCTGAGGATTTTCCTTGCGGGGTGCGTGGCTAACCGGCAATCGCAAAGCGTTTATTTTGTGTTCCTGCGTTCGAGGTTTTTCGTCAATCGAAGACGCGTCCTGCTCGCATGCCAAGCGAAAGTCCCCATGTAATCGGAGGCACTTCGTAGCTGTTTTGTTTGTCGTCTCGCTGCAGAACGAGGGTTACCGATTTGCCCTTGGCTTTTTGTCGAGTGGTGTCGTAATCGTTGCGATTGGAAATGGGTTGGCCGTTCATGCTGACCACGATGTCACCAGGTTTGACACCCTGGGTTGCTGCAGGGCTTCCTGGGCGAACAGCAACAACGGTTAGTGTGGGTTTGGCTTGTGTCTGGCTTGCTTGCCGATGCTCCGTTGTATCTCTGATGCCGGCGGACTCGTATTTCACGGCGTCTATTCCATTCCGAACGGCTTTTCGGCGTAATACCTCTCTAACAGCGGCGTGACAATTGATAAGTCCGTGGCCGGTTTGGTAGTCGTAGCCCGGAACGCCAATGTCCGTGGCTGTCTGGGTAATGATTTCGCGACAATCCCAGGGCAACAGATCAGGGTCAGCGCTAAGCATCAATGCAATGGTTCCGCAAAACATGGGCCCAGCAAATGAATTGCCGCTGATTTGCACATCGATAACATTACCGTTGGGCAACTGACACGGCAGGTCTTGATTGAAGGCGCACACTTCCGGTTTTCGAACCATGCCATCTTGGTAGTGTTCGGTGGCCCATCGAACAGGGCCTTGGCTAGAGAATTTCGTTCTTGACAGATCGCGCTGGACGCCCGCCGCTGCAAAAACAACCGCAGGCGTATCCTCAGGACTTCGCATTTGCACCGGCACTTGTGTTGTTTGCGCGAAATTTCCGGCTCCCGATACGAAAAAAATCCCGCAGAATGCCCCGTGTTCAAATATTTTGCGAACGTGGCTTCGGTATTCTCCGAGCTTGGGATGTGAGAAGCTCATGCTGTAGGTGTCAGCATTCTGTAGGACCGCCCATTCGACCGCGTCTTCTAAGTGAAACAGGCCACCAATCACACCGGCCCATTTGGCTTCCGGTGCGATGCCGAACTCGTAAGGGCTTTCACGGGTGCCGTTGCCACAGATGATTGTTGCGCACATCGCTCCGTGTAGTGTGCGAGAGAACGCTGAAAGTGCTGATGGAGTGACGGTGATTCGATTTGAAAAATCTGTGAAATTGTAACCGTGGCAATCATCAACATAGCCATTGCCATCATCATCGATTTTGTTATCAGGGATCTCTTTGGGATTGCGATAGATACTGACAGCGAGATTCGGTGAAATTGAGAAATTGTTGTCTGCAATCACATTGAGAGTTCCGCTACCCTGAACGTTAAATTCACTCCAGACACGGTCGGCCTGCAATGAACGGATGTACCACGGGTGTTTGTAATCGCTGTGTTGTTTCGCGCTGGATCTGTCAGGCAATGGAATTGCCGATTGTAAATCGCCTTGTTTCTGACCGAGGTTAGGAGCGAGAAAGATCTTTTTCACGCCGGGAACAGATTTAAGTTTCGTGATTCCAGCAGCGGTGGTCGAGCATGTGAACCCATTGATGATCCAGTGTGTTTGAAGATTCGAAATGACTCCCTCTGACTGAAGTTTCTGCAATGATTCTCTTGCATTTTTGTGTGAGTAATCGCTGATTTTCTGCAACGCTTGAATCACATTACGGCGAAGTTCCTGCCGCTTCGATTTTGAGAACTCGTTTGCACGGCGCTGGTACGCATCACCCGTGCCAAGCAGTTGTTGATCGAACCAGACTTTGACCGTGATTTTTTGTTCAGCGTTTTGTTGTGCTGTCTCGGTACCGCCTTGTTGGGCAGGGATTCTGATTCTCGGGTCGATCCAAATGCCTTCACCAGAAACGGGTTCCATCCCCATGGTCGGCTGTGCGGAATTCGTGGCAAGGCTACTGGTCGTTACAGCGAATGAAAGTAGGGTTCCGATGGCGAGGCTGGCAGACAAGCAAGGTCGGTTTGTGGTGAGCTGGAGGGACTCTTTTGTAACGCTGAGGATCGGCTGAATTGCCTTCGCGGCGAATGATTTATAGGACATCGATGCAGTACTCCGTCGTCCGGGATTGTATGTATGTTCTGTTGGTGTTGTGCTCATCGCCACGGCCATTCCTGCCATTGGTCGAGAACACGTTTGGGCGTGTTGACATACCATGAATAACCATTGCGTCGTTCAGGTTCGATATTTGCAAGGTCGTATTGAATCACGCCGTCGCGTCCGCTGAATATGGGGCGATTGGTTTCAATTTCATAGAAACGTGCCCATAGCGGTTCGCTCTTGGTGGTTGAGACGACTTGCTTGTCTCCATCGCTTGTTCTCTGTACGCAAATGCCATTGAGCTGCGAATCCTGAAACCAATGAACCGCTGAATTCACTGAGTTTTGGACTGGATTGGATGGTTGTTTGATGCTCATCAGTAACATCGTGACTCCAGCACTTTCGTGTCCGCTGATGGATGGATGTTCATAGGATCTTGCGCCGCGGGCCGCAAGTGTTTTGTGATCATGTTGGGCGCACCATGCTGTTAAGGTGCCATTGACCTTGATTTGGCACGCGAGAATACACTGGACGCCGCTTTTGAATGCCTTTTCGGCACGTTGCCGTAATGCTTCATTCACAAAACCATATTGTTTGTCAGTGAAAACTTCACGCAACAACGTCATGAGGCCAATTATGGTTCCATCATTGAATGTAATGTGCTTCTGATAGCCGGTTGGGTTTGGAGCCTGTGGCCATCCGCCGTTGGCATATTGGGTGTCAAGAATGCAATCAAGACCATTCAGGAACGCGGCTTTGTAGCGTTGTTGCTTGGTGAGGTTATAGCCGCGAGCCAGCAACCTTAGTTCGTTGACGGTTGCTCCATTATCAAACGTTCCTTTCAGGTCTTTGAGACTGCCCCGAAAAACCTCTGAGGTGGTGTCGACGTTCTTTGGCCAGCATCCCTCGGCGTCCTGGTACGTCAGTAGATTGTCAAGGTGTTCGCGGCCGATCCGTGAGCTTAACCATTCGGCGGGTTGCTTGAGGCATTCGCGTGTTCCTGCCGTGGTTGTCAGGCCCCCGGAAATGAAGATCGCTGTAATGAAGATCGCTGTAATGAGAATCGCTTTTTTCATGACATGTTTCCGAATTGGCTGTCGGTCGTTAACGACGAAGCAGGTGCATTTGTGAAAACTCCTGCAACCTTGCCCAATTGTTGGTCTTTTGTTTGTTCCCATGACAATTCAGAACCCAAGAGTTGCACGGTCTGGAATCTACTTTGCGAAACTGCGTCTTGCGCGTTTAGGAAAGACTTGCACTTTTAATGTTCAGTCGTCGATAACCGCAACTGAGTCGCGATCATTCTGGGCAACAGTTTTCATCGCTTGTCGCATTTTCTGTAAACGCACTGGTTCCTCCGATGCCAGATTCTTTTTTTCAGACGGGTCCTTGGTGATGTTATAGAGTTCGGCACGCTCCTGTTTTGAACCCTTGTTTTGGAACAAAATCAGCTTCCAGTCTCCATCTCGTAGTGCTTGCGATCGAAAATGAACTCCTACGGAATACAAGTGTCTAGAAGCCAGGGTTTGTTCTCCCGTGAGTACTGTCCAAATGTTCTTTCCGTCCCACTTTAATCTGTTTGCATCGTTTTTGCTTGTGCCAGCTAATTGGCAAAAAGTTGGCATCCAATCGACGATATGCAATGGCGTGGAGGACTTTGAGTCAGCAGGGATTCTGCCGGGCCATGACGCAATCGTCGGCACGCGAATTCCACCTTCATACAAATCGCCTTTCTTGCCACGGAGAGGCAGGTTGTTACCTGGCAATCGACCTTTGGGGCAACCGTCGTCAGGATACTTGGTGTCATTGTTCTCGCTGGTTGATCCCCCGTTGTCGCTTGTGAAAACAATGATGGTGTTGTTGCGTTTTCCCTGCGTTTCCACTGCTTGAACGATTTTGCCAACCGCGTCATCCAAGTGAAGAATGCACGCCGCGTATTGCCGCGGTACGTTGCCTGCAACGCTTTCGGGTACTCGTTCAAGCCATGTGTCGGATTCTCGAATTGGCAGATGCACAGCGGTGAATGGGAGGTACAAAAAAAATGGTTCATTGTCCTTTTGCTGTTCAATCCATTGGACTGCTTCGTCTGTCAACAGATCGGTGACGTGACCGGTTTCAGTCACTAGTTCTTCGTTTCGGTGCCATGTCACCGAATGAATCCCTTTCTTGTAAAAATGTGACCAAGGGGTAACACCGCCCGCGAGAGATCCATAGCTGTGGTCAAATCCAAAATGGTTTGGTCCCCAGCGTGTTTCGGATCCCAAGTGCCATTTCCCTGTGATGCAGGTTGTGTAGCCTGCGTCCCGCAATGCACTGGCTACGGTTACCGTCTTCATTGGCAATCCGAGCTGATTGGTTGGTGTCGTTACACCAAAACGACTCCAGTAACGTCCTGTTAGAAAACCAGCTCGAGTCGGACTGCAGACCGGTGCCACATAGTGCTGTTGTAATTCCACGCCAGATTTCAACAGACGGTTTAGGTTTGGGGTCGGGACGCTTCCGCCGTGAAATTCTACATCTGCCCAACCTAAGTCATCAGCGATCATGAAAATGATATTTGGTTGTTTCGCATGAGTTGTCGGATTCGGAAGAGTCATCAGCAACATCGCTGTGGTGAACACGCAGAAGGCAATTCTGACGTGGGTGGATTGGTTCATCGGTCGCCTTGTGTTCGGGTCAGGTGAATTGAGTTTGATCACGATCGTGTTTCGTCGTTGCGAGCGTAAAGCAAGTCTTTGAGGGGTAAGTTCGCTGTGTTTCCAGTAATCGAAAAATGTGGCGATTGAGGTTAGACTATACCAAACGGTGAAAAGTCTTTTACACTTTTCGTTAAACTCTGAACGTGACGATCCATGCGAAAAATCACTCCGGCACCTCGACTCGCAAGCATCTTGCCGCGTTTTTTTCGCGTTCCGGTGAGCTTGGTTGTGCTGGTTGCATTCGTGCAGGTGGCGATGAACACTGAATTCGCTGATTCGCAGGTTATTGATGTTCCGAAAGAATCCAGTTCCGTTGCGAATGGGAAGAACACTGCTGCTGATACTGAAAAATCGCCTACACAAATGGGCAAGGATCAGGTTGCGTTGGGCGGTTCTGGTGTTCGATGTCCGGAGAAACTGCCTGGCTATCGTCAGGCCACTTATGATCGCATTGCGTGGTTGGTAACCCACAATGCAATGTCAAATCGAGTCGAAGGTTGGTGGTTCCCGAATCAATCTTATGGGATCACCCGACAGTTAGAGGATGGTGTTCGTGGACTGATGCTCGATGTTCACATGATTGACGGTGAAGCGTTCTTGTTGCACGGTTCTTCGATTTTTGGCAAGGTTCCGCTTGAAACTTGTCTCGCTGAGATCAAGGCATTCATGCAGCAACATTCTGATGTGATTCTGACTCTGATTCTTGAGTGCTATGCACCAGCCACCAAGGTGCGTGAATCGCTCGAAAAAGCCGGCTTGCTCAGTATGATGCACCACCAGGACAGTGCTGATGCGTGGCCGAAAGTTAACGATATGATTAAAGAGGACAAGCGTTTGGTTGTGTTGACTGATGCGGGTGGTGGTGAATGGCGTGGATATCACGATGTTTGGGAGTTCTGTCAGGAAACGCATTATTCAGTGAAGCAGGTGGCTGACTTCACGTACAAACGCAATCGTGGCAATCAAGCCAATTCACTGTTCATACTGAACCACTTTTTGACGCGTCCGGTCGCTGGAAAGGTGTTGGCGGCCCGAGCCAATGATTCAAGCGTTCTCCAGCCGCGCATTGAAGGCTGTCAGAGTGCGACGATGCGTTTTCCTAATTTTGTGGTTGTCGATTTTTATGAATGTGGTGATACCCTTGCTTCGCTTGCTGATTTCAATCAGAAATGGATTGGCAAGCAAAAGCAGAAATTGCAGCACTCACGCCATGAATCAGCCAGTGCGTTGGAAAAGTAGCACGTCGGCGGCGAGAGTGACTTGCATGGCAGTCACGGATTCTAGCCTTGACTGTTGCGAGTATCTGACTGCCCTGTAAGTCATCGCAAGAGCATCGATGATCGCGTCACGGTCCAGGTTCAGTTGCTGTTTCCAGAGTTGGTGTTTCTGAAATTGCAGGCCTGCAGTCTTGAATTCATCCACGATTGTTTCCCATCGGCTCCTGCGGTGCCCCGTTTTTTGTGTTTTCTCCCGTAGCTCAATTAGATCGTCCTCGGCAGGAACGGCAATGATGCAGGTGGCACCGAGCTTCGAGATGCGGGCAATTTCGTTGACTGGCCGCCGTCCGAACAGGGAGATCACGCAGTCAATGCTGTCGTTGTGGACAGGCAGGGTGCGGTCAGCGTTGGCAAGTACCCACGTTGCCTCAGGCCAACCGCGGGCGGCCAGGCGGACAGCCCGTTTGGACAGGTCGATACCGCAATAGCCGTTTGCGTGCGCTCCAAAAAGAGCAGGCCCGAATGACCCCTCTCCGCAACCGAGGTCAAGAATTCTCGGTTCAAGGGAAGCTGAGCAGGCTACTGCTTTAGCAGCTGATGGAGTGAGGAAGTCGATCAATGAATTCGCGTAGCCGCGTGATAGCCATCGATGCCTTGCCAAAACCGCAGTGTCTGTGTCACCGGGATTGGCTGATTTGCGATCTTGCGGTTGGATGAGGCTCCAGTACCCTTCTTTCGCGCGATCAAAGTGGTGCCCGGATGAGCAGGCCAGACCGTTGTCCTGCCGCTTTAGCGTGGAATTGCAATTTCGGACGGTGCAGCGAAGTTGAAACATTGGCCAATTGATCGGGGGGGCATGCGACAGGATTGGTTTGTCACCTGCTGAAACCAAGTGTTTACGCAGTAGGTTGCGTCAGATTATGTCGGTAAATGATGGATAAACTATGCGATGTTAATTCAGGGTAGGCGAGGTTGGGATACATCCCCCTTCTTGCGACCATCGTATACCGCTGTTGTTCCGCACAATCGGTCTTCGCGCCACAAATGCCAAGACAGCATGGATTCATATTTAGTTAATTCCCGTCAATTCGTGACTCTATGGTGTGAAGTGTAATAGTTCAATGCGTCGTTTTGTTGGACGTGATCTGAATTGATGTTCAGTGTCAACCGTCCGTACTGCTTGCTGAATCCATTCACTTGGATCATTCGATGCAACCATTACAAACGTTATTACTCTGCTTGTCGATCGGAATTTCAAAGTGGAAGAAAGTCGATGCAATGCTGAGAAAGCTCCGGGAAGTACAACTGCCCAATTCACTGCCTGTTGTGCACTCGCGACTTTGTTGTCTGCCTTTTTAGTGTTCCAGATTCAGCCAGTGATCAGCAAGATGATCTTGCCCTGGTTTGGTGGTGGGCCAGCTGTTTGGACATCTTGCATGATGTTCTTTCAGGTGATGTTGCTGGGTGGTTATGCATATGCCTATTCAATCAATCGTTTTCTTTCGTTAAGAAATCAGGTGATTGTCCACATGGTTCTTGTGGCTTCATGTCTGTTGTTCTTGCCGATCATTCCAAATGAAGCTTGGAAGCCATTGGATGGCAATCAGCCCACTTGGCGTATTCTTTCGGTCCTGTTGGCTCATGTTGGGCTGCCCTACTTGTTGTTGTCAGCAACTGCACCTCTGTTGCAGGCATGGTATGCAGCAAAATTACCTGGAAAAATCCCGTATCGTCTTTATGCATTATCAAACGCTGGATCACTGTTTGCTTTGCTGAGCTTTCCGTTCCTCATCGAACCTTTGATGGACAGTTCGATGCAGGCATATGCATGGGCAGGTGGGTTTGTCGCCTTCACACTGTTCTGTTTCGGAATGGCGGTCATTCTGGTACGTACGAAAGATGATCCCTTGATAGCCGATTCAGATGGGACAGTGGGAAAAGAGCTTAACGAGGTAGTGCAGGAAGTGACAGCGAAGGCTTGGTTTTCCTGGCTTGGTTTTGCGGCGATCGGATCCTTTGCGTTGTTGTCGATATCGAACCACATTTGCCTAGAGATGACCGTCTCACCATTGATGTGGGTGCTTCCACTAAGTGTTTATCTGCTGACGTTTATTCTCAATTTTGAGTATCCAAAGCTTTACATGCCTCGCTTGTGGGCAACCGGGGGAATTGCGGTAATCGTCGTGTTCGCTTTTCTGAACCATGATGAACTGGAAATGCTGGATGTTTATTTTCCAAGCATGCACCCGAATTTTCCTTGGTCTGAATATTACGGCGATCACCTGGTGTTGCTCACTGCAATGTCACTGCTGACGCTGTTTTTTATCTGCATGTTGTGTCATGGTGAGTTGGTGAGACGCAAGCCTCCCAGCAAATATCTGACCTCGTTCTACATGGCGATGGCTACGGGTGGTGCCGCGGGGGGAATGAGTGTTGCCCTGCTATGTCCAGTCCTTTTCAGTTCATTCATGGAGACACAGATCACGCTCATCCTCGGGTTGGCGGTCGCCTGTAGCATTCCGTTTTTGTCGGTTCCACGGGCGGATCAAGCCATTGTGATTGAAAGTGCCGCTAGTCGAACGCTGACTTATGTTGCCAGCATAGGGATTGGCCTTTCCGGTCTATGGCTCATTGCGTCGGGGAACTGGGATGGCGGGAATGATGAAACCGTAGTGCAATGCCGTAATTTCTATGGCGTGTTGCGAATCGACGTCGAGGAAGCAGGAGATGATGACCAGCTGGGAAGAGCGTTGTATTACGGGCATACTTTGCATGGATTCCAGTTCATCAGCAAGGAATTCTCGGGGAAACCAACCACCTATTATTCTGCAGACAGCGGCATTGCATTAGCGCTGGCAGCCATGGGGGAAAAAAATCAGTCGCTTCGAGTTGGTGTTGTTGGTCTTGGGTCGGGGACAACTGCAGTGTATGGAAGAGCCGGTGATTACTTTCATTTCTACGAGATCAATCCAGACGTTGTCAGGCTGGCTAATTCGCCATTCACTTATCTGAAGGATAGTGCAGCAGAAATTGAAATCACGCTTGGTGATGCTCGTGTGGCACTTGAAAGACAGTCTGACCAAAGCTACGACCTGCTGGTGCTTGATGCGTTTAGCGGTGATGCAATTCCTGCACACCTCCTAACGATGGAGGCATTCGAAATCTACAGGAAGCACCTGAGGAAAGACGGTATCCTCGCAGTTCATATCAGCAACCGTTATTTGAATCTCTATCCTGTTGTTTCTGGACTCGCAGCAGGGAATGGTTACAGCATGATCTGCATTGACAGCGAATATGATGAAGATGCCGGCCAAGATGAAGCTGGTTCTTCTTGGTGCCTGTTAAGCACCGATGCTGAATTGCTGAAACGGCCGGAGATGCTGGAGTTGAAGTCGGACGACTACTACAACGACCGACCAGCGATCCAGTGGACAGATCAGTACAGCAACCTGCTTCACGTGTTGCAATGATGTTTGTGCCATGAATGGCACTCGTGGCTGGTCTTTTATGAATCCAGTGGTCAGTGTTGGCGTGTGTTCTCTTGCAGTCTGCTGGTCCGATAAACTCTGTCCTCGCAACTTGAGTACTGCGACGCACGGCATGCATTCATGCCCTGGTGACGTGATCGCACTTGGGTTGTTGTCTCAGTAGGCAGGCAAGGCGATCCAGGTTTCTCGTTGTTGTCGACGCAGTTACGGATCTCACCATTGTTTGGGTTTTATGCATTGTGCCGTTTGTCGTGCTCGTCGTATTTCAGCTTGCTGGCGGATTCTGGCGGATAATGGGCGTGCGAGGCTGGGTTAGTGAATGGAATGCCGCAGTTTTCTATGTGTGGACAATCTCTATTGAAGAAATGTTTGAGGGACTAAACTAGGGCATGCCACATTGTTGGTTGGAATGCTTGAATTACAGGTCAAAGCTGTTGATGAGATTCATCTGCGGCGTTGGTTTGGATCTGCTTGCCCGCTTAAAGATGCCTTTCAAAAAATCACTCAAACCGAAACCAACATCATCTTTGTTTGGTCAGTCCCACAACTTGGAGGACTTGCTGACCGGAGATTCGCGTGGGCCGCGGCAAATGCTGGATCAAGCAAGCTTTTCCGAATGCTTGTTGAAGGAGCGGGTCAGGTGTGATCGTGGTGGTCCCGGTTTTTGCCTTCTCGTTTTTGAAGTCACGCCTTCCTCGAACGCAACGTCGCAGGTTGAAGAGATTGGGATGGTGCTGTCAAAGCATTTAAGGATTACGGATGAACTTGGGCGACTTGAGGTTGGCGTGGTCGGCGCGTTGTTGACGGATACTTCGGTTGAGGGAGCGTGGATTGTTGCGAACAAAGTCGTGGAAATGCTTCCCGCTGGTGAAAGCCCACCGCTGGCATCGGTCTACAGTTATCCAGGGGAGGGCTCTTCGAATTCGAAATCAGCTTCCAAATCCAAATCATCCTACGCTTCGAAATCAGT
>Ga0315321_10000172_pt1 | contig 43188 bp, 52 predicted proteins | sample M180m21515metaG_FD_203464 | JGI IMG/M metagenome (GOLD analysis project Ga0315321, IMG submission 203464) | Ammonia-oxidizing marine archaeal communities from Monterey Bay, California, United States - M1 80m 21515 | ecosystem: Environmental > Aquatic > Marine > Intertidal zone | place: USA... | reverse complement strand
AAGACGAGCTTCGCCTACGACCTCATCGTAGAATGTATCACTGCCAATGCAACCAATATTCTTATCGGCTTTCCAAGAACAGGACTTGATTAGGCGGTACTTTTCGCCGCAGCTACAGGAAGCCAACAAGAGTATCAACGGCAAAAACAAAGATTTTATCACATTTTCCACCTCCATTAATAGGTAGTGGTCAAAATCGTGATTTATTAGGTTTAAATTACTTTTTTTGGATAAAAGACCGCTTTGATAGAGGCTCTCTTCCCATTATGGAACATATCAAGTTCACCTTCAATAATCTTTGGTTGCCAATTTTTAGTGTCTTGTTGCGGGGTTGCAGAGTTTTCTCTAATCTTTTTAGCAAGAATAAAGATGTTTCTTTTGTGGCTTTTTATTGTAACATATTGAATATAAATAACACATGCCAAGGTGAATGTCAATAGAATGTCCCAAGCCATGATGTTACCTTTCGTCGTTTTCATCAAGTGAGAGGCTTATATACCCAGTGAAGCAGAACACAGCAGAGGCAATAGCCAACAAGTACATGTCTGAAGACCCGAGAGAAAGCCCAAACGAGAACAGTGCAAGATTCACGCCAGTTGCCACGAGCAACACCACCTTCAATGTCTTTCTAAGGTTTTTCATTTGCCGCCCTTTCTTTAATCAACTGGACAGTCAGAGAATAGATTATATGATTGCAATCATGGAAGACATTGTACTCACGCAAAGACGCCATGCTCTTCATCTTCTCAAGTTCTTCTGTCGTAAACTCGGCAGCCTTATATGGATAAGGCTTTTGCTTTCTTTCTGACTCCATGTATTAACTAGGCGGGCGGAGCACTCTTGCTGCGTTTTTTAATTGGTTCCTTCTCATAAGGCTCAGTATTGTCCTGACCTCCATCACCAATTAATTCTTCTTTGTTGTCTTCGTGGTCTTTAATGTATGAAGAATCTTTTTGAAAATCCTTGCCCTCTTCCTGTTTCTTCTCTGCTTCCAGTGTCTTCTTCGACTTCTTTTCATCGGGAAGATGCTTTTCAATTCTAAACTTTAAAAGAGACTTGCCGTTGATGGTCGGCTGACCAATCTCATCGGTGCCAATCTCTTTTACTTCAATTCTTTTATTTTTATATTTACCGCCAAGAACAATATCTCCGACTTCAATGTCAAGAGTGATTGCTTCTTGCAACTGGGAGTCTTCATTCCACGGACCTTCGTGACCAGACTTCATGCAGTTAATCATAGACTCTTCGGCTGTATACTCTGCGTGTACCTCTGGCTGGTAAAGTTCATAGTATGTGCCCTTTGGAATCCCGTCAGGCTTCGTGTGTTTGGTTTGGTCATCAAACACCACATCTTCCATTTCAACCCAAGCGTGATTATAACTCTCGCCACTAAATTTGTCTGTGACCTTTCCGTGAACAACTTTGAATTTATCTTTATTGTCAATGTCTGGGTGAACTCCCTTGCCAGGAGGCTTAGTCTTGTCTATGTGGTCATTTGACCACTTGGTTGCCATTCTGTTGGCAAACGGGTAGCACTGACCGAGAGCGATTTTCTCGCTCTCAGTGATGAACCTGCGCCAATTTTCCATTAAGTGTTTCACTTCTCAATACTCACTGCGTTAACTACTAGAACTCTCCCCAACCTGATGAACTCAGCCGTGTCTACCAACTGCCCATCAATCAATGCCATAGCATGTCCTCTTGATGAAAGATAATAGACACCCTTTGGGTGGTCTTCAATAAATTTCTTCAGTGTTGGCTTCCACCCTTCCCTTACGGATTTCTGCATCCACCCGTACTCATTTTTTAATTTATATCCCATGTCTCTCTTGAGATACATGAACATATCAATGCCAGTGGTATGGCTAAGGCAAGCATCCTGTGGAACCTCATCACCAAAGTGGTCAGCGATAGCAAGCACGGTAGCGTTCGTGCATTCGCCTTCAGATAGATACCCTCTCCAATTTTCCATCAATAGCTTCATGCGATGAACAGCCTCCCCGCTGCCTTGAGGGCTTGCATCACCTCTGGGTTATCTTTCTTATACATTCTTGTTGTCGGGTCTTTGTGCCAGTCGGGTCCATGCTTTGATATAGCTCGGGCTTGGTCACAGTCGTCAGACTCGTCATCTGGTGTAAGCTGGGGAACTGTCTTGTTTAACCTTGCACCTGCCCCTTCGGGGTTGTGACTCACATCCATTTGATTGCCCGATACATCCCCTCTCTTTCCATATTTGTCCCAAACAGCCTGAGCGTTATCAGATACTGAGAATCTATCTGCCGTCAGCCCTCCGCCTTCTTGCGAAGCCCACTCAATTGCAACCTCATAAAGGAGCGGACCCCAGCCCTTAGCTGCGCTGCTTCCGATAACTGTGAAGCCGCCGAAGCATGGACCTTCTGCGTCTGATTCAGTCTCCATGATGTCCACGGAGCCATAAGGGATGCCTTCGTCATTGCCATCGTCGCCAAGAGTATCGTAACCATTCTCGTGCAACTCAGCATACTTGAATGACATACCGAAGGAATCTTCAGAGTCGCCAACAATGCCGATGCCCTTTGGAAGGGCAAGTAACATATTAATCTGCTTTTGAATTCGTGGGTCGGTGCCCTCGGCTAAGAACTTCCGCCACTCTGTTAATAGTTTCTTCATTGTTCGTCTGTGTCCATTCTTAATACAGTATAATTGTGCCAAGCAATGCACTTGTTGACCACAGTCTCAAAACTAAAACGGGCTGGGATTGGGATGAACGGCAAGATTGCATGAACCGAATAACAAATTGAAGCCAAGGAAAGATAGAGCCCCACCCTTCCTGCGAACTTCAAGTGACCAAAGTAGGTTTCGTTATTTTCTTTTAAGTGCTTTGTAAGAAACATCAACTACCCCCTACCAATCTTTACAAGACCAGTATCCTGCTGAGAATTTGTCCGTCTTCTCATCGCAATTGTGCCTACTTCTAAAGTTCGACTTGTTGTCTTTGCTGTCGCTTTTATTTTCCATATTAGCATCACCAAAGCGGATAATCTTTTCTTTGCCGTCCTTGCAAGCCTTAACAACCTTCTGCTTCTTGCCGTATCCAGGCTCACCCTTCTTAATGTAACGAGGACTGTTGCACTTCATGCGCTCCTTGTCTGTTTCCTCTTTAATAAAGAAGTCATCGATGAAAGTTGCAACATTCTCTTGGAGGTTGTCGTCCACCTTCTTTGATTCGTCCAAGCCGATGGCTGAAATGGCGGTGCTGACAATCGACATGACTTGATTTTTAATTCTATCTCGGTCTGTTGGGTCGCCAGCATTCAAGCCCATTTTTTGCATCTGTTCTATAATAAAATCTTGGACTGCGGTCTGGAGACCACTCTCAAGTGGCGAGCCTCGTTCGGTCAACTCAGCCTCATCAATATCTAGAGTCTCTGGATAGTCTTCATCCCCAGGCTTTGCTTTCTTTTCGCCCGAACCAGCCTTCATCCTCTTTTTCTTTGCGTGGATGTTTTTCCAGAGACCTTCGCCCTCGTCGATGTCGTAGAGTTCCATACCATCGGAGGTGCCACCAGATACTAAGTCTTGTGCAAGAGCAATAACTTCGTCGCCTCTTTGTCCGAAGACTTTCATGTTGGCGTCGGAGTAAAGCTCAATAACATAACCTTCTCTACCAGTTGTAGTAGTAGTCAATTCGATAACCTTGCCAGTAGCGCCTTTAAGTGAACCATCGACAACATTAACGAACTCGCCTACTTTAAAACCACCTTCAGCCCCTTCGTTAGTTTTCTCCCTACAAGAGCCCTGCTCGCCTTCTGGCACATCAGGGTTCCTCTCGTAGCCGTCCCAACAGTCCTCAGACAGTACTTCGTCAATAATCGACGATACGAAGCTTTGCAGCTTTTCTTCGCTCTTCATGAAAGCCAAGCCCTGTTTCATTGTCTTCTTGCTTCGTCGCTCGACCTCATCGTCGTATTTATCTTTAACTTCGGCAGCTTCCTTCTTAACCTCCACCTCGGCTTCATCAGACATAACATAATCACCATTCTCATGCTGTGCCACATCTGGCATAGCCATCATAGCTTTTTGCAACTCTTCTTCTTCTGCATCAACAGCGCCCATTATAGCTTCGAGCCCTGCTGCGCCGCCTTCGGCTTCAAGGGTCTGCCTGACAGCTTCTGGGTCTACATGAACATATCCCTTCTCTGCAAGAGAGTTGTGCTCGTCTTCCGACTGAGCCTCGTCGGACTCTCCCGTTTCAGGGTTGTACATCGTGTGTACTTTAAAATCCGACCCCTCCTCTTCTTTAAGATATTTTCGCCACTCTGTTAGTAGGTTTTTCATTTCTTTTCGGCTCCTTTGGCTTCTGTAAGTTTTCGCACCACAGTCTGGCGTACACGCTCTGCAAGCGACTGCCTGAACTCGTTAGCGCCGTCTTGATGCCCTGCCATGCAAGCCTTGTGTCCGATACCAGTCAAGCCTCTACAAACATCAACAACTGCCATGCCCTCTTTGCCCTTCTTGAAGCCCATCGCATAAGCCTGCTCACTGGCTCTTTCGTCTTCTGGGCTGAGTGCTTCTTCAACATTGCCCACTTGATTTCTTTTATAATCTAATTCTTCTGATGCCTTCCAGAGCAGTCGGGCAGCATCATCTGCGTAAGATGCAGCGTCGCCCTCTAAGGAATCGTAGGTTAGCTCATTAAGAATTTTTATGCACTGTTCGAATGCTTGTGCTCTTGGGTCTTCTCCAATGTCAAGCTGGTCGAAGGAGTTTGCGAAATGATAGCGCCCTTCGTGAACCTTGTTGCGCTTCTTGCTTTCGCTATAGTATTCTTCAAAGTCGTTGGTGCCGTCGTCTTCATACTCGTCTTCGGCTTCTGGCATTTGCTCAAGCTCCATGCCGCTCATCTTAGCCCAAGCCTGAAGAATCTTTTGGTTGTCTGCACCATAATAGTCTTCAAAGACGCTGCTATCCCACTTCTGCATTCCACCTTGATTCTTGCTTGGGTCTGCGTTGACAGCCATCATTCTACTAATTTGCTCTTCGGGTGCCCAGCCGCCCACTCCAGCATCAGCCAAGTCGAGAACCATCATTCCTAGAGTCTGTTCTGTCTCTTCGCCATTCTCGTCGAAGAACTCATACACATCGCCATAGCCAGTGTTTGATACAGAGTACTGAAGCTTGCCGCCTGCGGACTCTCTCATTCCCCTGCCCATGCCAGACTGTGAGGGCATCTTGTCGTACTCGGTATCAACGCCCATAGCGGCTTCTTCTTCTGCCGCAGCATCGTCAACCACAGCTTGTGCTTCTGGTGAGTTTTTCATGCCAGCATAATATTCTTCTAGTTGCTCGTCGCTCATTGAATCTAGCTTATCAAAGTCGCCATAAGTTTCTCTGCTGCCCGTCAACTCCTTAGAGTAGTCACGAATAGCATCGTATAGGTCTGCCCTCGGACCCGACGGGTACCCCTGTGCAGCCCACTGACTCCAGTTCTCATTTAATTTTTTAAAATCCTTGAGTTTCATCTTCTTCACTTCCCTTTATATATTTGACCCAAGCAAAGGTCTTTCTGTTTCTTAAGTAATGTACTGTCGATTCATGAGTATAAGCCTCTACTTCGAACACATTAAACCGATAGGCTGTAGGACCGTCCATTCTCTTTATAATTCTATTATATAAATAGCTCAAACCGTACAAAATCCACTGGCCTACAAACAATAATTCTAGCTGCTGGTGAAAATGAATACACTCGTGGCGCTTTGTAGTGGTAGATAATATACCTCGGCACCATACAAAGGGTCCGATACTCACAGCCCATACCTCAATAGGGACCAGCTTGCTCAGCCAAACTGGGAATCTAGATTCCTCGATATAAATCGGGCGTAGGTTTTTTATAAGACTCTGCATTTATTCTGCCTCGTTTTGAGCTTCTGGTGTGGTTTCGTCATCATTCCCAAATGTCTGCTGTTCGCCGTCTTGGTAAGTGATAATTGTTTTATTTGCTGGGTGTGGACCGATGTGGACCTTGATAAAGTCGTTCATCGAGTCAAAAATTGCAATGCCACCACGAGGCGGCGGATAGAGCCAGTGGACAATGCACTGACCAGTTGCCAATACAACGCCTTCGATGACAACACCCGTGCCCGAGACGCCAGATTCATCGAACCGTCGGGCAACGGTGAATGTTCGAATACCTCGGGCTGCTAGTTTTGGTGGTGCTGAGGGGAGCAACTCATCTTGTGCTGCTCTCTCCTTCTCTTGCTCTTCTGCCTGTAAAGACTTTTCGTCATTATCTTCACTCATATCGTAAGTCTCCTCTCACGGGGGGAATCTGTTATTATTTCACTCAATAAATAGTTCTGTCTCGCACAAAAAGATGTTTGTCAATAAATGCTATTTTTTTCATCTTTTTTGGATTTTATGTAAATGTCCACAATAATTAAGAAGGAGCAGCGAGAGTTCAAACTCCTCGTGCCCTTGGATATTCTAAATTAATCTTCTTCGGGTTATTTTCTGCAAACTTCTTAAGCAATGCTTTAGTTTCTCGCTTGCTCGCACCGAGAATATAAACATACTTATGTTTCGAAGGTGATGGTCGCTGCTGACAACGAGCACGATGGTCTTTTCTTGCTTGTTTAAGCATGGCAGCTTCCTTCTCAGGAATAGCCTTCCAGTCTACCTTGCGATAATTCTTCTTCGAACCCACATACTTGTACCACTCGGGTTGCCATGTCATGCCCAACTGTTTTGCATACCGCACAATTTGACTTCTATCGCTGAAGCCCGATGCGCCAAACCACCCACGGTCTGGTTTAGCTGGGTCTAGGTATTGATTGCCCGTGCCAAACTTCTGCCCAAGGTAATGGAAGTTACAAGCCTGATAGAGTGTGCCAAGCTCTTTCGCTTCAGGGTCGCTGTAAGCTGTAAAGAATCTAAACTCAGTATGCTGCACCATCCAACGCACTGACTGCATTATCAACCATGAGCCAAGATTTTTAGGTGACCACGAAATACACGCACCCCGTGCAATTAATTTCTCCTTGCCTCGGTTTTCCTTGCCTAAGAGGTTTGAGAAGGTATACGGAGTCGCCATGACAATGGTACCAGCCAAAGTGCCGCAACCCTTAAGTCGAGCAGTGAACCTGTGAGTGGACCAAATTGGCATCTTGCCTAGCCACTCGTGTCGTTCGATGAACTGCCTAATCTCGGAGCAAACAAGCTTGTCCTCTTTGGGAACATATTCAAATTCAAAATCTGAGACTTTTAGCTGAGAAGTTTTTTGCGCAGTTAAGCCTGCCAGTTCCAAATCAGTTTCTCTGTTAACATCAGAGATGTGAGCTTGCCAACACTTATCACCAGCGTATTCCTTGAACCTCTCGTGGGCGTTCATCAGTGCACCTCAAAAGAGATGCCATAATTGATTGCAGTGCTAGACTTGAGACTCCTCAAGGACTCCAAGAGTGTTAATATAGCGACATAATCAGCATTGCTGATAACAACATCTCCGTCTGCAATCATATCCAAGTACTGCTGTGGTACTTCCACACCAGGGTCTTCGCTGAGGCTCGTGAGTAGCCCGTCCATTGAAGAGCTTCCACAATAAAGCTCACACAGGTGAATGATTGGGGAGTCATCCCACACATCGACCTCTCTGAGTTCAGCATAGTATTTTAAAAGACAGCTTGAGGTGGTCTTTAGCTCCAGCAACTCTTCTCTTATCTTTTCAAGCGAGCCTGCTGGTATAACATATAGCTTTTCATCTGACATCTTTTAATTCTAATCCCTCTTCTGTCGCATTCTTCTGACAGACTTCATGGTTAGGTTTGCTGGTCCTTGTCCGAAGAAGTAACGGCATCGCTTCTTGTCGGTAATCACGAGGGCAGACAAATATTTTACACCGTCCTCTTCTTTTGGATAAATCCAATGAGACACTGGGGACAGCTTCCCATATCTCGGCTTTGTTTGGCGTCGTTGAAACTTCATTCGCTTTGGCGGAAGATTTAGATGAGCAATGCATCTGCCGAAAAGCTCCTGCTTGGTGGTTCCATCGGCAAAGTGTTTTTCCCAATCAACTGCGATTCGAACGCAGACAACCCACTTTTTTGAGCCGAACTCATCAACCTCCCAAAACATAGACCCGTGATATTTTCCTTCTCTATACTCAACCTCTTCATCTCGATTATGATAGCCTAGGAACTCTGTCTGTTTAAGCAAGGTGCACTCAACTGGTGTCAGCCCTGAAACATCAAAGTGAAACTTTTCTTTCTTCTTTGCCGTCTTAGCCAATTTCATTCTCTCCCTTTGCGCTCAAGTGTGAGCACAAGTCCGTGTAGCCTCCAATAAAAAACTCTTCCTCGGAGCCTTCGTCGGAGGTAATATACTGAGTAACCATCGGGACAGTCTGCCACTGTCGTAAAGCCTTTGCTTCATTAAGCTGCTGGCTGTCCCGCCCCAGCAAGACCATCGATACCGTATAGCCCCCACTCTTTAGCAGGTCATATGCTTTATCGCACCAAGGGCAACCATCCCAAGCAATGATTTCGAACCTTGACTCACCCATTGAGCACCTCACGATTTCCCGCATTCACACCGAGGCTGGCTTTCACAGTCTGGACACTGCCAACAACCGTAATATCAATACCAGACTGACCCCTGTCGAGATACAACCTTGTGAACTGTTGGCGACCGTCGATATCTTCTGGAAGATAGCCCTCGCTGAGCATCTTTAACATCTGATGGTCTTCTCGCAAACATACAACATGGTCAGGATTAACTGTGACCTCTCTGAGGTTGTAAGCTTTTAGCCTCTCGGCGGAGTTTGTGTATTGTTGCCTTTGCTCTACAACTTCTACAAGAGTTACTAACATGCGCTTTCTCCTTTTACTTTATAATCTTCACCATACACTGCGTATGCTTCAGAAACTTTAACATGCCACAATTTTCCACAGTATAAAATCTCACACAAATTATTCTTTACCTCGCTCGACATGATTATACAATTTGCTGGCTTTTCTATTTTTACATAGCGCTCTACATAAAAACCCGTTGCATCATCATCACGAACTATCAGTGTTGAGCCCGATGGAATATAAACTAGTCTTCCTTTTTCTACATAATCAGAGGTAATCATTTGTCCCCCTCTTCATCAGCAGAGTCGTCACCTGCGCCCCAGTTTTGGAATGTCCTCTTGAGGGCATCGGTCTCCATTTTATGTTCAGCCAAACGGGCTTGAATCACTCCCATTGAAGATTCGTCAACTGGTAGCTGAGTTGGCGGGTCGACACCTGTAGGGGTAGCCACTGGGTCAGCTTCAGGGTAAACCTGAGATGTTTGCTGAGCATGATAGCCCCTCATGATACCTTCAACATCTGAAAGTCGTTCATCGGACTGCAACAAGAGTTCCCTTATCGACTCTATCTCAGATAGTAGCGACTGGTAAGCCGCTGCGGTGTCCATACGATGAACCCTATCTGCTGCTTCTCTAAGTTGGCGGACAACTGAATATTCCAAGAGCTTTTTCATCTCTTCGGGAATCTGCTCCACCTCTACCGTGTATTGTATGTTTACTCGCATTTGGTTTTACTCCAAAACTATATTTATATTTATATACAAGTATACACCCTATGGTGCATACTGTTAATCAATAATTTTATTTAGAATCGACCTCGTTTGAGGTGTCGCTCTTCAGCGAAGACGGGGACCGCTGCTCCAACGGGCAAGACCATGTATACCTTGGTGCCACGAGCAGCATTAGTGACTGGTTTGGCATTGACCTTCATCACAAAGCCCTTCATGCCACGGTACCGAGCGCCAGCAGAGGAGCGCCACTCAACCTTGGAGCCGACTGGAAACGATGGCTCAGCGAAGTGTGCCGCAATCACTTTAGCTGCATACTTGTTCTCAGTCAGCGAGCGGTACTGCTTTTCGGTCGGGACGAAGCCATCAACATTTAAGACACTGTGAGCAAGGTCACCAAAGTACGGAGGGTTGGCGGCATAATATGCAGCAGCCACTTTCATGCGCTCAGCACGGACAGCATCATAGTCATCCGCCCAAGTAGCTCGACGGGCGATGACTTCTTCGGAATGATTGTCTTCAATCTTCTCTAGAATCTGAATCTGGCGGGCGCTGAGGCTGCCACGAGTTCGGTTTTGCTCCTGCAAGCTCTCAAGGAAACCACGGTCCCACGACCTCGGGTCAGTCAACGGCATGACTGCATCGATGCGGGAACCAAGCGTTTGGTCGCTCAAGTCAGGAGCATCGGCAGCATACTTTGCTTCCAGCTTATCAATCCAAGTACGGCGACCGCTGGTGAGGCGACCAGTGCGTTCATAATATGCCAGAAGTGACTCTGCAAACTGCAAGTCACGACCGCTAGCTTTAAGCCTAGGGTTGGCAACAAGCGTCTCAAGTCTTTTACGAAGTGTGCTCATCAGTAAAACCTCCATCTCACATACTAAATATAGCCTAAGTGACCTTATTTGTCAAGCTTTATTTGAACTTTTTTTGCCGCTAATATCGGCTTGTTCATCTATTACTTAGACAACTCTCCCATCCAACATACATAATATACCATTATCGACAGTACTTGTCAAGGGAAAAGTTAGCTTTTTATTTAATATTTCAAGCTCCTGGTACGATAAGTGACATAAAAGCCTTGACAAGCAAGCCCAATACACCAAGACCGATTGCCCAAGTGACCTTATTGTAGATTTGTAGTTGCAATTCCAAGCGAAGGAGTCGCTCATCCTGCATTCGGTTTCCATCGAGAGTTGCGTTGGCTCGCTCTCTCCACTCTCTCAACTCTTTTACCTGTGCAATCGCCCCTTCCTGGGGATTATTCAAAGTGTGCTCCATCACATCCAAGCGTTGGTCAATCTTCTCAAGGTGGTCGTTTGTCTTCTTGACAAGCTCCATGAGCCCATCCCATCCACCATTTTGAGAAGGATGGCTCTTGGTGGCGTCGACCTGCTCACGCACATCTCCGACTTCCTCACGCATGTTACCAAGTTGGCGCAACACTTCTGATAATTGCTGAGAGATGTGACTCTCCTCGTTCATATTATCCTTCATATTTACTACCTCCCAAACGAATGATTAGTAACCCTCATTCCTGAGTAAATAGTTACAAGGTCATCAATTTATCTCGACAATCCCGTGAGAAGTTGTAATAAGTATCCCTGCTGCGGACACAGCATTCGTAAGGGCAGTTTTTGTTACTTTTACTGGGTCAATAATTCCAGACTCCAGCATATTAACTACAGTGCTAGTTGCGAAGTCGTAACCGTAGCCGTCGTCGACCTCTGTCAAGGTTTTAATCATGACATCAGCGGAGGTACCTGCGTTGGCACACATCTGGCGGATTGGTTCCTTACATGCATCAATAACAATCTGACGCCCAACAAGCTCGGCTTGGGTAAGTGCTGTCGTAGGGGTCGCCTCAACTGCCACGGCTGCTCTTAGGAGAGCCATGCCGCCGCCAAGGGTAACACCCTGCTCTTGAGCAGACTTAACCGCCTTAAGGGCATCGTCAGCCCTGTGCAAGGCTTCCATCATTTCAACCTCAGTTGTGCCGCCAACCTTAATGATTCCAATTCCACTGGCGAGTCGATTAATTCTTCTCTGAATCGCTTCACATTCTTTCATTGAAGGAGTTTGCTTGATTTCTTCTTTTAACTCTTCAATTCTTTGCTCAATTGCATCGCCGTCGCCCTTGCCGCCGACGAAAGTTGACCAATTCTTCTTTGCCTCGATGGTTGCGCATGTACCCAGGTCACTTAACTTAGTATTTGTCAGCGTAACTCCGTTGGCTGGACCGATGAATGTCGCACCAGTCGATAAAGCCAAGTCTGATAGACAGGCTCGGCGCTCTTCGCCATATCCTGGGGCTTTAATTGCTGCGACTTTCATTGAGCCACGAGAGACATTAGCAATCAAAGCTGCAAGAGCTTGGTCCTTTACATCCTCTGCGACTACAGTCAGTGCTCGCCCTTCCCTCGCCACAATCTGAAGAACTGGGAAAATCTCTTCCACTGCTGAGATAGTTCCATCGTAAACCAAGACCAGTGCGTTTTCTTGTCGCATTGTCCATCGACGCCTATCAGTGACGAAAGTATTTGATAAATACCCAGCATCGAACTGGAACCCTTCGATAAGTTCAAGCGTTGTTTCATGAGAGTTGGCTGGTTCAATTGTAATCGCACCGTGTTTCCCAACTTGGTCGACCGCTTGAGCAATTAAGCCACCGAGCTTCTGGTCACCATTAGCAGAAACAACTGCAACATGGTTAACTTGCTCGAAAGATTTAAGGGGTGTTGCCTCGTCAGAGAGGTGCTCCAGAAGAGATTCTGTAGTCTTGTCAATACCTCTCTTGATTTCTACAGGGGAGACTCCAGCAATCAAGTGTCTCGTGGCACCCTCGACGATGCCCCTAGCAACCATTGTAGATGTCGTCGTGCCGTCGCCAGCTTCGTCGGCAGTGACCTGTGAGGCTTGCTTGACGACCTGAGCACCGAGATTCTCAAAGGGGTCTTCAAAGGAAACAAAAGATGCAACAGTTACGCCGTCCTTTGTAATGACTGGTCTTTCTCCAGCCTTTTGTAAAATAACATTGCGACCTTTTGGTCCAAGTGTTGCGCCTACATTGTCAGCCAAACTGTTGACACCTGTAGCGATTTTTTTAATTAACGATAGGTTAGAATCATATACCTTGCTCATTTATCCTCCAGTAGATATTTTAAGTATGTACAATATAACACAAGTTGAGACGCTTGTAAAGGATTATTTTAGTAGACTATCTTTATAGTCATCTTACCCTTGTTGCCTGTAGCGAAATAATTCTTTTTGGCGTCAATAAATATTTCGCCGTTGAACTGTGCTGGGTAAATTAGTTTAAGTGGGGCAGACTCTAAGGCAGGGGAGCCGTCTTTTGCCGTTGTTGGCTTGTAGGCACCCTGCTTCGCATAAATCTGAACCAAAGGGAACCTGTTATACATCGCCTTTGCAAACCTTGTAATTTCGCCTGAGCTATTGACCATGTTTTGGACCTCAATCGCTAAACCAGCAAGAATATGTAGTGCCTCTCTGTAATTTGGCTTAGTAGTGTCGGCGTTGAGGTTTTTCTTATATTTCCTCAACTCCTGCACGACCTGTGGATTTGCTTTAACAATTTCTGCCCAAGTATTGGGTTTCCACCTGTTTTTCACCATGGTTTTCATCAGTTCTTTCGCAGCATCCCAGCTTGCAGCAGGCTGCGGGAAACCGAGTGACTTTGCCGCTTCGAATGGCATAGTGGCGTAGGTGTATCTCTTGTCTGCTAAAATTTCTATAATACCGAGGGCTCCCTCTGCGCCATTGTTGTAAATGTTTAGCGCATTGCCTGGTCCAAATTGTCCTACCAGTGCAACCTTGTCTTCGGCGGAGAGACTGTTCAGACCTTTGTAAAGCTCGGCAAGACTTGGGTTTGCGCCAGACTTTGCTTTTGAACTGACATAGACTTCTTGTTCGCCAAAAGCAAGTACACTGTCTTTTAACTTCTCGGTCTTTGAGGTCGGGTAATAGATTCCCTCGTTAGCTGTAAAGCCCTTGATGTCGTAGGGTTCTAATAATGCTTTCTCTGCTTCGTCAATTGGTCCTGTTAAAAACCTTGCATTTTTGGTTGCCAGGAATATTGGACCCACAACTTCTGAAAAATACTTATAAATCGAGGGCAGATATTTTTTCCTGCTCTCCTCTGAATCAAATTTTAGGAGGGGCAGTTGTCCACTGCCGCCAACAGCAGCTTTGAGATACTCAATCAAACTCTTTGCGAGTTTATTATCACCTATCTTATTCAGAACATCACTTGACAATGCAGATGGCAGTTGCGTCACGGGTCTTATCTTGGATGGATTGATGAAAAGGTCTGGTCCAACATCAAGAATCTCTTTTGACGATTGAGTTCCTGAAAAGGCATAGCCAGTTTTCAGTGTAAAATCTTTTTCCTGCCAAAAAGGACTGTTCTTAGTATATTTTATGAAAGACTTTTTACCGTCTTCGGCGAAAACAATGATTACCGCTTTGACTGCATTGGTAAGCTTTTCTGGATGCCTATAGAGAACTTCTGAATCCTTTGTGAGTTCATCGGTAACGGCTACGAGAGTTTTGGTATCCTTAATTTCATCACCAACCTTCAGCACAGGCTCACCGTTATCGTCTTTGAGTTCAAGTTCAACTTCGGACCTGTCTCCAACTTCAAGGAAACTAAAAGAAGATAGCATCAGCTTATTCCCAGACTCATCTGTGATTACTGCGCCCATCTTGGATTGATGTGCGACGCCTCTATTGCTCTCATAAAGAGTCGTAGACTCCTTCAAGACCTCAAGCACCAAGTCATCAATCTTATCTAAGGTTAGAATATCTTTCTTGGAAAAATAATTCTCAACCAACAAGTTCCAGTTAGCCATTGTTTAAAATACCTCGTCTGCAATTCCGTACTCTACCGCTTGCTCAGCAGTGAGATAAATATTAACTTTTCTATTAAGCATCTTGCGAACCATAGCCTTTGTCATGTCTGACTCACGAACAAGAGTTTCAATATACCTCTCTTGTATCCAGCGAATTTCATCCATCTCGTTTTCAAGGTTGTGCATCGCACCATGTGTACCACCCACGACTGAGTGAATCATTACACGGCAGTTCTTGCCGATTCTTCTCTTGCCCTTCGTTCCCGAAGCAAGAATGAGTACGCCTGCGGACATGACTTTGCCGATGCCTACGGTGTGAATCTCGCAATCCTCACGCACATTTCGCATCATATCATGAATGCCAAACATGTCCATTGCTGAGCCGCCGTAAGTAGAGATAATCATCTCCATTGGCTCACATGTCTCAACGATTTCTGAGTTAGGGTCAGTGGGGTCTTCCAACTCTTGTCGTACACCAGTTTCACGCAGAGTCAACAAGCCATAAATGACATCGCTAGCCTTCTCTTCTGTTACATCCCCAATCAATCCGATTGTGCGAATCTTCTTGTCCCTGCCTGACCCTCCGCCGAGCAAGTCCATAAGAGGGGGCAGCATGATAATTGACTTTTGATTGTCCCCACTCTCTTCAACTTCTTCTTCAACGCTGTCGTCCTGAGAAGTTGCTACTTCTTCGACTGCTTTTTCTTCGTCTGCTTTCTTCTTCCTAGGCATTTTAGTAAGTCTCCTTTTTAATATAAGATAATTCGCCATGTTCCCAAGACAACTCAATATTGTTGTCTAGGTACTCATTAATAAGTAGAAGGTATTCCTTCATTGAGTCAATATCAATCTCTTCTGACGATAATTTATTGTACAACCATTTCATTATTCCGTTAACCATAAATAATTTCTCACAATGGACCACATTGTCTGCAATATTAATGCAGCGGGGGTCGCCCAAAAGTGTCTTAAGAAACTCTGTTATGGCTGTTAACCGATAATCCGACATCTCATTTTTTCATTTTATTTCTGAGAAGGGTTTCAATCTTCTTTGCGATAGCCTCTTCAAGTTTATTACGGCTTGAGATTGACTTGTTCCTGGCTTTCATGGCGTTCTTGTCGCCATCTTGGGTGTACTTGTTACGAGAAGACTTTATATCGGCTGCTCTTTCTTTTTCAAAAGAATTTTTTCGGCTGCCGCTGGGTCCACCAGTCATGGCTCGAATGCCTGGGTCTTCTACGCCAAACTTTTCGCCTGCGTTTTTCTTGCCTCGCTGCGTTGAGGCAAGTGCGCTTGATGCTCCGCCAAGGTCTGCAAGCTTCTTTGCAGCGGCGATGACAGCCGAGTTTGTAGTTACACCAGCTTGAACTGCTGGTCCAATCTGCAACATATTTTGTCCCAGCTTGCCGCCCGAATCTTTTACCAAAGCCCTCATGCCCGTCAAGATTGTCTTGCCAGTAGGGTTCTTGGGCTCGGAGGTCATCCAAGCGCTCAAATCTGAGCGGGCTTGGTCGAGTAGAGACTGTGCGTATTCAGCGGTAAACGGCTTTCCATCTTTTGTCTTCATTGCTGCCACATGCTCATCAGTGATGCCACTAAGTTTTTCTCCCGTTCTCAGGTCAAAGAGGTTTGCATAAATATCCCCACCTAGAATGTCTGCGAACTCAAGTCCCGAAAGTAGTTCAAAATACTTTCTTTCCTTAACAACTTCACGCTGATATTGTGATGAGATGGATTTTGTGGGCTCGCCAACAGTCCTCTTTCTCTTCTGGTCTCTGTCAACAGAGACATCAGTCGGGACATTGACCATGAAAACTGCCACATCGTATCCCACCTTCATTAAAGACTGGATTCTCTTTGTCATCTTCTTGACATTCTCGCCCGTCGTATCAAAAACGATAGGATTTGCAATGGCAAGCATGTTTGCTGTGTGCCCCTGCTCTGCGTTTTGAAGCACCTCTCTTGCGGTCTGCTGCGCCTTGGCAATCGGGCTAGATTCCTTTTCTTTGCCCTTTTCGAATGTTCCCTGACTAAAATCCATACTCAATCCAAAAGCGGGGAATACGGATTCGATTCTTTCATCAGGATTTGAAACAACAAAATCTTTTGGAATCCCAATCTGCTTTGAAAGAAAAGATTTACCTGCACCAGCAGGACCGAAAATAAAGATAGCCTTAAAAGGATATTTATTTTTCATAATACTCTTCTCTTCCAAGGGCTCTGGCTCCTCGATAAGGGTCGCACTGTCAATATCAAGCTCTTCTTTAATAATCTGCTTGAGTCGGGTCATGTCTAGCTTCATTTTATTTTCTCCTAGAAAGATTTTCTTCCGTGACGCTCTGCATGGCAGTTCGCCAGTCGTACCACTGCACAGTGGACTTGAACGGATGTATGTTGTAAATAGTCTGGACTGCTGTCTTTTTCCACTCAGTGTGTGTAAATTCCAAACTGTTGATTGTAGAGATGATTTCGTTCTTCTTGTCGGTCTTTTCGCCAGCCATCTTCAGCATCGTAAGCGAATGATGATAGTGCTCGCTCGCACGAGAAAGCATAATCAAACAACTCCTCTCTGTTGTTCTTGCCACATTAATTAAAGTGACAGAGAGCATTAACCTATTCCAAAACCCTCGAAGGTTCCAGCCTATAAGCGCACCCACAAGCAGGGAAAGGCTCACAACATATCCATATTCCACCATCAGTCTCCTTTTAGATAAAAAGAAAGCAGGGGGTTAGCCTGCTTTCTTCAGCCACAAAAGTTTTTAAGTTGCATTACTTGGGAGGTAGTTTAGACTTACTTTTTCTTTGTGATTTGGATAAGTCTTCTCGCAACTCGGCGAGAGACTTCTTGTACAATTCTACTCTCAAGAGAAATATCTTCCTCTTCCTCTTCGCCGCCCATTGCCATCTCTGGACCTTCTTCGGCGGGAGCCTCTTCAGCGGGAGCCTCTTCAGCGGGAGCTTCAGCACCTTCTTCAGGAACCCTCTCTAGTGGGACGCCAGTCTCCTGCTCAATACCAGCAAGCACTGCGTCAACGATAGCTTCGATTTTTTCTTGTGGAATGTCTGACGAAGGAGCAGCGTCCATTGCCATCTCAGGAGCTTCTTCCGCACCCATTTCCATTTCAGGCTCTTCAGCAGGGGCTTCGTCAGCCATGGCTTCTTCACCTTCTTCTTCACGAGAATACTTCATGCTGCCCTCGTTCTTGGCGTCATGAGTGCACTCGCTCTTGGGAGCGTCGCCATTGCAGTGAGGACAGTCTTCAGCTTCTTCAAGCTCGTCCTTCTCTTCCTCTTCTTCTGCGAGCTTGGCGTACTTTCCACCAATAAACCCGTCACCGATGGCAGGCATACCAGCCAATTCGAACATTCTTCTAACTTGCGCTTCTTCAAGCATTTTCTTCTTGCTCATTTTTTTTATTTCTCCTTAAAAAAATTCTTTATTTCGCTGTCAGCCAACGATTGAAGAGGGCTGCGCTGTGTCACACTTTATAAATAGTGCGTTGAACGCAAAAGGCACCTCTATAAATTGTTATTACAGAGCATAGTCCTTAAATTGTTTCTTCAATTTGTTGACCATGTTCTTCTCTATCTGCGATACCCAGACATGGCTCACCCCAAGTCTTTCCGACACCTCTCTCAAGCTCATCGCATTTCCATTGTTATTATGGATTGCTACAAAGGTGCAATTCGAGTCGCCCTCGTGGTCAATCCAATATCGACAATCTGAATTTTCTTTTGGGCAGGAAACATCGAGTTTAAGGCACATTTGGCTACAGGCTCGTAAATCTTTAATATTTGGTTTTTGCATATCACTCATAGGTCAGGGTGCTCCATTTCAATTAAATCAAAAATATCACTTATCTCGTCTTTTTGGAGAAAGTTCTTTTTATTTTCATCAGCTAACTGCTGCTCTTCTTTTATCTTTTTCAGATGGGTCTTCTTTTGTATGTTTTTACTCTCTTTGTAGTTTGTCAAGAAGTCCCTAAACAATTCGTCCTCGTCTACCATAGCGGTAATGACCGCCCTGAAGAAAGAGGATTGCGTCATTCCATGATATTGAAGTCTTATCTTCAGGTCCGCATGGCGGGCATCTGTATCATAGAAAACTATTTTCTTTTTGTTCTCTCCATATGGCACTGTTAGTACCCCTTTAAAACATGGGCTCCAGACTCTGCTCTTCCTGCGGGAGTCTGACGAACAAATCGTGCCTTTGAGTGAAGCTCTGGAATACTCACTGCTCCACTATAAGACAACCCAGAACGGATGCCGCCTTCGAGCTTAGAGAGGATTGGAGTGGCTTCACCTTTAAATGGTACAGTAGCCGAGATACCCTCGATACTGGAGGTCCGACCACGCCAGTCGTTTTGTGCCTCTGGACTTGCCATGCCTCGATATACCTTCTTACTCTCCCTCTTGCCAGTAACTGGGTTATACTCATGGATTAATTCTCCACAAGACTCAGTGGTTCCCGCAAGCATAGAGCCCAACATGACCACATCTGCACCTGCTGCATACGCCTTGACGATATCCCCAGATGACCGCAGACCGCCGTCAGCAATAATCTTTACTCGACCTGCGTTCTCACTTGAGGCGCACTCGAATAAAGTATGAAGCCCAGGGACGCCGTGACCAGTTTGAATACGAGTCGTGCAAATTGAGCCACCGCCGATATTGCAGCGTATGGAGTCTGCGCCCCAAGAAGACAGGGCATCGAAACCTTCCAGGGTTGCTACATTACCAGCCATGATGTGAAAGTCTTGACCCATGGCTTCACGAAGAGTCTTAATTGCTTCCCTAACAAGTACATGGTGACCATGAGCCACATCGACGCAGACCACATTTGCGCCAGCGTCTATAGCGCTGAGCGCTCGAAGAAGATAGTCACCTGTGACACCAACTGCGACTCCAACATTCCTTGCGCCCTCGTCGATTGCTGTCCTGACATTCTCTACCTGCTTTTCCACAGTATTATACCTGTGAAGAATGCCGATGCCGCCAGCGTTATCCAGAACACTGCACATTGCAGGTCCAGAAATCGTATCCATTGGGCTAGCAATCACTGGCAGATTTAAAACTAACCCATTGCCCATGTCGGTGGTCAAGCTCACCTGACTGCGGCTTTCAATCTCGCTATACTGGGGCACCAACAGTACATCATCGTATGCAAGTGCCTCGTGAATTCTATTGTCTCGCATTTATTCTTTTTCCTTATAAAATTGTTCAACGGCTGATTGCGCTGTTGCCCAGCACTCAGGGCAATATAAATTAACTTTCTTTTCTTTCTCTTTTACTACTACTGTCCATGACTGAACCATCTCTTTATCCTGCTTATCAAAATCTTTTAAGCAGGCACCGCAGTTGTCTGGGAGTCGAGAAAACATACCCATCTTTGTTTTTAATTCTTTTTCCGCTTGCTTCTTTTTTCGTCGAGCGACGCTTCTTTTACTAACTGTCATCTGTTGAACCCAATGCGCCGTCTCCACGGTCGCTGATTGTAATCGGATACCAATTATATAAATCGCCGCTTGTCTCAAGTGGTCGGAAGTGGACCACGGGAGTTAGAACCACTTGAGCAATCTTATCTTTTGCTGCAAGGTGTCGGACCTCTGAGCTAACATTGTGTAAGTTAATAAACACTTCCCCGTCGTAGCCAGAATCAATAACACATGCACCGACAAGAAGACCGTACTTTGCTGCGATACTGGAACGGTTCTTCACCTCCAACATATACCCGTGAGGCACTCCAAACTTCAAACCAGTCTGTAAAACAACCGACTGTCCTGGCTCGACACGCATAGCTGTCACCGTGGGGTCTGATGGGTTATAAAACACATCCAAGCCTGCGTCGGATGGGTTCGCTCGTTCTGGTGGGCGCACATCTGGTCTAACTCTTGAAAATTCAATAATCATCTATCTCTCCTTTTATGATAAAACTCTAAAATTACGGCGAAGGCTTCTTGTGCTGAAGCCCCACTGTTCACTGTATTCTAACTTAGCCATGTATGGTCTGTTAATAAAAAGATTATCAACACCCTTCTTGACTCCCCAGCACTTGATAGAAGCAACGGAACTCGTTGAATCAATTACTTTTACAATCCAATAGTCCTTGCCGTTCTTGGTCTTCTTCTCGATAATCTCTCTCGGAATAAACCAAGCAACACCTAGGTCGGGGTCAAAGTCACCAAGTGGTGGAATCTGATGCGTCTCAAGCTTATCAAGGACTGCCTCGTCAAGAACCAAGTCGAAGGGGAATGTCCCAGTCAAATCGACCTGATATTGAATTACCTCTTCAACCGTGAAGTCGCCCTCGGGTCGATAGAGTTCAATGTTCTCGTGGAACTTCTTCTTTGTCTTAGGACGGTCAACAGCAGTTGATGACCAAAAGTGCTTAAGACCGTCAAACCTATCATCAACCAAACAATTCAGTGCCTGACACCTGACAAGAACATCGAGTGCTTTCTTATTAAGCTTGGAATATACAACATCCTCATTGAACAAAAAGTCCTCAATCGTATTGAACGGTCGGTTGTTCAAGATTTGGTCAATCGCTGCATCACCCAGACCCTTGATTGAAGAGAATGGCTGAATCAGCTTGTTGCCGTCAATGGTCCAGTCCCTGTCCGACAGATTAATATCAATCTTTTCGATTTCAAACCCAAGCTTCTTAGCGGCATTGATTGCTCGTTCCTTGCGTGACTCGGGCTCCTTGTCCAAGAAGGCTGCAATCCACTCCACTGGGTAATAGTGGAATAGCCATGCACACTGAAACGATAGCATCGAATAGGAAACAGCGTGTGACTTATTGAAGCCATAACCAGAGAAGAATTCAAACTTATCCCACAGTTTTTCTGCATCCCGAATAGAAATATTCTTTTCGGAGCAGCCAGCAACAAACTTTTCACGAAGCTTGTCAACAATGCCGCCCTTGCCAGTACCCTTCTTGGTCAGAACCTTGCGAAGAAGGTTGCCCTCATCTAGCGTGAGCCCGCCAAGCTTGTGAGCAAGCAAAGCAATCTGCTCTTGAAAGATAAGGAAGCCGTAAGTCTCCTCTGTCAACTCTTTTGCAGTGTCGTTCAGGTACTTGACGGCATCTGGATTCTCCTTAGCTTCAACATAGTTTCTATCGACCTTGGCAGATAGTGGACCAGGACGGAAGATAGAAGTAATCGCTGAGATATCAATGATACTTCGTGGCTTCGCATTGACGCAGAAGCTTTGAGCGCCCGCCTCTGTAAACTGAAAGATGCCAGCCCAGCGCCCCTTGTGAAAAACATTTTCATACACTTCTTGGTTGTCGAAGTCGACGACATCAGGGTGCAGGTTTTTATTATAGAAGTCTCTAACATCGTCGAACGATGGCTTGGCATTGTCGAAGTGGCGACGAAGAACATTCCTAATACAGTTGTCCATCATCCGTAGCGATGCCAGACCGAGAATATCAAACTTGATGAACCCCATTGGCTCAAGATGGCGAACATTCTGTCCCTCTGACCATGGAGCTTGCTTGACGCCGCCGCTGGTAATGAGGGGCATATACTTGTCTAAGTCTTCAGCGATAACGACGCCACCAGCGTGGCGTGAGCAAGAGCGGACCTGACCGTAAAGAGCCTCGACATGCGTCTTGACATGTGGGTACTTGCGCAAGAAAGACTGAAGGGACTCTGAAAACTCCATCACTTCTTCGAAGGTCGGAGCGTATACGCCAGCAGTAATGCCATGCTTACGCTTTGCCTTCGGAGTAGCCTCATGCAACATCCTGCCAGTAACAGCGTTTACCTCAACAAACGGAATCTGATAGAACTTTGAAATATCCTTAATCAAGGAACGAAGCTGGAGAGTGTTCCAGTTGGAAATAGGAACAACGGTGTTCTCGCCCCACTCCTTAGCCAACTCCTCTTTAAGTTCCATCGGCTCTGCTACATCGTAATCGATATCAGGATAATCCGTAGCGTCCGAGCGCATGAATCGGCTAAATAGCAAACCATACTTAATTGGGTCCACCTGTGTAATGTCTAGCACATAGGAAACCAGTGAGCCAGCGGCTGAACCTCGACCTGGACCTACAAGCTGCTTCTGGACAGCCTTATCTGCGACTGCTCGCATAGTCAGGAAATACTTTGAAAAGCCACGAGAGTCAATAACTTCAAGCTCGGTCTTGAGGCGAGCAATATACTCCTGATTGTCGCCGAAGCCCTTTGCCTTCAACCCCTCAATCGACAGCGCAACGAGAGCTTGAGTTGCCGTCATCCCTTCTGGCACTACGAAGTCTGGAAGGCGGACCTTGGTGTCTGGCATGAAATCTTCAATCGACTCAGATGCAATGAGAGCAGTCCGTGTGATTGAGTCCATGACGATATCATCGTCGTACTGGATTCCCGCTTCCTCGGAATACTGCTTATAGCTCTCCCACATTTGCTCGCCATTCTTCGGGTAAAGCTCGTAACCCACCTCATCTAGCCCAGCAGGAAGCTCGGACGGCACCTCATCCTTTCGACCCAACCAGCCCAACTTCTTGTAAAGGATGCGGTCCTTCCAAGCGTCTGGATTTGGATAGTGACTATCGGCAGTAGAGATTAGCTGCATGTCGAACTCTTTCGACATCTGAATAATATAATTATTTAGAATGTGCTGTTCTGGGATGTTGTTCCACTGAAGCTCGCCATACCATCGGTCACCAAAAATCTTTTGCATCTCCCGAGTGGTTTCTCGCATATCCGCAAGCACAGCCTCCTCATCAAACCCTGTGCGATTGCCGTCGTCGTCGTACACGCCGTTGCGCCACATGCACCCAGCATAGACTCCGCCAAGACAGGCAGAAGCGGCGATGACGCCTTCAGAGTGCTTGGCAAGCAACTCATAATCAACACGGGGGAATCGGTAGTAGTTATCGCCCGAGAATGAATCAGAGACCATCTTAAAGATGTTGTTTAAGCCCGTCTGGTTTTGAGCAAGGAGGATAAGGTGGTTGCGCCGATTCACAAGTCCCTTGAAGTTTCGCTGTTCGTCTTCGACTACAGCGCCGCCAGTGCCACCGTCTTTGAGGGCAGACCGATTCTTCTTGACCTTCTTGGCTTCTTCGTAATCTTCTTTCCAGCCGTCGATTGAAGGGTGAAAGTAGGCTTCGACACCAAAGATTGGCTTGAAGTCTCGACCCGCATCTTTCATCTTCTTTGCGTGAAGCACCTGATAAGCTAAGCCGTTGCAGTTCCCATGGTCAGTGAGTGCAAGCGCATTCATGCCATTATTATAAGCATACTCCATGTGCTCTTGAGGATATCCGAGGGCATCGAACGGTGAGCCCGCAACAGAGTGGGCGTGTAGACCGACGAACGGGATGGATGATGAGTTTCTATTTTCCAAGCTTATACCTCTTTTAGTAAAGTTTCAAGTGACTCTAGTGCTTCAACCACAGCGTCACGAGCATATAATACATCATCACGGGGGGGTTTGTCAAGCGATTCTGCAAATAATTCTAAAAAAAGTTCCTGCTCGGAGGTCAACATATAATATCTATTTGGTAAGCCAGCGTGTTCTTTTTTAATATAACAAATGTCATCATAAATCTGCTCAACTGACCTGCTTTTCCGTCTATTACTCACTTGTGTCTCCCACTCTATTCCATTTCCTTGGTTTAAAAAATTCTGGTTTTTCATAAGTCTCTCCTGAAGATATAAATCTTGTATAATTCGCCCAAGAGTCAATCTTGTGGTAGCCATCTATCTCATGACCACTTTCTTTATTCATTATAACATGTTTAAAAACTTTGTCAAGGGAAAAGAACCTCGCTGACCATCTTTTTTCTGGTGGCAACATTCTGCCCGTCTTATCATCAGAGCCAGGGGTTCCCTCTTTGCGCAATTCCCTTCTGCAAGTTTTAAAATCTTCTCCATCAAAAGTAAATCCCAAATACTCTCCATTTTTAACAGATTTTCCATCACTTGTCAAGAAGAAACTTCTATTGCTGGAAATATTTTTTCTTTGCTTTCTAATCTGGGATGGGTCGTAAACTCCATATGGAAAAGCGCAATAATATTTATCTGGAATAACCCACTTGGAAATCTTCCTAGATATGTGATAGGCGCTTAGGGCTCCATACAATGCCGACCACCCTAAGCAGTCTCTCCTATCCCTATCCTTGGGGTGAATGGGAACATAATAGATTGGGAGCCTGCGCTGAACAGTGCTCGGGTACAACTCTTTTTGTAGTAGCCAATTTGGGTCTTGAATCCACTCGCCGAGGCGGGCTTTGATTATCGGCTGCATCTCCCTGTGGCAGACGACCCAAATGGTCTCGCATCCAGCCCAGGCGCACTCTAAAACTGCCCTTTCCACCGCAAGGTAGTTCTTGCCAATGGGCATCAAGCTGTCGTGCCATGGAAAACTAAAATCCAGCGGTTGCGATGCAACAGGCACGATGCCCGCTAGGTGAAACGCCTGAGTCGTTTGGGTACCCGATTCAATCAAGGTTGACCTCACGCATTAAAATGTTTAAATAATCATCACAAGACTTTGAGCACTGTGCAGCAGGTCTAAAAATTAAATTCTCTGGAAGGTCGCTGTAGACTGGGTGCCCCAGTGGCGTGACTTCCCGTCTGTCAGATTCGAGCTTTATGGAAAGAAACTTTCCTACGCCGTTTCCAGCGCCCCTGATGCCAGCTTGCTTCATTGCTTCTTGCGTTTTTATTTTAACAACAAGTTCTGAATGCTCAAATTGGTCAACCTTAGTGTCGACCAAGTAACTCTTCACGCAAACATCTTTCAGGTCGTGGTTTCCATCAATTCTGAGAGTTGGGTAAAATATTATAGTCTTCATGAACTGAGAAGTGTTTTCTATTTTATCGTGCTCGTGCTTCATGCCACTCCTCACATTAATCCAGTCGAGCACTTCGACAACATCTGTGGACATCCTTATTGAGGTGGGTAAGCCAGCGATGTTCGATTCGTCAAAGATATAAAACTTATTGATACCCTCAAAAGTTCTTGTTCGATTATTATAAATAACTTTTAATGAGCCAGAGTCTGGATTGACGGTGATTGAGGTGACCATGTTTGCGAAAACAATCTTTCCCGCAAGTGAAAGGCACCAATATAAATGATGCCACTCGCTCAGGTCTTCAGAGAGGTGGTGGGGCTTCTTGGCGTCAACATAAAGCAGTGGCAAGCCATGTTCGAAAGCGTACCTTAGTGCATTAATATCTGCCCCCAGAACCACCCCCTGCATTAGTCAACCTTGTGTGCGGCTTTGTGGCGACGGATGAGCCGTGAAAGCCTCGCTGCTCTTTCGAGCACCTTCTTGGCGTAACTCATACCATGCTTGTTGGGGCTTTCCCCTTTGCAGCGATACCCAGCATTGTACCCACAGAGTGCGGTTCGATGCTGAGACTTGCTGCACTCTTTTGTGTGACACTTTGCATACTTGGTTAGCCAGTAGCGATAAACTCTAGTCCCGAGGCGTATTGAAAGTTCTGGGTTCGAGGTCAACTGCTCACAAGTGTATTTCACACCGCCAGTTGCTCCACCCCCAGTGTACTTCGGCATAACCTGAGTCAGACCACAAGCTCCAGCGTGACTAATTGCTGTTGGTGACCATGAGCTTTCAGTTATAATAAGAGCGTTCATCAACTCTACTGGGACATTGTATTCTTCTGAAGCGTCAACCACTGTGTTCATATGTTTACAAGCAGTCTCGGCGTTCCACATGTTTGTCGCCATCATTACGGCGCATATAACGCTAGATAAATCCACAATTTGTTTCCCCTTTGCAGCAACTAGTTTTACTTATTGTAACACACAATATAGTTTTCTTGAACAAAACTGTGGGTTTCGCCATCAGTACTCACATCAACGAGCATGTTGGTTTGAAAGATGACCGTCGCACCCTTCAGGTCTGAGTGGGTACAATCTTCACTAGCCTCGATAACAGTCGCAGTTGTCCACGGATTATCAATTTTGTAACCATTAGGCAGGATGACACCCGAGTCATTATCTGACTGGGTGTCACCCGTAACCACGGCTACCTTCAAATGTCGGTTCAAAGGTTTCATGGTTCTCCTCTTATGGCTTGATGGTTTTTACAGTATTGTAATAGTCCATCAGTTGCTCTGGGTCCGTATTGTCCTTGACAAGACGGAACGCCTTTACAGCCATGCTGATGTCCTCTTTGGTCAACCAGCCGTTTTCGACATAGTTGCCCTTGAGGGCTCGTTTCTGCTCTTTGAAGGGCTCCATAGCTTCTTCAATCGCAGCGAGCGACTTGATATAATTGACGACCTTTTCTTCAAAAGTATCCTCGCCATTGTTTTCTGCACCGTTGTTATTGTCAACCATTGTTTTCTCCTTCATTGTTGGTTGTGACACTAATATAACTCATATAGAACTGTTTGTCAAGCACTTTTTTAATTTTTTATCCACACTTCGCATAACCGCAAGATGTGCAGGTCACGCAGCCGTCTTGATAGATGAGAGCCTCTGCCCCACACTCCTCACAAGACTTGTCACTGGGTGTCTCACCGTCGCAAATATAAGTTTTCAGGATACGAGACACGCAGCGAGAGAAGCTGAACATATCACTCTCCTTATCCTTTTGCAACTGCTCGACCATAAACTTGGGCTTAGCTCCGTGACGCAAACTTAGCGAAATCATTCTCGTGAAAGCGGCGTTAGAAGGATTATCAAATGCCTTCACCACATCTTTCACAGTAATACTATCACCATTGTACCCAAATGTCAAGTCATATCTGTTATTTCTCGTTTTAAATGTTTGCTTCGAGAGTTGACCCTTGTCATAACGCTTGGGTATCTCAATCATGCTGGCTTCTCCAGCCAAGACCTCGTAAGGCTTGCCATCCATGAGCCCAACAAGAACAACCCACTTGTCACCCTTAATAGTTGTGTGGTGAATGTCACACTCAAGCTGCTCAGGGCGCTTAGGGGCGCTGTGTTGGGGGAAAGACTCCACAGCCTGTGCCTCGTCAGCAGTGACCAAGACACCTGAGCGGGAGCCGTCAACATAGACAGTGATTCCCTTCAAGCCACGACGCCAGCCTTCGAGATATAGGTTGCCAACCACAGACGGTTCGGTGCCAGCAGGCAAGTTAATAGTTGAAGAGATAGCGTGGTCGATATTATCTTGAATCGCCTGTTGTATTTCTACACGGCGCTCCCAGTCAATCTGGTCAGACTCGACAAAGAATGCTGGTAATTCAGAATTAGCAACCTTTTGAAGACCTCTCCACTGTTGAACATTGTGATGGAATACTTCAAATTCTTTCCACCTGTCGCCTAGGTCATCTACGAAGTCTGCCTGAACATCTAACTCGTCATGTCCCAACTTTCTCCGTCTAATATAAGAGTTGCGAAAGACTGGCTCTAATCCCGATGAAGTTTGAGAAAGAATCGACACCGACCCCGTGGGAGCATTCGTCAAGATTGAAATGTTTCTCCTGCCATGGGCAGCAATATCTTCCTTCAGGGACTCAGGGAGACGCTGGATGAATTCATTATTCTTTTCTTTATTCCAAGAGAAAACAGGGAACGAACCCCTTTCTGTTGCAAGGCTCATGCTTTCTCGATACGCTACATCTCTCAGGCAACTGTAGATGCTTGACACTGCGGAGATGGATTCCTCAGAATCATATGCAATGCCCAGACAAGCTAAGGCGTCAGCCAAGCCGTGAGTGCCAAGTCCAGTTCTGCGACCGTCTCGGGCGGCTGCGAACAACTTGGACCATAATTCTTTTTCATCTGCCGTGTCCGATGCTTCAATAATCTTTGCTAACTTTTCAAGCTCAAGGTCAACTAAGTCGTCTGACAACCTCATCGCAGATGATACCACCTCGGTAAACTTAGAATAATTAAATTCTGCATCATCCTGAAAGGGCTTTTCAACAAAGTTTTTAAGATTGATTGAAATCAAGCGGCACGAGTCGTATGCAGATAGTGGAATCTCGGCACAAGGATTCGTGCAAATCGTAGCAAAGCCATCGTCTGCATATTCATTGGCAGGAAGATTCTTAACAATATTGTCCCACATCAACAGCCCTGGCTCAGCAGTCTTTGTTGCAGAATCTACGATTGCTGCCCAGAGTGCCGTCGCCTCTACCTCTTTTGTGTACCTTGGGGTGTCGGAACCGACAGGGAACTGCAAAGTAAACGATTCGTTGTTTTCAACTGCTCTCATGAAGCTATCGCTTATTTTCACAGAGACATTTGCTCCAGTGACCTTAGTCAAGTCGTGCTTCATCGTCACGAACTGCTCAATATCGGGGTGCCTAACATCCATGGTAATCATGAGTGCTCCACGGCGACCGTTTTGCCCAATCATTCGGCAGACATAAGAATAAAAGTCCGCAAACGACCAAGCCCCAGTGGTTGTTCCAGCCGAATTATTAACTGGGGTTCCGTCTGGTCGCAGTTCTGAGAGGTCAAGCCCTACGCCACATCGGCGCTTGAATAGGTTCCCCAAGTCTCGCCCAGCATTTACGATAGAAGAGATATTGTCTGCGGGAGATTCAACAACAACACAGTTGGACAGCGACACATTAACATAGTCGTTTCCAATCCCCATCATTGGTGAGCCCTGCGGAACAATATATTTAAAGTTATCGAAATAACTCATAATCTTTTCTTCTGTAAGGGCACGAGGACCGCCATGCTTGGCTTCCATTCGTGCAAACTCACTCGCCATACGCCTGTGCATGTCAAGTGGAGTCTTCTCGACGAACTGCCCCTTGGTATTTTTAAGGCAGTATTTGGTCATAAAGACATTTGTGGCGAGTTCATCACCATTGAAGTAGTCTAAGGTCGCTTCACGAACCTGTTCTTCTGTATACATTGTTTATTTTCCTTTACCTGTCGTTCTAAAGTTTTTATATTTATCTTTCAGGGTCTGAGCCTGCTGTTTGGTTGTCTGGGTTGCCAACTGACCAGGGGTCGTGCCATTTCCACCCATGACTTTAATCTTTACATTTGCAGTATCCATGAAGATGGGATACACGATGCCATCTGGACCATTTCTGTTCTTTGCAATAAAGATTCGACCCTCGTTAGCGACCTTATCTTCAATGGTTCTGGAAAGAGAGAAGATGAAGTCTGCAACAAAGCACTTATTGTAAGCCTCAGAGATTGCTTCCATCGTGATGACTTCTGCATTCAAACCACTCCTGTTGGTTTGAGATGCCGTCCAAACTGGACAGCCATAGATTTGAGACAAGCCTCTGAGTTCTTCATAAATTGACTCCAACTCGTTTCTCTTCTCTCGCTGAACGCTCACTGGTCGAAGCAGGTCGGCATAGTCCACGATGACCATTCCAATATCATGCCCACGACGAACCAACTTCTCTAGATGGTTTTCAATTGTCTTGGTCGTAGCCGACTTCGTGGGATACTCCTTTACAATAAGGTGACCCTCTACCTCTTTAATTGCATCATAAATCTTATCTTTATTCGCAAATGTATTTGTAAGAGGGATGCCAGTGATGCAACTGTCATATCTAGTCGCAACAACCGTATCAGCCAACTCCAAAGTATAATGGACAACTGTCTTTCCCTCTAGGATAGCTTGCGCACCCAAGTGCACAAGAGCCATAGACTTTCCTGCTCCAGTGGGAGCAATGCAGACGCCAAGCTCTCCAGAACCTAGCCCGCCTCGACTAATCGAGTCGACTTGTTGCCACCCTGTGCTAACAGGATTTCTCGACTTAATCTGGAACCTCTTCTCAAAGTCAATAATATAATCATACCCAGCATCGTTGTCAGAGCCAAGGTTCAATGCGTCGTTGATGGTCTTGCTAATTTCATCAAAGCTCGAATTCTTAATAAGACCAACGCACTTCAACATGGCACTCTTGAGCTTCTGTTTTCTACAGAAATCAAGCGACACCTCTTTAATGTGCTCTGCACCGTCAACATCCGTTGAGCTTGCATATACTCTAGCAAAATAATCTCTTATCTGAGTTCGAGTAACCTCGTTGGCGCTTTCGAACTCTGAGCGAACGATAGTTGCCATCGTATCTCTCGACGGATGTTTGCCGTATTTATCCCTGTACTGGAAAACCTTGGATACAAACTCTTTTAGATATTTTGATTCTAGGAACTCGTAGTCTAAAACTTCGCTAATCTGGTCGGCAAACACCCTGTCGTCTAAAATTAATTGTGCCAAACCCTCTTGGAATCTCGGACCATAATGTGAAAAGTCACTTCTTTCTTCAGCCATTGCTGCACCCATTTCTACTCCTTTTTATACAGTATATATCAATCTTATTCATTTGTCAAGCACAAAAACGCTGCATTGTTTGAAATAATTCATCCCAGTTTCCATGACCGAATCCATCAGTTATCATCATCTTTCTTATCTCAGTCTTATTAAACTCGTTCTCAAAATTATTAACTGCGGTATTGATTTTCCTCTTGCCTTGAGCGGGGATTGAAGGACTATAAAGTTGCATGATTTTATAATTTAATTTTACAAGCTCGAAGTTTTCCAGAATGTTCGTATAAGCTGCAACGCTAGACTCGACATTCTCACAATATTCCTGAACATAATCAAGGGTATAGGATTTCTCTTCAGACAGGAAAGGCAAGCGATTTGCCACGGTTTTCAAGCCGACACGACCTACGCCAGGAAGATTATCGCTCTTGTCCCCAGCTATTGCCCTTGCGAGCGCATAATTCACAGGATGAATACCGTCTCGCTCAGTAATAGTTTTTTTATTTAAAATCTCTTTTTGAATTGGTCGGTACAAGACCGTCTCGTCATCGCAAAGCTGAAAGAAATCTTTATCGCTAGAAACAATAACTTTCTGCCAACCAGAATAGTGAGGTGCCTGAACAATAAAAGAAATAATATCATCAGCTTCAACGCCATCCAGCATCAACTGGATGATTGGCATCTCATTTAGATATTCGATGATTCTTTGTTGTTGCCAAATTTTATTTTCTACTTCTTCTGCCTCTGAAAGATTTCTAATATCACGATTCAGCCGAAGCGGCTTGCGACCCGCCTTGTAGCTCTTCACCACCGACTTTCTTCGCTTTGAGCCACCAGCGCCGTCCCAGCAGATAACCACTTGGTCTGGCTTGGTTTCCCTACACAGCTTCTGTAGCGACTGTAGGAAGCCCTTCAAACCCCCGATGGGCTGACCATTGGTGGACAGGCTCGGATTTACAATATAGTTCCTAAACAACAAGTTTAGAGCATCAATAACCAACAGTCTTTGCATCTTCTTCCTCGATTTTATAAGTGCCCCATTCCCCAGGAGCGATTGTATATACTACTCTTTTGACGCCCACAAACTTCATCACTTCGTGACACATTGAGCAGGGCTTGCTCATTCTCCACTGACCTTTTCTATTTACTCTTGCCACATATACCGTGGAGCCTGCGGTAGCTTCCCTATTCATACCAAGGACGCAAGATGTTTCTGCATGATGTGTTGCCATGCCTGGGTCTGTTCTAAACCTCTGACCGAAGGAGGTGTGATTCTTGCTGTTTGAGGAAAAGTTCATAACTGAGCCCCCTTTCACCAAAACAGCACCGTGTTTATACTTTCCATAATCTGATTGTTCTGCAACCTTTGCAGCCATCTTCAGACTTCGATATTCCTTGCACATAAAGAAAAAGCCCCCGCTTGATGATAACAATGTAACATAAGCGGAGGCTGGTGTCAAGGACAAAAAGCACTCAACATACTTATTTATCACCCCCTAGGTCGGTGACATCATAGTAGTCGCTGGCATTACCCTCACGACTGTCGAAACGAAGAATAATTTCTTCGTCCATCAACTCTAAGATTCTAGCTCGAAACTTCTCTTCCTTGATTTTATCAATCCAATTTGAAGATTGAAACTTTTCAGTAGAACCATCTTTATAAGTTAATGTATACCATGCGCCCCCAGATGTTAGGTGCTCCGAGCCCTTGACAGCCTCTAACCAACTTTCTTCATCTTGCACTCCGATATTATCTCCCCAGAGAATTTTAAACGCACACTGGCGTCCCTGGGTTCCGAAGCGACTCTTCTCAAGCTTTACCTTTACTTCCGAACCGATACGGAAGCCGTGTTCATCCATGATAAATGAAGCCTTTGCTTTTCGACCTGTCAGCCACACACGCAGACTATAGGTATAGTGCATAGCCTTGCCGCCTGGGGTGAAGTAGGGTGTCGTCATAGCCTCTGCCACATTACTGGTGATGTTCGTCTTCAACTGATTTAACACAACGAGCGTAGCGCCTGCGTTTGCAATCGGCTGGACAAGCTTCGCCATTCCCTTTGAGAGGATTCGTGGCTTAACCGCCATGGAAGACAGAGGATTGAAGTCCCCAGCAATGTCTGTCATGCTTGGCGTTAAGGCAAGCGAGTCCCAGATAAACAATAATTTATTTTCTGAAGATGCCAGCAAGTCCTCAATAGTCTCTAGGACAAACTCCACCGACTCAGCCTGAACATAAAGCAGCCTCTCCAGGTCACAACCAGTCTTCTCAAGGAATGTCGGGTCGATGGCAGACTCTGCGTCAAAATAGACCACATCGATTCCCATCTTTTGAGCATTCGCAGCAATCTGGGCTGCCATATAAGACTTGCCTGTAGATTCCAAGCCTGCGATTTCAGTAAACTTTCCTACTGGAATTCCTGCAAGTTGTCCACGACAAACAATACTGTCTAGCCATCGAGCGCCCGTTGGAATCCATTCTTTAACTTCAGTTGGATTGTCCTGAGTTAGGTCATAGGCAACATCTGAGCCTGCCCTTTTATTAATCATCTTTCGCATATCAGCGATTGATAATTTACCTGCTTTTGTTACTTTCTTTGCTGCCATAGCTTACTCCGTTTTAAATATCGATAATGGGTTGGGACACCTGATAACCCTGTGCCCCCCTGTGGACTTTCGTTTAGACATCGAAAGTAAATGTACCGCCCTTTGACTCAACCTGCGCAGTCCAACCGCTGAAAGCGCTTTCGTACGCATGAAGGTTTTTGGTAATGTCGCCTGCTGGAGCAGTGACTGTCGCTGAGAGCGTGGTGAAGCCACGCTTATGGTCGTAGTGCTGAGTTGATTCCTCAATCACCTCTGCATCGTAAAAGTTTTCACGGATGGCATCAGCAACATACTCTTGAAAGCTTTCGCTGCCACGCTCGTACCCCTCTAGGAGATTCGCATCACGCAAGGTATCGAGTACAGCACCACCATAAGGGGTGTTGGCAGTCAGACCAGAAGTCGCCACCTCTGCCATGCGCTCAACAACATCTGTTTCTGACAGTGCAGTCTCAATATGGGTTTCATTGAAGTGAAATACATCGGCTCCCTGTTCATAAGTAAAGGTTACGATATTGTCTGCTGAGATGTTATTCTCGGTAAAATAATTTTTAAGAGTCATTTTTTTCCTATACAGTTTATTAATAAATTAAATGAGTGAGGCACCTGATAACCCTGTGCCCCCCTGTGGGTAGCAATAATACTAATCTTCGCTCGACTCTGCGTCTGCGTCGCCTGTGTCAGATGCTTCGCCGTCGCCCGAATCTGCTGAATCTCCACTGTCTCCAGCTTCTCCACTATCTCCAGCTTCTCCACTATCTCCAGCTTCTCCGCTGTCACTAGCTTCTCCGCTGTCACCAGCTTCGGCGCTATCAGACACTTCCGCATCTACCTCGGCAGCAGTATCATCAGACCCCTTGTCTTCACAAGCTGTCATGAAACCCACGGCACCAAAGCCACACAGCAAAATAAACATAATGTTCTTCATCTTTTCCTCCTTTTCGTATGAAAAATTTATCTATAAAAGCAAGGCACCTGTAAACCCGTGCCTTCCTGCGGTTTTGATAATCTCTTATCTCTATTCGGTGGTGTCAGTACCAGTGGTAGTATCTTCGATACTGACAAGTTCAATATCGAAGTTAAGCGTCTTGCCTGCCATTGGGTGGTTCATATCAAGAATAATTTCATTTCCCTGAACCTCCTTAATGGTTGCAACAACGGGCATTCCGCCTTCGCCCTGACCCATTACCTGATTTCCAACCGTAAAACTGAAGCCTTCTGGGAAAGCATTCTGGGGTACCGTCTGAGTCAACCCTTCCTGCAACGGACCATACGCTTCATCTGGAGCCAAAGTGATATTCTTCGTCTCGCCAATCGTCATGCCGTGGACAGCTTGGTCAAATCCAGCAATCAACTGTCCCGAACCTACCGTGAAGGACATTGCTTCGCCTCGTGCTCGGGAGCTATCAAACTCAGTTCCATCGTTCAGTGTCCCAACATAGTGCACACTAACCGTATTTCCACTCTTTACCTGACTACTCATAATAATTCAATTCCTTTTTGGTGTAATAAAAAATGGGACACCTGATAACCCTGTGCCCCCCTGTGGGTATTTTTATAGTGCGCTTGTTACCCGATTAGGTCTTGGAAGGCACTTTCCACGCTACTAGCATTGGTTTGGGAGGTAGTGGTAGTATCACTGCCGTAGCGGGTGGTCTCGGAAGAAAGCTCTTCCGCAGATTCATCGTCCGAGAGGTATTCGTCGAGCATACGCTGAACATCCTCTGGAGTCTTTCGGTCAAACACGCTTGCAAAGTCTGGAACTGAGTCCAGCAAAGTTGCGCACTCCTCAGAGGTGATATCCTTGCAGATTTCAGAAGTCCGTCGGGACGGCATAATCTTTGTCTGCGGGAAAGTCATCCCTGCTGGTTTGCCATAGTTAAGAACCAAGTCGGTTCCAGACTCTGGGTCGGTAATGTCACCGTACTCAGGGTTCAGCACAAGCTCAAGAAGCTGCGTGTAAACCTGCTTGCCGTAGCCCCATAATCGAACACCCTTCTCCTCTTCTCCTCGCACAATGATTGGCGAAAAGAAACGCTGGCGAGCCATAAGATTCTTAGCCATCTTAATGCTGTCCTCGGTTCCTTCGTTGAAGAGTTGTCGGACAAATGCGTCCAACGGGTCGTCCTCACCGAAGTTCTTCTTTGGAGACAAGAACCCAGCGTTCTTACCCACATTGTAGTGGAACCAGAACTCCTTGAAGGGGTCGCCGTCCGCAGTAGGAACGATACGGATGTTTTGGTCGCCGTCTGCTGGTCGCCAGAACTGTGAAGTTCGTCCTTGTCCTCGGTTCTGAACTGAGGTCAGTTTGTTTCGCATCTTATCTAGATTAATAGCCATTATGATTCTCCTTTATAGTTTAAATGGCGGGTAAATTACCCTTTAGTATGTTTGGCAAATCTTCCAAACATCTTGTTTGTTGTTATAGTTTAACACCGTTTACATCATCTGTAAAGTAAAAAGTATGATTTTCTCCCTCCTGTTTGTATGAACCTGAAATGGTGGATGTTTCACCAATCGCAGTGTTCCAATTATAAACTCGGAATGCATCAGCATCAACATCCCACACTAATTCAAAGCCTTCGCTTAGACTCCTCTGGCGAGCAGTTGCATCATCCCCCTTGACTTTATTGTCAAGGAAGCCTTGAGGCAGGTCTGCCAATTTCACGAACTTCATCGCTCGCTCTTCACCATTGCTCTTCACGAAGGTACCACTATATCCAATCATTGTTTCTCCTTTTCTGATTGTGAATACAATATAACACAACTCTTTGGTCGTGTCAACAACTTTTTTATCTTTTTTTAAAGTGACTTGTAAATGTCTGGAAATGCTTGCACATTTGAGGACCATGCAACGACATATCCGAAATCAGCCTCATAAGAGGTTTGATGAACTGAGTACGAGGAGGCGACACCTTCACCAGAGGCTTCTGAAATGTGCTCTCTGATTGAAGTAAGCAGCGTGTTGTCATTCTCAATCCTTTCCGAAGTTATGCCATAATAATAGTCTTTTATTTGCGGTTTGTCAAGAGGAAAAAGCAACTTTTCTTCTTTTTTTTCTATGTCCACGATTCCGAGTGTACAAATCCTAATGTGGGGCTCTTTGTCAACTGTGGATGAAGAGATTACAGACTCTGTATTTTTAAACACATTTGTCATGTGAAAAATATAAGCAAGGTAGCTGTTCATGTTTTCATAATAATTTTTTACAGGCAAGTTGCCCAAGGCTGTCTCGACATGGGGGTTGCTCACCAACATAATACTTCGGAACACACCAGACCTTGCATACTCCTGCAAGACACGATAACAAATCTTGTCCTGCATTTTAGCAACCTTGGAGAGTGAACTGACATCTGGCTTGATGTAGAGAACATCTATTGTTTTTGGATATTTCTTGTGGAACTGCTCAAGCACCTGAAGTGACGCCCCTGAAGTTGCGCCGCCTCCTGCGAAAACAAATACCAAACTCTTAGACTTAGCCATTCTTGAGATGAACTGGCTTAGCTTCGGAGGATTCTTTTCGTATTCTTCGTGAGAGGATTGTGCGCTGATGGGATAAGTGTTCCCCTTCCTCGGCAAGCCCTTGTCAATCTTGTATACATTATATTGGCTATGCTTCTCCAACTGGCTAACAAAGGCACAGCCTGCTCCACCGAATCCAACAATATTCATAATAGCTTCCTTAAATCACCAAAGTTTTTCCCAGCCTTAACGCCCACACGGTAGGAGCCAAGCTTTGTATCTGAAAATATATTAACCATTTCTTTTACCATGTCCAAGTCTTCGTTGGCTAGGTCAATAATAACAGAATCATGAATGAGCATCGCAATTGTGCTCTTCTTCGTGCTTAACAGTTTATGCAAGGCAATTGCCCTATCCAGAAAGACATCGCTCGTCGTGCTCTGAATAATATAATTTAGTGCATGTTTCTGGTCTGCCTCGATTCTCCTGCCAAAGGGAGTCTTTATAAAAGTGCCATCCCAATACTTCTCCAGAACCTCGTCTCTCTTATAGGCTTTACTCGCCAGCTTGTCTTTCGACTTCGGATTATACAACCATGCGAATATCTTTTGTTTTGCCTTAGCTCTGTCGTATTTTCCATTATATACATTCTCCACATTCCATATATGAACATCGTCCATTGGTTGCTCCTCGCCTGCAAGTGAAAGGAGGGTCCGCAACTCTGCTGCGTTAAAATCTAACTCGACAAACCAGTCGTTCCTGGGTTTGAGAATAGCTCGGTGTTCTTTCGCAAGAGTCAAGATTGGAAAGCTTGTCTTGATGGTTGTCAGCCTTCCAGTCTTTGTGCCATAAGGATTGTACACGATTCTCCTGCTGATTCCATCAAAGTTTTTCCACAAAGAGCGACCCTTGGCGCTGCCAAGGCAAGATTTTAGCGGCTTCTTGTCAAGATTGACCGCTTGGCTTGAGATGTCTGAGGTTAGACGCACAACCTCCTTCATAAATTCATAATTTTCTGGTTTTTTATGAGTTTTCATCACATGCTCTGTAATCTCATTTTTAATTTCACAAAACTCGACCAGAAACCTCTCAGGAACAAGGTCGAAGAAGCAGTGCTCATCTAAAGATATTTTAGCATGAGAGAAAGACTTCAAGAACGCCTTGAGTTTGGATGATATCGATGACCACTGTTCCTCAAGTTCTGGCGGGCAGACCTGCGTGAGGGACTGCCCCAAGCAGTATAGCTGGGCATACTCTATCTCGCCCAAATCAGCTAAAAAAGGAGAATAAGACCATGTTTTTGTTAGCTGGTCTGACTGGAATGCCTCGTCGAGGTGAATCTCGCCCTCGCAATAGACACCATAGCAATCCTTTTTATTGTCAAGAGCTTGAAATAGCATTCATCACCTAAAATTGAAAGTTTGGTTTCTTATGTATTAATCTATCATAGACTTTCTCGTTTGTCAAGTGAAAGTTCAAACTTTTTTTATAAACCTCTTCTAGGTTGTGGCTATATTCTTTTTTAACATAGCTGAGCGCTGTCGCCATGCCCTGCCAATGTAAATGCTCGCAAGCTCGTTGCACGACTTTTTCAAACTCTCGTTGGGTCTGTGGCGACTTTGTTTCCACGGCTCTCAAATACATGATTACTCGCATCCAGAAGGCATCAGAGTATTTCTCTTCGTATTCGGCGAGTGTGATTCTTCGCCTCTCGGTATAGCAAATTGATGTTTTTGAATCCTTACCCTTGAAGGTGGTATTAAGCTTTGTAACATCAGGCTGCTGAGAAATAAACAACTCGTACATTTGAAATAGGAAGCCTTTAATATTTGCAACCTCATAACTCATGCTGTCAAGATAGTAAAAATTAAATACATCCTTGGTGGTGCTCACACTCGCTTGCCGCTCGTTCATTTTCTTTCGCATATAGCTTGAATTCACATCTGCTATTATACGCCATGGAGCATTTTTGTCAACTAAAAAACCAAACTTTCTGCAAGCTGTTGTGAAAAAATCAAAATTAATGTCACGGATAAACCCAATGTACTTTCCATAATCGTCGTCGTGCTTGCCCTTGATTAGCTCAACCATCAAGCCAGAAGAAAGTGGGGATGCATATCTCGATGTGATAAACGCAGTTCTCGTCACTGGCATATTCCTTGCGACCTTGCCGCAATAACCCATAAAGTGTCGAAGAAAAGAATCAAAATCAACAATCTCTTGGTTCATTGGGGAAGAGAGGTGGTCACCAACGAAGACCCCATACAGGTTCTGCATATGTTCATTATATCTCGTATGAACGCTCTCCCATGCCTGTTTTGGCTCCATCTTCTTGAATACTGTATTCTCGACTCTTATAGCCTTTAATCTTATCGCCTTCTGATGGTGAGCCACTAGCTCATTCCAAGCGTCAGCAACAAAATCAAGAACAAACTTAGTTTCACCACTTGGTGAAAGAATCTGTTTTAAGTTGTCCTCTGCAAGAATAATTGGCGAGCCCGATTCATTGACCCTCCCATACAAGATATTATAATCTGAGTATGTGTCGAGCGGTTCAGGCAATAGCTCTGGGTATGCAGTCTCAGCGTAAAGCCCTCTCTGATAGAATGCGGCTAGAGATGTCAAGCTGTTCTCACCTTTCGGGATTAGACTCTCATCTACTGCTGCATCTTTTTTAATTTGAAATCTTTTCATTATGTTGCGTCTCCGACTTTTGGCATCTCAGTGCCAGCGGGCAATCCATCAACTGGTTGCCCAGTAGAACCGTCGTCGCAGTCACTACCCTCGTTACTCTTATCCGTGGGAGCCTTTCCTGAGCCACTTGATGTCCAAATACACTTAAGGTCTGTCTGGAACTTGCCCGCTTCGATGGCGCATTTAACATTTGTAGTTAAGAAGTAGCCACCCAGACCAAGCATTGCTGCAATGCTCTTTATCTGCGAAGGGTCTCCTGCTCCGACTGTGGCGGGGTCGATATAAACATGCATTCCTGGTCTGAAAATGGCGTTTCCAAACATTTCCACATCGGCGTTATATTTTTCTCTAAGGAACCCGCCACCGAGTTCGCCTTCAAGCTCCATTCTCGCTTCTCGTGCGAAAGGCTGGTCAGACTTTTTAAAATTAATCTTCTTGACAAGTCCGCCGTCTGCGCCGATTCTAAAATGATATGTTCCAAGCTTGGCATCCCTCTTCTCTCTTGAGCCCTCTCCTTCAGACGGTGGACCGAAGCCCTTTGCACCGTGCGATGAAACATAAATAAAGAGGTAAGGAAACGACTCAGCTTTTTCTGCCTTTACAGCGCTCGGATAAGGCAAGATTCCCTCAAGGTCTTTAACTCGCTTGCCGCCAATCTTACCTTGGGTGTTTTTCCCGCTAACTCGGCACTGTCCTTTGTCTGTCGCTGGTACTTGCAACATTTGTATGCTCAAGTTCGCTGGTGCCTTGCCGTACTCTTTACCAAAGCACTCGGGGTTCATGGCTGCCCCCACAAGGCTTGTTACAGAATCTTTAATAAACTTTTTCAAAGAATACTTTTTAATTTGAGGCTTGACGACCTTATCCATAAACCAAATTTGAAACAGGTTCAAAGAAATTGGAATATCTGCCATATTATAATTATCTTTTAGTGTGTTCGTCTGAGGGTCGTAATAAACATACGGACCAGCAATGACTTTTAATCTCTCTAGTTCTGGAGTTCCCGTTTCATACAAACAGCGAAGTGCCACATTCAACAAATCTCCATAATGGAAATAATGGATGTCTAGCTCTTCTGGTCCTGGCGTTGCATCCCCGTCTTGCTTAAACGAGCCTGCCGCTTCGTTGGGGTCATCAATAGCCTCTTCAGTCGCATTGCGTAAATCTGACAATGAGCCACCTTCGGCTTTCTCACGGTTACTTGTTACCCAAGCCTTATCTTTTGCGGTTCGGCGGGCTGCTGCGGTATCGCCTGTTGCTTGTTGACCGTCTAACATGCCAAGGTCTTCTGCGGTGACCCTGACTTTCCAAATTTTACCCGAATTTTCTAAACCTGACAGGAGGGCGTTATACAAGATTGCTCTATCTTCAGCTTCAGCTTCAGCCTGATTTTCTAAAAGTTCTTTTTCGCTCTCTTTTGCCTCTTTAGACCTATCATCTTCATCTTTGCCGCAATTAGAATCGTTCTCTGCGCTGACAGAAGCAGCGGAGGTTTCTCTTGCTGCCGCTCTTTCAGCTTCTGCTTTATCCATGGCTTCGGTCCTGCCAATCAAGAGGACATCTGCATATTTGCTACTAAGAGCACCTTCTGAGTCTGCAATATATTCTATCTCCAGGTCAACCGCACCGTGCTCCTTGAAATCCAAAGAGTGGGACACCATGTTTAAATTAAAGAATTGTCTTGCATTCTTTACGACCTCTTTTAAGCCTGCGGAATTGGGCTCATCATCCCACAGCGAACCAGTCGGGTCGCCGTAGCCAACAGAAACACGAATCCTAAAATATTTTTCATTATAACTTCTAGAGCCCTCTGAATTCTTCTTGCCGCCGTCGCCACTATCGTTGCTAAATTTTGCAGAAGGCTCAACGAGGTTGAGAAAAGATATCTTTTGACCTTCGTGTTCGCCACGAGGAGCAAGCATGTCTTGCATGGAATTGAAGTGCAATTTAAGCTTTGCTTTAATATTGTTGTCAGATTCTGCGGGGTTTGTTCCCAGCAGTTCCCATTCAAACGACTTAACTCCAGCGCCCAAGCCTTTGCTGTAGCCAGATTTAGTCATGTCTTCAATAGAAGATGGGTTCAAGTAATCGTCAAAGGGAATTTCAATGGCAACGCCCTGAGAGTCTCTAGAAGGATAGTGCACCTTATACAATCGGATTTGAGGCACAAGTGTAGACATCAAATAAGGTTTGATTGTCATAAGTGCATTAAGGTCTGGAATCGCTAAAAGCTTTTGAACAATCTGCATGGGGTTTCCATGAAGAGGTACAAAGTTGCTAAATGTATTTTCAAGGTTAGAGTCTGCAAATGCTTCAAAGTTATAAACTAGAAAGCACTGCTCTTGCAGTCGCCTTGCCTGGACAGCCTTATTCTCATCTGTGATGATATCTTTGTTTGGTTCTTCTGCCATTGCATCCTACTCGTATCTCAAATATTCCAGAACCCTGTATAAGGGAAGTGGAACTTTAATAACTTCTCCAAGCTCAACATGAGACTCAGTGGGTTTTTTATTATACCATGCAATGACCCACCAGTAAGCTGAATCGCCATAATATTTGTGAGCTAGTTTAAAAAATCTATCTCCAACCTTCCAAACATGACCGACTCGCTCAAGATTGGTTCTCTCAAGGGCAGTTGGGTGGCGGAGCTTTGCCGTGCCAAACTGTCGGACCTTTTTTATCCCACGAGCCTCGAAAGCGTCTTGGTAAATCTCTTCAGAGTTTTCCAGAGGTGCGCTGTTATCATACCTTTTACTCATGATTTCTTGCCCTCCATCTCTGCTTCGTTAGCTTTAGCTTCAGTGCTGTCAGATGTTGTTGGCTTTTCACCAGTCTCTGTTCCTGCTGGGGTGCCTGTTTCCCCTGCTTGGTTATAAGGAAAGTTTTTTGTTCTCTTGGTGCCGTTCGCCCAACCCAAGCCGTGGGTGTGGTTTACAGTGTAATCACAAGACAATTTAATTGTCTGTGGATATAGCGTACCAATGCCAGCGTCAAAAAAGCCTGAATCGAAGTCTGGCTCGTATGTGAACCCACCTATGGTCCCGACAAGACCATTTGATTCAGCCGAAGAAGCCCCAGATGCACCAGAGCTTACATCTTGAATCAAGTTTGCAAACTTTAACCTAAAGATTGGTCCTGCCGCAATGGTTGTTGCGACTGAAGCTCCCGTCTCAGAATATGTTGGATATAACATTGAGAATAAGGTGGTGCAGCGCTCCAAATTTGAGACCGCCTCCTCTTCTGATGCTGAGATAACCTCCCAGCCCAAAGATATTTTTCTTTTTGTGCCCTTGAAGGTTTGGATTGGGTCCATTCGTCCATAAACTTCTTCTGAGTTATACTCGGACTCGAACTTATCCTGATAAGATGTTACAAAAGCCTTGAACTGGACGGATGTTTTTGTTGGAATATGAAAAATATCAATAATCAACCGTTTATCGTTTGCCAGCAAGTCCGATGCATCGCCTGACATTCCGCTTTTAAATGTAGCCATTTATTTATTCTCTCCCATATACCTAATTAGCTAACGCTCAAGTTTACTCTCTTGTTCAATATAGCCTCAACTGCTCTTCCCAATTCTCTCTCGTTGAGCACGAGCACAACATCCTGTCCACCACCACCTGATTCTGCGGATGCCTTATCTGCGTCGGCTCTCGCCTGTGAAGCTCTTGCAGATGCAGTGACCATTTGAGCAAAGGCATCATCCTTGGTAGATTTCATATTCGCTTGAACCTCGACATATCTTTCGGCTTCGTCAACCAAGTTTCCTGCTGACATTGCAACTTCAGGGGTCATGTTCT
>Ga0315321_10000170_pt1 | contig 43329 bp, 28 predicted proteins | sample M180m21515metaG_FD_203464 | JGI IMG/M metagenome (GOLD analysis project Ga0315321, IMG submission 203464) | Ammonia-oxidizing marine archaeal communities from Monterey Bay, California, United States - M1 80m 21515 | ecosystem: Environmental > Aquatic > Marine > Intertidal zone | place: USA... | reverse complement strand
CCCGGCTTGAAGACAACCCCGCTGGCATTCGGCGTGGGACGACGCATACCCATTGTCCAAAAATATCTAGGTTAATCCTTTCTTATACATGAACGTATCCAGCGAACTTTTCGAACGGGCCAAGAAATTGATTCCCGGCGGCGTAAATTCACCCGTGCGGGCCTTCCGGTCCGTGGGCGGCACCCCATTTTTCACCAAAGGGGCAAGTGGTTGTCGATTGACCACAGCCGACGATCGCGAGCTGATAGACTACGTGTGCACTTGGGGGCCTTCCATTCTCGGGCACAACAATCCTGACATTCGCGAAGCGGTGTCCGAGGCCTTGTCCAAGGGAACGAGCTTCGGGACGCCCGGACCCTCCGAGGTGGAGATGGCCGAACGGATCGTGCGGATCGTGCCATCGGTAGAGAAGGTGCGTATGTGCAACAGCGGAACCGAGGCCACGATGTCGACCATCCGACTGGCGCGCGGGTTTACCGGGCGATCGAAGATCATAAAGTTCTCGGGTTGTTACCACGGACATGTCGACAGCTTGCTCGTGAAAGCAGGATCGGGAGCCTTGACCTTCGGGAACCCCGACAGCGCCGGCATTCCGGAAAGTTTCGCCCGCGAAACCATCGTCCTTCCCTACAACGACGAGGAGGCCATACGGACCGCCTTCGATGAAGCAGGAGAAGACATTGCCGCCATCATACTCGAGCCCTATCCCGCGAATTGCGGTCTAATCCTACCCGAGCCTACCTTTCTTCCGTTCCTTCGGGCCGTCTGCGACGTACATGAGACCCTTCTCATCTTTGACGAGGTGATGACCGGTTTTCGCGTGGCCCTAGGCGGCGTGCAGCAACGGGAAGGTGTAACGCCGGACTTGACCGCGATGGGAAAGATCATCGGCGGAGGTCTTCCCGTAGGCGCCTTTGGCGGTCGAGGCGAAGTGATGGACTATTTGGCTCCCGACGGGCCCGTGTATCAAGCCGGTACCCTGAGCGGCAATCCGCTCGCCATGGCCGCAGGAATCGCCGCCTTGCGCATATTGGAGGAAGAAGACCCCTACCCTCGCCTCGCCGAGCTGGGCGAGAAGTTGGCCGACGGCATTCGCGAAGCTGCCTCGAGCGCCGGGGTTTCCCTGCAAGTTCCACAGGTCGGTTCGATGCTCTGTCTGTTCTTCTCGGAAGATCCCGTGATGAATTTCGAACAAGCTGTTGAAACGAAGACCGACCAATTCAAGATCTTGTTCGGTCACGCCCTGGAAGAAGGAGTATATCTGCCACCCTCGGCCTTCGAGACATGCTTCCTCAGCACCGCCCACGGCGACGCTGAGATCGATCGAACGATCGAAGTGATCACAGCGGGCATTCGGAAACTGTAGCCCTTCTGACCAAAGAGGGTTCTTCCGAAGGCAGTGCGTTTCCTCTTTAGAACTTTCGCTCGACTTTTGTGGTGTCCCCGCCCGAAGCGCGTGGTGCTCGACACCAATGTCCTGATCGCGGCAGCGTGGAACAAAGGTTCGGCCAGTCGCCGAATAGTTGATGCGTGCCTCGAAGGCAAAATACTACGTGCCGTAAGTAGTCCGGCCCTGCGGCGTGAGTATGACTTTATTATAAACCGCGCGGTAAGAAAGTCGAAGTACCGAAAATTCCTGCAACGTTTCGTAGAGACGGCGGAAGTCGTCGAGTGCGACGCCCGTGCCATGGGGATCGAGGTGCCTGCCGACCCCGAAGACGCCAAAGTGCTGGCCACTGCTGTAGCAGGCAAGGCAGACGCCCTCATTGGAAACGACCACCACTTGCTGGATCTTGCCGCTAAGTCTACGGTTCCGATACTCCGTCCAAGCGAATTTCTTCGGCAAACGGACAAGTAAACGAAAAAAAATCGGTGCCTTACGCACCTTGGCTATGTCGCAAAAAAGCGTTGAAAAACGCAAAAAGGCTGTAGGGAATTATTGAATATGAAGAGATTACGGATATGAATGATACTCGATTAAGCAATAATCCCTCTCCCTTCCCTCGTAATCGAAATGAACTTAAGAATTATTTGCTTCGCGGCCTTGGTCGCACACTGTAACGACTACCACCTCAATGCCGCCGGTCAAATGCCCATGGTCGAAGAATACCTGAGCGGAGGACGTATTTCGGCCTATCAGAAAGACGCCATATCTTATCTGGAGCAAAACCCGAAGGCTCCCTTAAGTCCACGACTAGCGCATGACTTGCACATGGTCGCCTCCATAACCGGAAACGAGCAAGTGGCCAAGAATGCTCGCCGCTCCCTTCTTTTCGATTATCCAAACAGCCTGCAAACGAATTACCTGATAAGAGGATGGAGCTCGAACGAAGAGAAAATGCGAAAAATCCTTTCGGAGGAGGCCGACAGAGTATCAGAGGAAGGAGCCGGTTTTCCCGCTCGTTATTGTCGGTGCCTCCTGCTGGCTCTTAAAATTCATGGCCCGAATTTATTGACCGACACCTCTCTGCGACTTCGGGTGTTTATGTTGGCCGAATCTGCTGGTGTTGCCAATCTCAGACAAGCAGTAATAGAGCCCTTGCAAGAGTTTGCTGAAGAAAAAGCTGAACAGGCAGCAATTGTAACCGTAGTTCTTTCCGAAAAAACGATACTTGAAAAGCTTGCCACGGTTCACAAGTTAAGTGGCTCGGACGCTCTTTTTGCAGAGAGTTTTTATCTGTCTCGCCTAGACGAGGAGGAACGCAAGAATATTGAAGTAATCGAACTAGTTGCAGAGCGAGCCATTTTTGGCAGTAACAAGGACTTTCAGAAAGGCATCGATTATCTGGAAAACCTGTCGCCGGAAATGCAAAGTATTCCGAGGTTATCGTTTTGGAGAGCTAGGGCCCTAATCGGTCTCGACCGCACTGATGCGGCTCAAGAAGTATTGGCGAAAATCGGAGGCAATGATCCTTGGGCGAAGGCAGCCCGTTCCCTTGTGGACGGATTACAGCACGCCACGACGCGCAGAGACGCTCTGAGCAAGACTATCCTTGCTGCCGTAAAAACCTTTTCGAACGATGTTGAGGCAATCAGGCTGGAGGCGGAAGAAGGCGATGGTCAAAAGGAGGAGGGAGCCAAGCTCTACCTCGGGATTTCTACGAGCTCGAACGCCCTGGAATTACAGTTTAGTCGTGGCGGCACTCTCGTTTTCGCCTATCGGACGGACGCCAATTCAAGTGCCATGTATTTCCATGAACGAAAAAAAATCCTCCGTTTTGCATCCCCCGGAGCCGTACCGATGCCCAGTTTGGGGTTAAGCCGAGATCCCGAGGACGGCACCTTTAAGTTCAATTTCGGGGCGGGAATGGGTTCCTCCGTGGAGCAAGTGGCCAATCAGGGAGAAAAGATACTGGACAACCCGTACCTCGCAACCTCTTCGGGATTGGGAACCCTATTGCAATACACCTTGTCTCAAAAGGGAGCATGGCTTCCACCATCTAGTTCAACGAAAGGCATAACCAAGCACTTTATCCGCATTGTCAAATCTCATGACCCGCAGGAAGGTTCTCTTTCCATAGGAGTTTCTTCCGATGGTAAACTGCGCACCCTTGGATTCGGCAATTGGAACGTGCATTCCATTGAATATGGCTCGAACTCCCTGCTTGCGAACTCTCCGTCTTGGCCCGATCTGGCAGTTGAAGAGAGAGAGGAATTCGACTTCGCATCCTTCATGGGGTTTCTTGGCTCGGTGATGGATTCCTTCTCCAAGTAAGGCCAATCCGTTCGTGGAAGATTGTTGAAGCCGCTTGTCACCTAGGTTCGATGGTTCCCTTTAAGGCCAGTTGCTGGAGGAACATTCGAGTAGGTTTTTGTAAGTTAGGGTTTAATTCCCTTGATCAACTGATTTGAGTCTAGAATTCTCGAAGAAGACATGGATGGGGAAATCGACACTTCCAGACTTGCCAAGCATCTTTCCGCATGGAGCAGGGCGGATTGGTCCGTCCCCGAAGGGTGGTTGAGGACTTGGTCGAAAGCCGAACTTTCGAGTTTGGGCCGGGAGGTTGATGTGGGATGCCCTGAAGGTTCTTTGCTGGGCCTGAAAATGAAAGGGATCGGGGACGAACTGGAGACGGGGTCGGGGGTTGTCCTATTGAAAGGCCTGCCCACGGAAAGGTTCGGCAAGGGCGCGAAGAGACTCGATAAAGCTCAAGAGTTCTTCTCTGCTATTGTCTCGCAATTGGGAATTCCCGTATCGCAGAGCTCCGGGGGCGACTTGATGCTGAGCGTTCGCAATGAGGCTTTCGGGAAGAATGATTCACGGACGCGAGGCCCCAATACGAATCGCAGGTTGAGTTTTCATACCGATCGTTGCGACGTTATCGCTTTTCTTTGCCTGAAGCAGGCCAAGAAAGGTGGGGAGAACGAACTGGTAAGTAGCCCTGCACTTTACGAAGTGATCCGAAAGGAACGCCCGGACCTGTTGGAAGTGCTGATGCAACCTTTTCCCTACAAGCGGCACGTGGTGGATACGGGTAATGCCCTGCCCTATTGCGAACAGCCGATCTTCTCCTTTTGTGACGGCCATTTCGCGGGAAGCTTTTTGCGGGTTTTGATCGATCGTGCGGATGCCGATCCCGACTGCCCGAGCTTGACCGATGAACAACGCGAGGCTCTCGACTTTTTGGAAGAAACCGCGGATAGAGAGGATTTGCGTGTCCGTTTCATGCAAGAATCAGGGGACATCCTCTTTCTCAACAACTGGGTGACTTTCCATCGCAGGACAGCTTTTGAAGATTGGTCCGAACCCGAAAGGCGAAGGCATTTGTTGAGGGTGTGGTTGTCGGTACCGAACAGTCGACCTTTGGACGAGGCGTTCAAAGCCAATTTCGGTTCCGTGGAAGCGGGTTCGGTGAGAGGCGGGATGCCAAAGGAGACTACTGAAACCAAAAAACGAAGAGAATAAGATCTTTTGTTCGTGGTTTTACTTTGCATTGGAACCTAGATGGGTTTGAGATGCTTGCATGAAGTTTTCACACTTTTCCTTGATCGTTGGCGTAGCGACCTTCGCTTTTCCCGGCCTGGCTTGCCCCCCGGATGGCGAACCTATCGACAAAGTGGCCCCGCTCGAGAAGGTGGAAAAACAGGAAGAGACTGCCGAGGCTACGAACAAGCCGAAAATGCTGAATGGCCTCCGTATCCTGATCGCGGGGGGCGGATACTCTCCGAGCGGCAATCAGATTTCGTTGGAAAGCAATGTGAAATATTTTCGGAAAGTGATGGGGATATTGGACCTAGGGAAGGCAGAGACGCGCACCTTGTTTGCCGATGGACGCGACAAGGGACGCGACCTGCAGTACGCCGACCCCGCCTTTCGGATTCCCGAAACGAACGGAATACTTGCTGAGTTAGTGGGATCGACGCGTGGACTGGGTCATCAGTATCGAAGCAACGAACTGAATGCCGATGGGTCCGCCCTCTTGGCTGATCTCGACAAATGGTTCGACTCAACCTCCAAGAACCCGGGCAAGGAAGCCTTGATTTACTTCACTGGACATGGGGGCAAAGGCGACAAGAAGACTCCCGACAATACGACCGCCCATTTATGGAGTGGTCAAAAAATAAAGGTCAGGGATTTTGTCAAGCGATTGGACAAGCTGCCCAAGAACATGCCCGTGACTTTAGTCATGGTGCAATGCTATAGCGGAGGTTTCACCAACGTAATATTCAAGGAAGGCGATCCAAAGAAAGGAATGTCGGACCATGCCCGCGCCGGTTTTTTCGCTACGGTGCAGGATCGAGTGGCGGCCGGTTGCACACCTGATATTCGCGAAAAGAACTACAAGGAATACAGCACTAGCTTTTGGGAAGCCCTCTGTGGTGAGAGTCGAGTAGGAGATCCGGTCGACAAACCGGATTTCGACGGTGATGGTCGCACAAGTTATGCCGAGGCTCATGCCCACGTCATCTTGACTTCGGATACTATAGACATACCGATAAAAACTTCCGGCGCCTTTCTACGAAAGTTTTCCAAGAGCTCACAGCCTAAAGCGAAAAAACCGGAAAAGAAGTCCGATTCGAATGCCACGGTGACGAAAGCGTGCGAGGAAGGAGAGAAACCAAAAGAAGAGACGGAGGCCAAAAAGGAAGACGGGAAGGAGTCGAAGGAAGATTGGCTTACAGTGGAATCTCATTTTGACAAGATATTGAAAGTGGCCTCCCCCATTGATCGAGCGGTACTGGAAGGACTTTCCAAGCAGTTGGGACTGAAAGGGGAAAACCGAGCGAAGTCAGCCCGCGATCTCACCAAGAAACTGGAGGATGGTAGAAAGGCCTTCGCGGAAAAGAAAAAGAAGCCCGATGAGGAACGGAAACGAATCAAGACCAAGCTTTCTGGCCAAATTCGCAAGCGTTGGCCGGAAGTGAGCAATCCTTATCATCCAACGGTTAGTAAACTTTTGCGCGCGAAGGGAAGTAAAGAATTGCTCGACCTAGTAGGAAAAGACGGTGAGTGGGAAAAGTACAAGAAGGCCAAAAGCGAAAGTGCCGGATACGAGAAAAAGCGATTCGATTTGGAACGAAAGAAAGTGAAGTGCATGCGCTTCCAAAGAGTACTGGAAAACATCGTGTTGGAAGCAAACCTGCCTCTTGTTGCGGATGAGAAGACCTTAACGCGCTACAAAGAACTCTGCGAACTGGAAGCCCTTACCCTTCAGGCGATACCGCCCAAAGCTTGACAGTGACTACATTCCGGTCTTTTGAAGCTCGGCTTGCAGTTTCTTCTGAAACTCGGCCAGATCCTCGTCGCTTGGCTTGTAAGCTTCATCCTTGGGCGTTAAACCCAATCGCCCGAACTGGTCGAGATACCAAGGGGATTTCACGCCATCCGAAAAGGTGGCAGTGCCACTGGCCATTACCCCCGGTCGGGTGACTTTGTCGACGTCAACGGAAACTGAACCAAGCAAGTCGGCGTCCGAATCCGCCTCAGGTGCTTCGGTTTCAGCTTCGACTTTTTCAGGTTCGGGTTCTTCTTCATCCTGAATAGTCAAATCGAGATCATCTATGAGAAAGCGAACGTCCATGTAGGTTAAAGTTAGTCCGAACTCTGCGGAAAGTCTTTTCTGGATGTCGGATAGCCCTACACCATCGTTGATCCACCGAGCGACTTCTCGCTTCTGCTCATCCGTAGGTTCGCTCGAAGCGACAGCGGGCTTGGCGAGGGTTTCGGGATTCTCGACGGCAGAATCGGATGCTCTCGCATCGGAGTTCGTCTCGACAAGATTGCCTTGGGTAGGATGTTCTTCTTCGGATTCCATTGTATTCATAACGATGATTTGACATCTAAAAAAAGGAACATCGGCAAAGTGGCAAGCTTTTGGAAGGTTTTCCTAGGGATAAATTCCCTGCAGTGCAGGTTCCCTTTACGTTGGAGTCGGCTAGCGACGACTACTCCATGGAGTGGGAAAGATGTTCGTTTAGGTGCTCGACGGCTCTCTTAATTCCTTCGTCTTGATCCATCATGTTTTCCACAGTCTTGCAGGCGTGGATGACAGTGCCGTGATCGCGCCCACCAAAATTGTTTCCGATTTCTTGAAGTGAATGATCTGTCAGGATCCGACTCAAGTACATGGCCACTTGACGTGGAAAGGCTATATTGGCAGGACGTCGGCGAGAAAGCATGTCTGCCATGCGAAGGTGATAGTAGTCGGTAACTTTTTTCTGAATATTCTCTATCGTGATGCGACTGAGAGTTTCTTCCCTAAGGATGTCTCGCAGTAACCGTTCGACGGTGGGAAGGTCTGCTTGCTTTCGGGTGAGCCCTACATAACCGGCAACGCGAGTCAGCGCACCTTCCATACGGCGAACATTGCGAGCGATGCTCCTAGCTAGAAAGTTCATGACTTCAGGTTCAACAGCAACGCCCATGGCTTCGGCTTTGCGTGAAAGTATTGCCACTCTGGTTTCCAAGTCAGGGGCTTGTATGTCGGCTACTAATCCCCACTGGAACCTAGAAAGCAGACGACTCTCCAGCTTGTCGATCTCTCCCGCCGGGCGATCGCTGGTAAGTACGATTTGATTCTGGGATTCAAAGATTTCGTTGAACGTGTGGAAAAACTCTTCCTGGATTCGTTCTTTTCCCGCGAGAAACTGGATGTCGTCGATAAGCAGAAAATCAACGTTTCGATATTTCGTACGAAACTTGGTAAGGGTGTTTTCTTGAATGCCACGAATAAACTCGTTCGTAAATTTCTCGCACGATAAATAGCAAATTTTAGCTTCGGGATCACGCTCCAAGGCATGATGAGCTACGGAGTGCATGAGATGCGTTTTACCTAAACCGGTTTCGCCGTATATAAAAAGGGGATTGTAAGCATGAGCTGGAGCATTGGACACTGCAATACAGGCAGCATGAGCAAGTTCACTACCAGCGCCTACGACAAAATTACTAAAAGTATTTTTGGGATTGAGACCAAGAGCACGGGCTATTTCGTCCGGGCTTTTAACTTGGCGCTTGATTTTAGAGGTAGAGCGAGAAGCTCTTCGGTTTTCTGAAATGAAATCGGAATCTTCTTCTAATTCAGGTTCAGCATATAAATTGACACTCACAGTCCGACCGGCAACGCGCTTTGCCTCGCGCCGGATGACGTCCATGTAATTATCTCGAATCCAAATAGCAGAAAATTCGTTTGGAGCCACTATCTCCAGAGAATCCTCTTCAAATCGACCGAGACGGACGTTGTTGAACCAAACCCTGAAGGTATCTGCAGGAATGGCGTCACAAAGGTTGTTTTTAAGGGAGTCCCAAAGTGCATTGGGTTTATGGTCTGTCTTGTTCATCGGAAGGGAGTTAGGAACTTTTGGGAATTTATTCACAGGTTTCGCAAGTTTCTACTGTGGTGGAGATTACGCGAATCCTATCTAAGATCAAGTTGGTAGAGATTGTATTGAAAGGGAAGGAGATTGAAAGGAGAAAGCATAATTCACAAGCGATTGCAGAACAGCGGCTTATGATGATTATAGCTATATTTTCGGAAGGTGGAGTTTGAAAAGGAGATTATTAAACTGATACAAGTTTTGTACGAACTTCCTAAACTTACCAAGAAAAAAAAACTCTAAAATGCGATAAGTTTCTCACAAGTTGTTCACACCGCCTCGTCCGTAAGTTTTTGAACGTTTTTCGTTGCCGTTTTTTCGAAATACACTCCATCCCCGAAACCCTTTAAATTAATGGGCTCCAAATGAATTCAAAAGGCTGAAAGATTAAATTAAGCCTTTGACGGGTTCATTTTTTTTAGGAGTTTTCGATTGAAGTCTTGCGCAGAGTCGTGCCCAAGGTATCGCCCTGCCTGAACCATCGCCGCCACTTCGACTAGACGCGCCATGTCGCGACCCGGCCTAAGCGGTATCTGCATATGCGGAACGGGGAAATCGAGAATGTCGAAAGTTCGTCTCTCAAGACCTGTCCTATCTGCCTCCACGCCTTCGTGGTCTTCAATGAAAGTGACAACTAAATCAATTCTCTTTTCCAAACGGATGAATCTTATGCCAAACAATTCTTCAACATTGATTATACCTATTCCTCTGCACTCCATGTAGCCACGACTCATTTCGTCGCAAAAACCGACTGGAGTGTGGTCGCTAAGAAGCTTAACTCGTACTACGTCGTCGGCGACCAAGCTATGCCCGCGTTCAATCAACGCAAGGGCAGCCTCACTTTTACCTGAACCGCTATCGCCACGGACCAATGTCCCAATACCACGAATCTCCAATAAAGTCCCGTGCAAGCTCGAGCGAGGAGCAAATCGTTCTTCCAGCAATACCGTAACCTCTGTGGTGAAGGCTTTGGACGTCAGATTCGTACGAAAGAGCGGAACTCCGGCCGCTTCCAGAATTGCAGTCATCTCCGGAGGCGGTGCAAGATTCCGAGAAACCACGATGCATGGAATTTTCTTGGAGACCATTGTCTCCAATACATTTCGCCGTTGCTCGGAATTTTGTTCACGGAAAAAGGCCATTTCGCCTGCTCCAAAAAGCTGAATTCGCTTGTTGGCAAAGTACTTGAAGTACCCAGTAACCGCGAGAGCCGGACGATTTACACTACGTTCGCGAACCGTACTCTTTTTCAAGGTTTTCTCACTAGTCACTAGTCGTAAGTGAAGCTGCTCGCCAAATGAACAATAGAAATCCTTTACCGCGATGCTTTCGGTAATCTTTGGAACTTGATGGGAAGACTTTGACGATTTGGCCATGGGAATTAGGGTTTAACGATCGAAGGGAAGGTGAATTAGACCTTGAAATCTTTTCCTAAATAAAGTTCTCGGCTCTTTGGGTCGTTCAACAGGGTGTCTGCATCGCCAGAGGCAAGTACACGACCGTCATGCAAAAGGTAAGCCCGATCTACAGACAAAAGAGTTTCTCGCACGTTGTGGTCGGTCAGAAATATGCCGATGCCCTTATCTCGGAGGCTTCTTATGATTTTTCGAACTTCACTTACGCTGATCGGATCCACTCCACTGAATGGTTCGTCCAAAAGTAAAAATTCAGGTGAAAGGACGAGAGCTCGAGTAATCTCCAATCGCCTACGCTCACCACCGCTAAGAGTGTAAGCCTTTTGGTCGGCGAGCTTTTCAAGTTTCAACTCGCAAAGACGTTCCTTGACGAGCTCCTCCATTTCTTTTCCTTCAAGTGGCAAGGTCTCGGCGATGGCTCGTATGTTCTGTTCTACAGTAAGTTTTCGAAAAGTGGATGCTTCTTGAGGTAGATAACCTATTCCGAGCAGTGCTCGCTTGTGGGTTGGTTCCTTGGTGATATCATTGCCGTTCAAGCTGATTGATCCTCCCGACGGCCGAACGAGACCTGCAACCATTGAGAAGGTAGTGGTTTTCCCGGCGCCGTTGGGACCGAGGAGACCGACTACCTCACCTCCATTGGCATAAAGATCGACTCCCCTTACGACGTCTCGCCTACCATAGCGTTTTTGAAGGTTCTTGGCTTGCAATATGGAAGTCGGACTTGTCACGGTTTTCGTTTTTCTTGACTGCTTAGATTCTTTTTTGACCGACGGCCAAAGTTAGGCAAGACAGGAAGTTCGGGAAGTTCCACTCGAGGGCGGTTTCCTGCCCCGCCTCGGAGTTCGGCACGCCCCTTCCCTCTTTCGAAGACGATTTCGTTCCCTTCCAGTTTTCCTCTTTCGTCAACTAGAACAGCGGGAGAACCAACCAAGATGAATAAACCGGTGTCCGCTTGCATGGTGGCCTTGTCCCCTCTGCCGAGAGATCCCTTTTGCTTGATGCTCACTTTTCCGCGAGCGACCATTAGGGATATTTTGCCAATTTTTGTCCCTGATTTGGATGAGTTGGACTCTCGGGTGGAAAGAATCTCTAGTTCGTCGCACTTGAGCAAGAGCTCGGTTCCCACCACGACCACGTCTCCTGAAAAATAGAAACGATGCCCACCCTTGATCGTAACCAATTCCGCCGTATTACTTTCAATTGTCGTTGGTCGCGTGGCATCTTCCTCCGCTACAGAAAGATTTACCGAACAGTGGATGAACGTAAGATGTAAGATGAATAGACGCATATGGTTTTGTGTTCTATTTAAATAAGTGGTCGAACTCTTCGTTGAATACGGCTTTGACGTTGGCATTTATTTTGACTCGGCTGCGATTTGCATCCCATTCCCATCCTTTGCCCGAAATTTCGTAACCGGGACCACTTACGAGAAGCAGTGAATCACTGGTTGCATTACCGTCCTCAGTGCGAAAACGGGCATTTGGGCTTTTTAGAACGGTTTCGACTTTGGGGCCGGAAAAAGTCGTGAGGAGCAAATCATTCACATCCACGATCCCATCGGTAAGCGTTATAGCTCGGGAGGCACGCATCTCCCATATTCGCAGCCCATCCTCACCGAAACCGGGGACTGCGATGTTTATTGCTCCTTCGGAGGGAGCTTTTTCCACATTCGTCCAAGCCACAGATCCAATTGCAACGAAAAGCAAGGTGGTTCTCAAGAGACGATTTCGTATCCGTGACATGATCAACTTGTTTTCTTCGAGTTGAAAAACTTCGTAAGGCGAACGGCTTGAAGAAGTAGCATGGGAGCAAACCAAACAAGTGCTTCCCTTATCTGATCAGGGCTCGCCTTACCTGCCCATCCCTTGTGGTAAAGCAGAGCGGGTATGGCTAGGTAAAGGATGCGATGCAATTTCTTCCAACGTTTACCGCCCATTTTCCGGACAACTCTTCCATTACTGGTAACGGCAAGGGCGGATAGAGTGACAAAGGAAGCGAGCCCACATTGTATGTAAAACAAGTACCACTCGTCAAAAAGACGATTGAGACCATCGTCAAAGTAGAGGATGAGATGCAGAACCGCGTAGAAAAAAGCCGACAAGCCAACAAGTCTGCGATGCCGATTCAAGGCGCTTACCAATTTGGCTCGAGAAAAGATCCGTTTTAGCGGTGTGAAGCAAAGAACGATAAGAAAGTAGGCGATGGCAACGTTTCCGGTCTCGTGGAGAAATCGTTCGTTTACATTGGCCCCCGCTTTAACTTGGTTGGTGGATTCAGCCATTTTTCGAGCAACGAACGCGTCTTGGTCACCATTTTCAAGGGAAAGTGTTTCGGTAGCAGCATCAAATTGCTCGTCCGACACCGTGAAGGAGAAATTATCCTCCGGGACCTCATTGGCCGTACTGCTTTGCTCTATTTCCTTAAAAGTGCCACCCGTGTACTCATGAAATTCTGCATCGGTCACGGTAAAGGAGAAATCCGCGAATTCTGCATCGATCACAGTGGTATCTAAGGAAGAGAGATTGGCGTCGAAAAACCGCTGAACCGAAGAGCTGGTTTCTTCTTTCAATTGGCCCAACGCCTGGAAATAATCCAGAGACAAAAAAAACAAAGGGGCAATGCAAAGGGTACCGGCAAACCACTTGGAGGCAACCATTCGGGCTATCAAGATCATGCCCGAGCCTAGTTACGATTTAAAATCAAGGTTGAACGGATCAAAAGAACTTTCGCAAATCCATTCCCTTGTAGAGATGAGCGACATCTTTCTCGTATCCGTTGAACTTGAGAGTGGGTATACGGTCCACAAAACCGCCGGAGCCAATGGCCCTCTCGCGAGCTTGGCTCCACCGTGGATGATCTACCTCGGGATTGACGTTTGAATAAAAGCCATATTCGTTGGGGCCCGCAGTATTCCAAAGAGTCTTGGGCTGTTTATCCGTAAAATCGATGCGAACGATGGACTTGATGCTCTTGTAGCCGTACTTCCATGGTACAACGAGACGAATTGGAGCGCCGTTTTGATGAGGAATTGGTTTCCCGAATATGCCGGTAGCCAGAAAAGTAAGGTCGTGCATCGCCTCGTCCATACGCAAGCCTTCGGTATAGGGCCAATCATAGTTTGGGTAAGCCTTGAACCCAAGGGCGGTCTTTTCGTCCTTGAAGGTGCTGAACATGACGTACTTCGCCTTGGACGTCGGCTTCGCCTTGGCGATCAATTTGTTGAGTTGAAAACCATCCCAAGGAATCACCATGGACCATGCCTCAACGCAACGAAAACGATAAACACGTTGCTCGATTCCGACATCCTTGACCAGATCGTTTACGTCGAGCTTGAGAGGCTTCTCGACGTGCCCACCGACGTCAATGGTCCAAGGCTCGGTTTTCCAACCAAGATTTGCTCTGAAGCGGACTTCGTACTTATCGGTAGTGAATTCATAGAAATTATTATAGCCCGTTATATATTTGTATTCCGTGGGTTTAATCCCCTTGGCGGGAAGGTATTTCTTGTTGAGTTTGGTGGGGAAGCCAGCTGTTGCGGCATTGGTCTTGGCATTGGGAATAGTCAGTAAACTAGTTCCAGCGGCAAGACCTAAAGATTTGATGATTTCTCGACGATTGCGATGATGAGATTCATTGGTCACTTCCCGTTCGGAGAGTTCCCAAGAACTAGGATTCCGGACAAATGGAGCTTTTGGCATGATGCTTTATTAATTTCTGCGGGCGTTATTCGAAAAGACAACAATTTAGCCCATCAAAGAAAATTGCAACCTCGTAGACTTGAAATGATAATGAAATCATGCCGAATAGAGTTTAATAAATCAGAAGATCCATCTATCTGGCTTCCGCTTCCAGCTTGGCGATTCTGTCGATGAGGCTTGCCTCGTTGGCGTAGGTAATCGCGTCCTCTTTTGTTATGATGCCATGTTTGTAGAGGTGCTCGAGGTGCTGCTCCATCGTCATCATTCCTTCTTTTTGCTGGGTTTCCATGGTCGAATAGACTTGCTGCCAGTTTCCAGTCCGAATGAGATTACCGATGGCAGGTACGTTTTTCAGGACTTCCATTACCAAGATACGCCCGCTTCCATCAGCTCTAGGAACAAGCTTTTGACTCAGAACGGAAGAGAGGCTGAAGGACAACTGAAGGCACAGGCTTTTAGTCTGTTCGGCAGGGAACATATCGACGATTCGACTTAACGCTCCCTTGGCGTCTCTGGTATGCAGAGTAGAAAACACGAGGTGGCCGGTTTCTGCCGCGCTCAAGGCGAGAGTAGCGGTTTCTTGGTCTCTGATCTCTCCAACGAAGATAACGTCAGGGTTCTCCCGCAAGGCACTACGAAGACCTCCGGAGAAAGTTGCCACATTTTGCCCCACCTGGCGTTGGGAAACCATGGAACTTTCGCTCTTGAAGATAAACTCCACAGGGTCTTCCAAGGTGATGATCCTTGTTTTTCTAAATCGGTTCACATGGTTAATAAGCCCCGCGATGGTGGTAGACTTACCACTGCCCGTTACACCCGTTACCAAAACCAATCCCCGCTTTAAAGAGGTTATATCGCGCCAGATCTGCTCGGATGGCAAACCGAGAGTCTCTATGTCCGGTATAATGGAAGACAATACGCGCATGACGAATGCAAAACCGTCTCTGTCGCGAAATACGTTGAGGCGAAAGTTAACGCCCCCTTCCTTCCACTCATAACCGGAATCGATGTCACTGGGTTCATCCGCTTCAAGGTCTGCGCGATGTTTCTCGTTAAGGATGATTCCCAACATATATTTAATTACTTCATCGGTTACGTCTGCGCCTTCGGGAACAGGCGTCAAATCGTCGTCGATTCTAAAACTAACCGGACGTCCGATCTTAACATGCATGTCCGAAATTCGAGAAAGATTACCGCGTTGGTAATTCGGGTCCACGAAATAAGCGAGCAAGTTGCTCATGCTCATAGCGGTTTGGCCTGCTTGGTAAATGGGCTGATTGAGATCGAACTGCTGAGTCATCGCTATTGAAATCTGAAAGTTTTAAGTCGAGGTTTTAAGAGCATCCTCGACATGTCGATTCGTGCAAGTCTTTTCATCCCGCTCATTGGAGGAGGATTAAATTAAAGGTTTGCCATCAGTAGCATGGTTTTTACGAATAAAACTTTAATTTAACTTATCTTTTCCATGACAAGACATTCGATCATTCCATGATTGTTAACTTCAGAGGAACCAGAGGTTCAATCCCAACCGCCTTGACGGCTGCAGAAGTCCGCGAAAAAGTAACTTCAGCATTACTTGCATCCAGAGGGAAAGAACTGCGTTCCGAAGGGCAAATCAGGGCATTCGTCGAAAAGGAACTCCCCTTCCATATTTCAGGAACTTACGGTGGAAATACTCCCTGTGTCCAAATTGAAACGCCATCGGAAGAATATCTTGTTTTTGATGGTGGATCGGGGATTCGCTCTCTTGGAAATGAAATCATGAGTTCCGGGTCTGGAAATAAAACGATACATATTTTCATTTCACATCTGCATTACGACCATCTCCAAGGCATACCTTTCTTCACACCGGCTTATATTCCAGGAAATAAAATAATTTTCCATGGAGGCCACGAGAACCTAGAGGATTCACTTTCCCGTCACATGGCAGCTCCTTACTTCCCCATTAACATCGACACAATGGGCGCGGAATTGATTTTTGAGAAGCACGCACCTGGAGATCTGATCGAGGTGGCGGATTGTCAAATCACATTGTACGAGCAGGATCACCCGGGAGCATCCTTTGGTTTTCGTGTTGAACACGGGACCGAGTCCGTCGTCTATTCTACGGATGCCGAGCACCGCATTCCCGCCCATGGAAAAACCTATCCTTACATAGAGTTCATAAAAAACACAGACCTTCTCATTTTTGACGCCCCCTACACCCTTTCACAATCGATTGGGTCTCGAGAGGACTGGGGTCACTCCAGCAACATCATGGGCGTCGAGCTAGCCGCCCGCGCAAATGTCAAAAAACTTGCATTATTTCATCACGATCCCGCCGCGACGGATTTGCAAATGTCAGAGTTTCTCAAGCATACGCAGAAGTTCCTTTCCCTTTCCCAGCAAAAAATCAAGGAAACTCGAGCTGGCATAGCTGGAATGCCCATGCCACGTGCCCATCCTCAAAAAGTGCTAATCGCCTACGACGGTTTGAAAATCGAAATCCAATAGCCATTAATGCCTATTCGCAAGCATAGTGAAGCATTACCCGAGCGATTATCCAAGGAGGACATCAATGAATTGCCCCTTGTTCGTTTTCAAGGAGCAATCCGTATTGGAGAGGATTCCAAAAGTACAGCCCGCCTAGTTCAGCGGTTAAGTAAGCAGCGTGTTCTAGGTTTTGACGTCGAAGCAAAGCCCACCTTTAAAAGGGGGCCCAACAATCCGGCAGCTCTCCTTCAGTTAGCCACTGCGGATCAGGCTTTTCTTTTTCGACTTCGGCCACTTAAAAAATTGGGTTTGCTCAAGGAAATCTTGTCGAATCCGAACATTATAAAAGCTGGAGTCGCCATCCGGGATGACATTAAAAAACTTAGAGAGATCGAAGACTTCGAACCCGGAGGTTTTGAAGAACTTGCGGATCTCGCCGGTGAACTGAAAATCGTTCAAACCGGCTTACGCAGCTTGACTGCCATTTTCTTTGGCCATCGTCTGTCCAAATCAGCCCAGCTCTCGAACTGGGAAAAAAATCCATTATCGCCGGGTCAAGTGAATTACGCGGCGACAGATGCATGGATAAGTCGGGAACTATATCTCATAATGAAATCGCGGCTTAAAAGCCAAAGCTGAGGCAGTATTTCAATGCCATTCGTTTTTCGGAAACATGACGATTTTTTTGTACAAGGTTCCTTCAGGTTGATCTAGTATGTATTCGATTAGATCGACGATTTCACTTGTCTGCATGATTTGAGTTTTATCCCCTGGATAAGGGTTTTTTGAAGAATCCCACAAAGGAGTATCGATTCCACCGGGGCAAATAGTCGTGACCAATATTCCCTTTGGCAGAAGTTCCTGCGCCAAGGTATCTGAGAAACCGTTGATGCCGAACTTCGATGCGCAATAGGCGGCTTGCCCCGAAATCCCTCGAGTCCCAGCAACGGAAGATATGTTGATGATGCGTCCTCTACCTCGAGCTATCATTCCGGGAACCACGCAACGAGTAACATAGAGTGTGCCCTTGAGGTTTACGTCTACGATTCTATCTATCGTTTCAAGCTCTTGCTCTGCAAAAGATATGTTCTCAACAATACCTGCATTGTTAATCAGGACGTCGGGCGTCCCATAGTCCCTATGAATACCGCTGGTAGCTTCCTTCACCTGCTCTATATTAGAGACATCGACCTGAAAAGGTATCACCTTTCCTTCACCGCATCTGTCCACAAGCGAGTTCAATTGACTTCGAGTTCTGGCCAGCGCATAGACGACGTGCCCTTTGTTGGCAAATTCCAGAGTCAAAGCCTCGCCCACGCCTCTTGTGGCTCCGGTGACCAAAATACTTTTCCTTTCAACTGACATAAATTCATCGAAGGTTAAGCGTTGAGAAAGGGCAAGCCTTCGTCGTCCATAAAGATAAACTCGTTAGTTTTAAATCGAAGGAAGAGCTGAATTCAATTGATGAATTCACTTGTGACATCCGAAAAACAAAGCTAGCAAAAGAATAATACAACCATTACCATGATAGATTCCCGAATTGAAGAAGCCCTAGGCAAGCAAATCAACCAAGAGTTCGCAGCTGCCTATAACTACCTTGGCATGTCAGGATACTTCGATGCCAATACTCTTGATGGTTTTGCCCACTGGATGCAGACCCAGCATAACGAAGAAATGGCTCACGGCATGCGACTTTTTCGTTATTTGCTTGATCGAGGAGGCAAGATTGAATTGGCCACCATCCCGAAACCTCGTTCTGAATTCAACGGAACCATAGATGTGTTCGAGGCGGCCTTAGAACAGGAGCGAGAAAACACAATTGCCATCAATCGATTGTACGAGCTCGCGACAGAGTGCAACGATTACGCCACCAAGAGCCATCTTCAATGGTTTTTGGACGAGCAAGTGGAAGAGGAAAAAACAATCGAGGATATCATCGCCATGCTACGTATGGCGAAGGAAGATATCAGCGCCATCTTGTTTTTGAACGAGAAACTCGGTACACGTGAAGCGAACGAAGAAACTACTCCGGAAGCTTGAATTGAGAGAATTTGTTTCCGTTCCGAAAACGTGGGGAAATTAGCTTATTCCAACAAATTCGCAATTGCAATAGTTCCCCCGACCAGCACTAGAGCTAAGACGACCACAACCCATTTCATCCAAGGCTTGTTCTTCTTGACTCTCGTTCCGCCACCCATTCGGCGAGCTTGCATCTGGAGGTTGAGCATCCGATCGGATAGGTCTTGTTCACGATCCCGTAAATCCGTAAGGGAAGCATCATGAATTCCAGCAACCATGATTAACCGTCCAAGCTCCCTATGAGCTAGTTGGATCGCCGATTGATCGCATGATTGCCGAGCTTTCGCCACCTCGGCTTTGGCGTCCTCGATCTCCTCGTCTTCGATACCTGCGTCGAATGCTCGTTCGCCAATTAGCCCGGGCAACGCTTCCCGGTCCGAACGGAGGCTAGACATCTCTTGATCCATTTCGTCAAAAGAGGGAGGCTTGAAATCTTCTTCCGCATATTCCGAAAAAGCTTTTTCGGCTTTTTCCGGGGTTGCTTCCACAACATCCTGCTCTAGCACTCCCTGACCGGAGTCGAGTAATTCGCTTTCCCTTTCAGCCGTTGCATGACCTTCCGAACCAGGTGCACTCTGTTCCGTTTCGAGGGATACAGGTTGCGACGCAAAAGCCATGTCAGGTGCGGGAGCTACGCTTGCGACTATGCCGACCTCGGCCCAAGTATCATGAGTCAGCGGATACCAGTTGTCCATACCTTCTCTCCATGCCAAAGTGTCGGGAGGTACTTCACCCGAAACCAGTTTGGAGCTAACTCTGGGCAAGGTGAGGGGCCCCGTTTGCTCGCCGTTCAAATGTAGATAGATTTGCATGCCAATTGCAGTCTTATTCTAAAACTATATAAAATGTAGATACAATCAATTCCCACAGCAGCATTGGGGCAATACTAAACCTATTGCCTTGAATGAGTTGTTTCAGTCGAAACCATAATTTAGTTTGCCTCGGAAAGATTCGCAACATTGGCTTTCTTTCATGCGGAGCATAACCGACATTTTTTTTCTAGGGCTTTTCTTTTGTAACATTTCCTTTGGCGCATCTGCCTCTCGCGTGTGGACAAGTTCGGAAGGTAGACAAATCAAGGCTCAAATGCTGGACTCGTTTGGGGGCGACGTACTGATTCTTCGAGCAGACGGTCAAACTTATCGTTTACCGATCGTTCGACTAAGCCTAGCGGATAGGCGATACGTGAGCAAAGCTCTTCAACCCATCCACCCAAAATTATCGCCCTTGCAGGGAGTAGTGCTTATCCGAGGAGACAGTGGTGCTCAAGGTACGGGTTTTCTACTTCAGCACCTTGGAGATATTCACCTTGTGACTAACGCGCACGTCGTTCGTGGCTCCGCTCACATCAAAGCCGTTCAAATCAATGGAAAAGCAATTTTAGTCGGCGACCGGATGGAAATGGCAATCGATGGACGCGACCTCGTGCGCTTTCCCGTCTCAGAGGTCGAGGGAGGGCTCGTCAGATCTCCTGAATTGAAACTCGGCGAGCTATGCTACGCTCTTGGAAACAGTGGTGGATTGAACGTACTCACCCCACTCCCCGGGCGCATGGTTGGGGCAGGTCCAAAGGAGATCGAGGTGACCTGTCCTTTTATTCCCGGGAACAGCGGTGGCCCGATTCTAACTTCGAGCGGACAGGTAATGGGCGTGGCCACCTATATTTCTCGTTCACACAAGGAATGGTGGGCTCAAGGGACTCGCTTTGCAGACATAAGACGAGTTGCTGTTCGACTCGAAGGTGTGGAGTGGCGACCCGTATCTCTTGGTTCGTTCAAGAAAGCTGCCTCCATACTCGACAAGGTAAAGAAAGACATTGCGGGAATCGAACATTGGAAAAACATCATAAAAAACAATCCGAGTCACCCTGACGCCAAAGACTTGGCGACAAGGCTCATTCGTATGGCTGCCGGATTAGGTTCGGGAGTCAGCGGGATTTCCGCGGTGTCGCGCATTCCCTTTCTACAAGAAGACGCCGCCCGAGCCGGGAAGTACAACAAGGAATTGCAAGAGGAACTAAGAAAACTACTTCGATTGGTTCGAAAAAAGTAAAATTCGTTTCAAGACTTGACGAAAAGCCCGGCTTGCGCGATCTGTTGTTGTATCGCAGGGATGCGATGAGCCTTATTGTTGTCGGAACGCTATGGACAGGGTTCGCGTCGACTCAACTGATGTTTTCTCATGCTCATCGGTTCCACAGCCGATTCTTCGATGCACATCGCTCGTTCGCGAATTCGCCAACGAGAGATATTGCATTCATCTCGTCTACTATCTTCGGGAAAAAGATTCGATGGGATAAACGGTCAAACTGATGATTTCGGCGGTCATCGTTTTTATTCGGGTCTTCAAGCCAGATTGAAAACACAGAATGCAGCAAAAACGACTGTCCAACACGCTCTCTCCTTTGTCCAATCTCAAGCCGAAGGTTTAAAGAGCACCTCTAAGATTCTTTCACGGATGGAGGAACTCGCCTACCAATCCACCGATCCGGTTCTCGATGATTTCGATCGTGAAAAGTTGGATTTCGAGTTTACCGCGCTCAAACAAAACCTCGCAGGATTATCCGGGGAAGAGCAATATGGTTCAAAGCTATTCGACCCATTGGCGGCAAAATATGAAGAACGGTTCCCTGTCCTTGGAGTGTCGGACGGGGGTTGGGAAGGACAAGAGCAGTCCGTGGATATCGGAGCCAAGCGCGGCAAGATTCATCTTTGGTGGAATCCAACTTGGCAAACGGACCGAATGAAAGTCTATCACGGTTCAAACATGATTTTTGATTCCGGTGAATACCGATCCAACCACTGGTCGAACTTTCCTGACTCGGCGAACGCTCAACTAAACGGGGACTTCGACTATTTCACCCTTGAATTTGGTTCCGGGATCGACAATTCGACGACCGACGCAGGGAACACTGGCGTTTCCTTGCACGACAAAGACGTTGCATCTGAATTCCCATCCAAAACAACCCAAGCCGAACTGGACTGGTACCGTAACAATAATCTTGATTACAATAGGTTCAAGACAAACGACGATTATCCCAAAACATCCGGTTCTCCTTATGGCGACACCGAAATAAAATTCGTGGTAAACGAAAGCGAGACGGCCCCGGGTGGTTTTCCTTACGCTCGACAAGCAGGAAGTTCCACCGTTTGGGAATACTACGCTGAAATCGAAAAAAGCAACCTGACCGACAACTCCGTCTTAATGGATTCGGATGGAGGAACAATGGAAATATATGCAGTTGGTTTTTCCGAACTCGAACACCTCTCGATAAAAAGCTCCAGACTAGCCGCGTCATCATTAGATGCTCTGAGCGAAGAGCGTGGAAACATTCGATACCAAATGGGCGTGCTGGCTGGAGAAATCGCTGCGTTTGAGACTCGCATGGAAGTCCTTGGCGAAAAAACACAAAACGAAAGGTTCGCGTTGGAAAAAGTATCAGGCGTCGATCTGGCTTATGAAATGACTAAAATGGCCAAAAACAAAATACTTGAAGAAGCGACCTCTCGAGCAATGATCCATTCACGCCTTTCCGCTCAACATGTCTTTGACTTGATAATCTGAACATGCCTAAAGCGACTTTGGTGGCGGAATCAGAGACAGATGCAGTTTTCTCTCCTCACTGCTCATGGCAACCAAGGATAATTGCGAAAGTCTGGTTTCCGTTTCTCCAGAAATGCTTGCTTCCCCTCAGCCCCTTCTTCGGTAAGATAGTAGAGCATAGTGGCGTTGCCCGCCAGCTCTTGTATGCCTGCCTGTCCATCACACTCAGCGTTGAAGGCAGACTTCAGGCATCGAATCGCCAAGGGACTTTTGGATAAAATCTCATTAGCCCAAGCAACGCCTTCGGTTTCCAGTTCGTCGATAGGCACCACCTCGTTCACCAGCCCCATGTCGAGAGCTTCGGACGCGTCATACTGACGGCACAAATACCAAATCTCACGAGCCTTCTTCTGCCCCACGATCCGGGCTAGATAGCCGGAACCGAACCCCCCGTCGAAGCTGCCTACCTTTGGTCCAGTTTGGCCGAAGATTGCATTGTCGGCCGCTATCGTAAGGTCGCACACGACATGTAAGACATGACCGCCGCCAATCGCGTATCCAGCGACCAAGGCGATTACCACCTTCGGCATCGATCGAATAAGCTTTTGCAGGTCGAGCACGTTGAGGCGCGGGATTCCCTTGTCGTCCAAATACCCAGCCTTACCGCGTACACTTTGGTCTCCGCCCGAGCAGAATGCATACTTGCCGTCGGTGTGAGGACCCGCCCCGGTCAGTAGCACAACTCCAATGGAGGAATCATCGCGAGCATCGAGAAATGCCTCGTACATTTCAGCAACTGTTCTTGGGCGAAAGGCATTTCGTTTTTCGGGTCTATTGATGGTTACCTTTGCAATGCCTTCGGCCTTCTCGTAGACGATGTCTCCGTAGTCCTTCAACTTTGTCCAGTTCATCATGAATCCTGATTTAAAGCCTCCGGATCGCTTGAGTCATCGGCGGGTTCTCTCATCCCGGGACCAGGTTCCACGCGCTTGCCCTGTTCTCCCCACTTGCGACGAAGGTATTCGCGCTCCTCCTTCCAGTCGGCAAAGGGCTTGCCTCGCATGGAGAGTAATTCGTCCAATGGACGTTCGCTGCTTGCCCTATCTTCCGACTCATTGCTCATGGGGATAATCTTTCGATGTTCCACTCACCTTCCTTGATCTTGCTATACCTAAAGCGGTCGTGTAAGCGTCCCGTTCGTCCTTGCCAGAACTCCAAAGTCATGGGTTGTAGCCGAAAACCTCCCCAAAATGGAGGTTTTGGTGGATTGTCACCAAAACGCTCGGCTATCTCCTCAAAAGAGTTTTCCAGAGACTTCCGAGAGTCGATGACCTCGCTTTGGTGGGATGCCCATGCGCCAAGCCGACTTTCCAGTGGTCTTGAATTGAAATATTCTTCAGAACTTTGTTCATCCAAAAGGTCCACGGAACCTTCCACGCATACCTGTCTCTGTATACCCCACCAAGGAAAGTGGAGGACTGCTTGTGAATTTTCTTTCAATTCACGAGCCTTGCGACTGCCGAAATTGGTAAAAAATAGAAAGCAACTGTTTTCGAGTCCCTTCAGCAACATGGATCGTGTGGAGGGACGAGCAGAGGAGCTTGCAGTTGACAACGTGCACGCATTGGGTTCTCCGAGATTAGCCGACCGAGCATCATTCAACCACTTGGAGAACTGCTCGATGGGACATTCGTCGAGATCTGCGCGACGGAATGCTCCGAGGCTATAATCTTCTCGCATCCGACTTAGTTCATCCCTGGAATCACTCATTTCAAAAATCTTTATCGAAACTACTTCTCGGAATCAACGGGGAAAGCTCCAAGATATTCGTCCAAGTTCCGTTGAAAAGCCGCATAGGCTCTTCCCTTTGCTCGAGCAGTCAATCGCCGTCTGATTCTCATGTTCAAAAGAATCAATTTGCGAGCGAGCAAGCCCCTTGCTGATCGGCGAAACAAATGCAGTTCACGAACGGGTTCCGTTCTAGTTGCAAACTTTTGCTTGTAATCGAGATGCCCGGGGAGAAAGTCGACCGAACGACCGGCGGCATGAGAAGCGGATAAATTGCGAAGCAGCAGCAGTTTACCGGGAGAATGCAATTTCCAGTCCTCGTCGTAAGCCAGGTTGTGTAAACCGTAAACGCTCCCTTTTTGCCAGAGCAAGCCAAGTTCCCATGCTACCGCAAAACCCTCTACGCGCAGGCAGGAAGTGACCGCCCTGCCCTTTTCCGCCAAGGCGGGGAGCAATTCAAAGAAGAAGGCTCTTTTCCCACGCACCGAGTAGAGCCCTGCGATGGCCGCGCCTTTCCACGAGTTGACTTCGACCAAGCAGGTCGCGGGCAGCATCGACCGAATACCGTCGGGGTCTGAATGTCTTTCAAAAGTCACCCCGCCAAGATCCAATAACCTTCGCTCGGAGTAGCGTAGGCTTTTCTTGGACTTGGCTCCAAGTCGGTCACTAAGATATTCATCGAAATCCGAAAAAGAGTTCAGATCGGCCAAACAGGTTTTTCTCGCAATTCGCAAAAGGCAGGGGGTCTTGCTGTCAGTCAGCACAGGGGCAAGATAGTTGCTCCAGAAGGAATCCCTCAGCAACGAAGTCCAGATGAAGTGATAATCACCGAGCAGAGCATGCACCCCCTTCAACAAGGTCGGAATCGCTTCCGGAAACCCCAAGGGGTCGAAGTAGTTCGCTTCGTTATTGAGGTAAGGCCACAGCCCCCTGGCACCCAAAATTCCTTTTTTCTCAACGAAAGGCCAAAAAGCCGTTAATCGTCCGCTGCGTTCTCGAACAATCGCGGCAAAAGGTTTTTGCTCCTTATTCGTCCACTTTAGCCAACAGCGAAGCCACTCGGGAGAGAAGTAAGGGTTTGGGCTTTCCAAAGAAGAGAAGAGAGTCTCTATCTCGGATTCCAAGCCTAACCAATTATCTTCTACGCGAACGGTTGAAAAGCAAAGATCCGGTGAACTGTCCTCAAAAGCAACGGCCGGGGACATCGAACAGTCTGCCGAAGTGAGGCGATCGCCTCGCTCAAGCGTTGAAGTTGTCGAAATCCTCGAACTCAGCCCGAAACCCACCGTCTACGCCTCGGCAAAGAACGGCTACTGCATCGTGAGAGTGCAGAGACTCGAAATGAGAACAGACTACCCGAAAATCAACGATGCGCGAGTCATCGGCCAATTGCTCATACAACAAACGGGCCGCATCCTCGACGAACTTTACGTAGGCTCCATTGAGTTCGGCGAAGGCTTGTTCGTCTTCTCGCCTTACCATTACCTGTGTTTCCGTGCGAAGAGCGGCGAGGGAAAGGTCTCTCAGCTCGAGGAGAGACAGTTCCTTGCCCGGATGGATTTCCACGCTTACTCGAGCTCGACTGCGTTGAGAGTGAGGGATGGCAAGCAGATCGCGATGCTCTCTAGCATGTTCGGAGAGTTCCGAAGCGCAGGGACATGCGGAGGAGTATACGAAGTCGAAGTGTACGATCTTGCGAAAACGGTCCGCCAAATCCATAATCCCCTCGAAAGAGCAATTGTAGTACTGTACGCCGCGCAAGCCGCTGCGCAGGCTTTCTTGTTCCATGGGGTAGGAAAAGGCGGTTTTCAACCGGGCTTCCCGGGAATCGAGACGATCCTTGTAGACGCGCAGGACCTTGCCGAGTACTTCCGGAGAGAATGTCTCGTCCTTGAAATCATAAAAAGTTCGCATGATGCGGGACATATTTATGCCCTTCTTGTCAGCGTCCAAGCTCACCGTGCCGGTCACTCTCGTCTCCAAGGATAATTCCTCGCCGTCCGGGCCTACGTAGCGAAGCGGCAGACGAAACCCCGAAATGCCCACCTGCAGAATGGGAACGTTGGCGCCCTCCATTCCGGAACTTCCGCTGTTTTGAACGTCGGGAAGCGAAGCATGGTACTCGGGAGTAACCTCGAAATTTTCGTCGTACTCTCGTCGTATACGGCTTTTTTTTTGCGAATCTGAATCCATCAGGTCTAATTAAATTGGATTTTCAGGAAAAAAGCAAACTCACTTGGCCTTGCCTTGGTTGGCTACGGCTTCCATCGCCTTGGCGACTTCCTCGGGATCCCCCAAGTATCGACGTCCCAACGGCTTCAAGTCGGCGTCCAATTCATAGACAAGGGGCATACCTGTTGGAATGTTGAGCCCCACGATATCTTCTTCGGAAACTCCGTCCAAGTACTTGACCAAGGCCCGCAACGAATTGCCGTGGGCCACGATCAGCACGCTCTTCCCGTCTTGCACCATGGGAGCAATCGTATCCTGCCACAAGGGCATGAAGCGATCCACCGTGTCCTTCAGGCATTCCGAAAGGGGAAGATTTTCAGCAGGGAGGTTGGCGTATCGCCTGTCCTTGGCCGGATGCCGCTCGTCGTCGGGATCCAAGGCGGGAGGGGGGATATCGTAGCTTCTGCGCCAGATCAATACTTGATCCTCACCGTGCTTGGCCGCGGTCTCCGCCTTGTTCAATCCCTGGAGGGCTCCATAATGCCTCTCGTTCAAACGCCATTCCCGATGCACGGGCACCCACGTTTGGTCCAACTCCTCCAGAGCCAACCACATCGTGCGGATCGCTCGCTTGAGCAGCGAGGTGTAGACGACGTCGAAGGCAAAGCCCTCATCCTTGAGCAATCGCCCCGAGTGCCTGCCTTCTTCCTCGCCCTGGGCGGTCAGGTTTACGTCGTGCCAGCCGGTGAACCGGTTTTCTTGGTTCCATTCGCTTTCGCCGTGTCTGAGTAGTACTAGCTTGTGCATTTGTCTTCGGATTTTTAAAATTGGTCTACAAAATAGCAAATTGCAGGGGGAATCGTCACGCTTAAAGAAAAAGCCTCCCGAGGATCAAATCCTCGGAAGGCATGAAAGGAAAGAATGAGAGGCGTACCGTTGATTAGTCTCTGCCGGAAAGAGACATCAATACTTGAAGTATGTACCAGAACATGAGAGCTACGGCAGAAAACAAGGCCAAGGATGCCGCCACGTGCTGACTTGGGTGGTAATGATGCATTACGTTTGAGGTCGTGTACAATACCGAGCCGGCCGCAAAAAGCACCATCACGGAAGAGAAAACCAACCCAAGGGAAAATCCGAAGATCATGCTGCAGACGATGAATCCCAAGGCTACGAAGAACCCGATCGACAAAATTCCGCCGAGAAAAGAGAAATCCTTCTTCGTGATGAACACCGTGGCGGTCAAGCCTCCCACCAGCAACAAGGTCATCAATCCCGCGGTGGGAATCAGCCCGGCGTCGGAAAAATTCTTTGCCACGAAGAGCAAGGGTAGAAAGATTATTGCCTCCGCCACCACGAACAAGCCGAGTCCGAGGTACTGCATGCCCTCGGAAGACTGCGACCTGGCCAGCCTGTCCGACACGTACCCTACCCCCATGAAGGCGGCCAAAACGATCAACCAAGAGAAACCGCTCGTCATCGCCATAGCCATTTTCTCGGCGAATGGAGCGTTGACCAGATAGTACTCCAAGCCAGTAAACAAAAGCAAAGCCCCCGCTAGGTGCGTGTAGGTCTTGCGTATGAAAGCCGCGCGCTCGGAAGCCGGTGAATTGGCCGCGGAAAGTGTAAAGGTTTGTTCCTGCATATTTTTTTCTCCGTAGTTTAGAGTTATAAACTAATTTACCACAAAAAACTATATGTAAGGAAAAGCAGATTCAAGCAAACCAAAACGCAATATAATTTGCCAAAAAAAAGCACCATCTCATCCACGCTTTAAACTTTGAGATCTCAAATGGAGTAGAAAACGATGATTTCCATCGAATGTCACGAAAACCACCTGAAATCACTCGAAAGGTTATGATTTGCGCTAATAATTAAATTTTGACGGATTACGTACCAAAAATTACTTTGTCGAGCTCACAGTTCCTGTTCAAAATCCAGTTGGGCAAATGAGCATCTTTTACTAAAACGAACTACAATAATTCGAAAGGAAAGAGTGTGAGGATAGGCATATTTTTAAAACAAATGATCGACACAGTAAAAACAAACCAAAATAAAACATCGCAAAACACTGCCTATCAACACCTTGAGGTATTCCTAAAAAAAAGTTTCCATTTGCATGCATTATTTGGCAAACTTTGGCTAATAATAAGTAATAAATATTTCATATGAACTTCCACCGGTTCGAATTTTGAAAGAATTTACACTTCTTAAAGTTTCAAGTCAAACGATTGAAAGAGACGCCCTCGCGAGGGTGTCTTTCTCGTGCCCTCGCGCGCCCTCTGTATTTAAAGATAATCTCTTTTCGCTTTCATTCCCTTTTAAAATAAAGATGAACACGATCGCCGCCTAGCGGCTCACGAGTCATGACAAAGAACACGCAAACAAACATCCTCCTCAACCTGGTCGCCTTCTGCGCCGCCTTTCTGGTCATGCCGGATCTGGACGCTCAGGTTCGCGCCGCCGACATGATAGGCTACTGGAACTTCAACGAAGGTTCCGGCACCACGGCCGCCGACTCCAGCGCATCCAACAAGAACGGCACGCTGGAAGGAGACCCGCAGTGGGTGGACGCCAAGTTCGGCAAGGGCCTGCAACTGGACGGGAACGACCGCATAAAGGTCAGCAGCTACAGCCAGCTTAACAACTTGAACAAGACGGCCGTATCTTTCTGGGCAAACCCCACGGGCGTCGGCTACGTCATCTGGCGCGACAGATACGCTCTCATACAATCGCAGAACACAAACAAGCTTCGTGTTCGTTGGAGACTGAACGGCAATTGGCGCAACACCCACACAACCGCCAACAATTCTTTTCCTCGAAACACATGGTCGCACTGGGTGTTCAACCGCAACAACGGAGCTACCACAATCTATAAGAACGGATCCCTCATTAAATCCGGGACCGATAGTCAGACGGTCTCCGACAACAACACCCAGCCTCTTTACATCGGTTGGCGTGGTGGCACCGATGGCTTCAAGGGCATACTCGACGACGTCCGAATCTTCAAATCTTCGCTGACCGCAACCGACGCAGCGACGCTCTACGGAAACGGCAACGGAGATTTCGGCACCGCGGCGCTCTTCGTCGGTCTCAAGGAGACTTCGAGAGTAAAGGAAAGCATCAATATCCAGTTTGCCAAATTCGGCGTAACGGAAAACGTGACCGGATTCGACGCTTCCGACGTCACCGTAACGGGCGGCGCACTCTCCAACTTCACACAGATTTCGGCCAGCAACTACAGCATGGACGTAAAGGTCAATTCTTGGCCCGGCCAAGCCACCTTGAGCATAGCCGCAGGGGCAGCCAAGGATTCAGCCAACGTCGACATTCCCGCAATGAGCGCCACCATCAATTATATAGAGGGCATGGCGACACGCTCCAACAACCTTCTCGCCCACTGGAAATTCGACGAGGGTTCGGGCAACGACACGTACGATTCCAGTTCAAAGGGAAACCACATGGGCAAAGGCGGAGCCACTTGGACTACCGGTAAGTTCGGCAATGCGTTCAGCTACGACGCCAAGAGCACTGCCCTTCCTCTCGCAGCGCACCCACCTGCTGAAGGAACCGAGTACTCCATCTCCTTCTGGATGAACGGGAACACCACAAAGCTTCCCGGAAAGGCTACCTCCATTATGGAATCTTCGGGCCCAAGTGGTCGGGTAATCAACCTGCATTGGCCTTGGAACAACAAGAACCTTTACTTTGACTCGGGCCATGGATCGCACGACCGCATAAACCTAAAACCCCCGAATGCCGACGACAACCCCGGTCCCTTGTGGGGGCAATGGACCCACTACGTCGTCACGCACAATCGAGGCGCGGGCACCATGAGAATTTATCAAGACGAGATACAAATCAAGTCCGGTACGGGCAAGACCAAGGCTTTGGGTCCTCCCGTGAGATGGTTTCTCGGTTCTCACAATGGCGGCAATGGCAACTGGTGGTACGGCAAGATCGACGATCTCCGCATTTACGACGTAGAACTTGCCGCAAGCGAGGTCGAAGACATTTATGCGGGCGACATTTGGCCGCAACTAAATCCCATCATTACGGCTGACGACGCCGGCAAGCGCATACAAACCGTCACCGTAAGCTTCAAGGTGGAAACTACGACAACTGCGGTTACCGGCTTCACCGCAACCGACCTGAACGTAACCGGCGGCACGGTTTCCGACTTCGCCGGCTCCGGCTCCACCTACACCTTCAAGTTGACGCCCACCACCTATCCCAGCAACGTTTCCGTTAATATCCCTCGCAACAGCTTGGAAAGCGCAGACGGGAAGTACGCCAACATATCCACCACTTCCGACTTGCCTTTCAAACTTCCCGGCTATCGCAAGGATTCTCACGGGGGTCTCGCCCTATGGCTCGACGGCAACGAAATCACCGACAAGGACGTAAACGCGGCAACGGCAACCTACGGGCAGGGCGCTTCGGTATTGAAAGTTGATTTCGGACAGAATGACACGAATCCCCTGCAAGCCGGCTTCCAGGGCTTTAATCCATGGGGTTCCAGCAGCCCGGACAACGGAAGCGTGCAAACACAAACCTATGCAAATGCCGAGGCCACCGACGGTACGATCGACGTCACCATGCAGGGGTATACTCACTGGAGAGACTACAACTCCATAACCGGAGGTCCCTACCAACCCCAGAGCAACCTTTTGTCCGACATGGCCTTACGCAACAATTACGGCACCATGACCTTGACGATAAAGGATCTCAAGGCCGGTTCGTACGTACTGAAGACTTATCACCACAATGCAAACGTGACGACCAAGAGCTTCAGCGCCACCATCTCGGACGCCACAAGAACCGACGCCGCTCTAGGCACCTTTGTGGAATCCGCAAAATCCCGAACTCCGGGCACCATTCTCATCGTCGACAATTACGTCACGAGTAACGGCGGAAACATCGTCTTCAAGATGACCGGCGGTGGAGGCGGACACATCGACCTAAACGGTTTCGAGCTTTCCAAGGACGTCCTCACTCCCCTCGTTAGCTTTCCCGGGTCAAAAACAACCTTCCCCATGCCCGTCGACGTTACCTTTCAAAAAGGCGGGGCCAACGTGTCCGTGACAGGGTTCACGGCAGCCGACGTGAGCGTCACGGGTGCTTTGACCGTAGCCAATTTCACAGGATCCGGAGCCTCTTATAGCTTTGACCTTGAGCAAAGCGCACAGGTCGTCTCGACCACCATCACCATACCTGCGTCAGCCGCATCTGGCGGCGGTGACAATTCCGCTTCCGCTTCCGTCGTGGTGAATACCATTCCCGTACTTAAGAATTGGCCCGACGCATCCGGCGAAGGCAACGACATGTCTTTAGTAATGGGCGACCCAAAGCTTGCGGAAGGTCCAAATGCTCATCAAGTCGTGCAGTACACGGACGATTGGTCGTACACCGCCAAGAATTTCGAACCCGACCTCCTCCCTACCGGTTACACCGTATTCGGAGTATCTCGCTACACGGGAGCCGACGGGTCCGGCAACGACATGGAACGGGTAATTGCCTCCAGCAACAACTGGCTCTTCGGGCACCACGGCAACAAGATTTCCCGACATCATTTCAATAAGTGGGTCGACGATGGCAATGGCTTGGGATCCGACACCGCTTTTCACGTGTTCGTGGCTTCCAACGAGCCCAGCAAGGCCAACAACGAGAACGTAACGCCCAAGGTTTGGATATGGATGGACGGGGTACTGCGCAAGGACGGCGTAAACAGCCACGACAACAACCCAGCTCCCCAAAAAATCATGTTCGGCGCCTACGGTAACGGTGGCGAAACCTCGAATTGCGAAGTGGCCGAATTTATACTATACAAGGGACAACTGCTGGAAGAGAACCGCAAGAAGGTGGAAGGCTACCTGGCCCAGAAATGGGGCATCAATCTGCCATCTTCCCACCCCTACATGGGAGACGATCCATACGCCAACGCCATCGCGCCCAAGGTCACAAAGACCACTTTGGCGGGCAACGTCGGCTTGAACGTAAAGCACTACAAGATAAAGGGCAGTTTCTCTCCCAACTGGTTTGGTATTTACGATGCGCCGGCATGGATGTCCGTAAACAGCTCCACGGGGCAGCTCTCCGGTACTCCTCCCGCCGCAGGTTCATTCAACGTGACGCTCATCGTATCCACCGCAAACGGTTTGACCGGCGCGTGGAAGACCAAGATCAAGGTGACACCGGCTCCCTCCGTCACCGCGGACGACGCTTCCGAAATCGGTCTCTACGGAGCCGACCTCACGGGCGCCGTCACCGGCACCGGCGGGGACACCACCGTCGACGTTTGGGCCTACTACGGTCTCACCGATGGTGGAGACGACCCATTAGCATGGGACAAAGCCATCAAGATCGGGGCCTACGAGAACACCAACACCTTCCGTGGTCGCGCTCTCGGTCTGTTCATCGGCAAGAAGTACTACTATCGTCTCGGCGCTCGCAATCAAGGAGGCAACGGAGCCGTGGCCTGGACCGCCACCAAGTCCTTCAACACCCTTTCCAGCCTCTCTCCTCCCCAACTGGGAGAAAGTAACTCCACCACGGTAGGCGCAGTTCAAACCCTCAAGGGCAACATCGCCACCACCGGGGGCGAATATCCTACGGTCAAGATCCTCTGGGGCAACGAGGACGCCGGACAGAACCCCGCCGTGGACAAGTTCGACAACAGCAAGTGGGACAACGAGATCGACTTCGGCACCTTGGCAAAGGGCGATTTCACCGCCGACGTGACCAACCTTTCCGTGGGCACCATTTACTATTTCCGAGTCTACGCCGTCAACGCCGGCGGCGCCGCATGGTCGCCACTCGCGATTCCCTTTACCCCAACTATCGTGACTACGCGCAAGTCGGATCTTCTCGCCTTGTGGTCTTTCGACGAAGGCGAGGGCAGCACGACGGCGGACAAATCCGGAAAGAACAACAACATCGGCGATATCGGCTCGGCCACATGGACGGCCGGTAAAGTCGGAAACGCTCTGGAATTCGATCAAGCATCCATTCAATTGCCGATCGCGGCCCACCCGCCCAGCAGCGACAATCAGTTCTCCATCGCCTTCTGGGCCTACGGGAATCCGGACAAACTACCAAACAACACCAGCATCATCGAGTCCAAGCGCGGAAACAACCGCGTTCTAAATATGCACCACCCTTGGGGCAACGGTCGCATATATTGGGACGTAGGCGACGGGGGAAGCGATCGCGTCGAAAAGGACAGCGTTCCCGCCGACTACGAGGGTCGCTGGACGCACTGGGTGATGACCAACAACAAGAACCCTCGCTCCATGCGCATCTACATGGACGGAGTCGAGTGGACTTCCAGAACCGATCGCGGTCGCAACTGGGGAGCCGCCGACACTTGGTACCTCGGAGCCAACCGCAACGGCAACGGCTCTTGGTGGTACGGCAAGGTGGACGATCTCCGCGTGTACAACGTCGAGCTCACTACGTCGGACGTTGCCGAAATTCACAACGGCGGGGCCGGCCAACCTTCGGGCGACGTTCCCCAGATCACCAGTTCCCTGGCGGTCTCCGCGAATCTCAACCAAGCCTTCTCCTACACTATCACCTCCAACGATCCGAACGCCTTGCTCGATGCCTACGGCATGCCTCCGGGGCTCAGCGTGAACACTACGACGGGTGTAATCTCCGGCACACCTACCGTCGGTGGCGCTTATAAAATTTACCTGATAGCTAACGGCAGCGACGCCTCCAACATAGCCATCCTGACTCTCACGCTGCCGACGTCGGTCCCAGTGATCAGCGTCGACGACGCATCTTCCGTGTACGCCAACAGCGCCAAGATTTCCGGTAGCATACAATACACCGGTGGAGAAGCTCCGACAGTCACCGCCTATTGGGGCACGGCCAACGGTTTCACCATCGTGCCGGGGCTCGACTTGTGGCAGAATCAGCGCGTGCTGGGCGTAAAGGACGTAGGTCCCTTTCTTCTGACCGCAAACGTGCCGAATAAAAGCACCACATACCACTTCGGCTTCAAGGTCGTCAATTCCGGTGGCACCGTTCGTTCCACGGTCAAGACGTTCACCACTCTCGCGAATGCGGTCAAGCCCGTGCTCGGCAACATCAACATCGTGTCCAACATCACCTCCGACGCCGCCGTATTCAATACGAGCATGGAAGCTACGGGTGGAGCCACGACCACGGGTAAGTTCTACTGGGGCACCACCGACGGTGGTACCACTCCCAGTTCGTGGCAGAACAACATAGACCTCGGCCAAGTTCTTCCCGGCGTACCCAGCGGCGTGCTCAACCCGGGCGATATCGGCGGTCCCAACGTATACTTCGTTCGTACTGCGTTCACCAACTCCGCAGGCACCACTTGGACGCCCGAAAGCGTGATTTTTACCGCCAAGGCGGAACCACTTTCCGCTCCCGGCCTTATCGCCGGTGGTCTATCGGGGAACATGAGCTTCACCGAGAACCCCGGAAATCTCGACACCGACACTTCCAATTCGGGAGCGGTCAACGGAATAGATCCTCTGGGACCGACGGTATCCGAATCCAAGACCAAGCCGCCTTGGAAGGACAACTGGACCGTGGTCTACACCGGACAAATCTACGACGACGACGGTAAGATTTCCTTCCAGGAGGACATCGACGACAAGACTTGGCTTAAAGTGAACGACGAGATCCTTCTGAACGACTCGGGCTGGAACCGCGAAACGACCGCCACCAAGGACTATGGCCAAGGCGGCTGGTTCGATTTCGAGCTTCGCATGTCCAACGGAGGCGGCGGTGCCGGACGCGCCCAAAAGCCGACCGGCTTCGGTTACGACCCCGAGGGCGGCACTAATTGGTCGTTGCCACGCAATGCGGATGAGGAAACCGCCGACGTTTTCCGTTACGGCATAATCGACGTCACCCCCCACGTCACTTCCGCCACCATTGTGGCGGCAGGTCTGAACAAGCCCTTCCGCTACCAGATTCAAGCCTCCAACGGCCCGATTAACTTCGATGCCTATGGCGAACCCGCGTGGCTCAGCGTAAACAAGGGAACCGGTGTTCTCACGGGCACCCCCACCGCCGTCGGCAGCTATACCTTCAAGGTGTCCGCTTTCACCGCCTATGCGGCAGCCGTGAAGGAAGTCACTTTAAACGTGGTGGACCTCGACCAGTGGCTCTACTCCATGCCCGTCACCTTGTCCTACACGGGTGACGACAATCTCTACGAATTCCCCGCCAACTACAAGTTGAGCGAGTCATCCGCTCCCGGCTTCAAGTATTCGCAGGTCGCCTCTCCGAACGGTCGCGACCTCCGCTTCACCGATGCGGCGGGCGGTACTCTCCTGCCCTACCAAGTGGACGAATGGAATCCCGCGGGCACTTCCCGCATCTGGGTGAAGGTACCAAAAGTCGGAACGCTCAAGACCTACACCGGGGTGAGCATCACTCGCCACGAGGACCTCGGCGCCTACTGGTCCTTGAACGAAGGTTCCGGCAACAAGGCGGGCGATCTCAGCGGCAAGGACAACAAGGCCTCGTGGACGGGCGGCGGCAGTCCCAACTGGGTCGACGCCAAGTTCGGCAAGGGCATCAAGTTCAATTCCGCGGGTCGCATGCAGACCGATGCCAAATTCAAGGGCACGTCCAGCAAGATTTCCGCCCTGACCGTTTCGGCATGGGCCAAGCTCGACTCCCTCGGCACCAATAATTCCGGAGACGGCGCTATTTTCTCCAACAACGTAAACAACGCCAATACCGTTGTCCTTTGGTGGGACTGGAACGCCAATGGAAACGGTAGTCAGTCCTACGTGTTCAAGGGTGGAAACGGAAACCCCGACAGAGTGAAGGGTCCCACCCGTCCGGTTACCGCGGGATCTTGGAATCACGTCGCGGCCGTATGGTCGGGTAAGAACAGGAGTATCTACGTCAACGGCACCAAGATCGTTTCGGGCAATGCCAACAAGGCCGACCTGAACCTGCATAACAACAAAATGTCCATCGGTTATTGGACGGGCAACAGCAACGACTTTCGCTTCGAGGGCGTGATCGACGACGTTCGCCTCTACAAGGCCGCCCTCACCTCGGACGACGTCACCGCAATCTACGGGAATGGCAACGGCGACTTCGGTCCCGCCAACGACCCAATCGTGGCCACTCAGGGAGCGACCATCAATATGCTCTGGGGCAACGCCGCCGAAGCCGGATCCTTCCCCGCCTACGTGAACAACGGTTCCACTTGGTCCGACTTCGCCGGACGCTGGAACATGGACGACGACGAAGGAACCCAGATTTGGGACGCTTCCCCCAACCGAAACCACGCCTCGAAGAGCAAGGTCGACTACAGCGCCAGCGGCATTTTGGGCGGATCGCAGGATTTCCAAAACGGCAACGGAGACGGCGCCATAATTCCGGCTTCCGAGAACCTGAATCTAGGTTCCGTATTCACGGCCTCCATGTGGCTCAAATATGAGGGCAACGCGGTATCCTCGGGCAACAACAACGACATCAATTACCAGCGTATTCTTTCCGCCAAGAGCTACTGGAACGAGAAAATCGGTTTCGAGCTCATGGTCAGGGACAACAACCAGAAACGAGTTCACGGTCGCGGGGCTCAGGACAACCCGAATTACCAGAGTGATCTCGTCAACGACTGGAAGGCGAGCGAGTGGGAATTCATCACCGCCGTCTTCGACGGGCCGGCCGGTAAGATTCACGGTTACAACGATGGTGTCCTCAAGTTCAGTTCCAACATGTCCGCCGCCGGAGACACCTCCAAAGGGCTCGCGATCGGCAATCAAGTCGACTTCAACGATCAAACGTGGGACGGAAAGATAGACGAGCTTCGAATCGCTCCCGTGCACCGTTCGGCGGAATGGATAAAGTACGCCTACGAAAACCAAAAGTTCGATGCCGACTTGTTCGGCTTCGGCGACGTGGCAGGACCTCCATTCTTCGGCGAAATCGATGCCGTCTACGGCAAGAAGGGCAAGGCCATGAACTTCACCATACCCACCTTCGGTACGGTCGACAGTCTAAGCGCCGTGGGCCTTCCCGCCGGACTTAGCCTAAACGTATCCAATGGTGAAATTTCCGGTACTCCCGTCGGCGGCGGCGCTTCCGAGGTTACCTTCTCCGTAACCGGAAAGGGCGTGACGGTCACCAAGAAACTTCCCGTCAAGATCGTGGATCTCGATCTCTTCGTCTACAAGATGGATGCCACCCTTTCCGGTTATGCCGGATCCGAGGAACTGGCAGACTTCCCAGTTCTCCTTCGCCTCGATAATTCCAAGCTCGACGGCTTCTCCTTCTATAGCTTCCTAGCCAAAAACGGCGACGGCGACACCACCGGCTTCGACCTTCGCGTCTACGACGACGACGGTCGCGAACTCGAGTACGAAATCGAGAACTGGAACAACCCCGTGGGCACGGCCGAAGTCTGGGTAAAGACTCCCAAGGTAACCAGTTCGACGAAGCTTACGGTCGCATGGGCGAACCCCGCCGAAACCGACATGGAGACCTACACCTACGACGGCACCACCTGGACTAAGGATTTCGCCGCCGTATGGCACATGAACAAGACGGTCGGCGGCAAACAATTGGACTCCGCCTTCTTCTACAACCACGCGGATGCCGCCGGCTTCGTGGACGGAAACGTATCCACGCCGATGGTCGGCCCGTTCCGTGACCAAGGCGCCGGTTCATCGGGAGCAATGACGGCCCCTCCCGGCAACCTCAACAGCGTGCAGACCGACAACTACACCCTATCCGGTTGGGTGAAGCGCAAGGGTGCCGCAGGCATGCTGAAAAACGCCTTTCTCGCTCGCGGTTGGGATGCTTGGCCGGCGGGCGACACCTACTTGAACGACGTCAACCAGCTGCTCTCCAAGAGAACCGACTACGACGGTCAGAAAATCTGGACCAGCGAGGACATTTTTCTGGACAACGACCAACAGTTCATCGATGCGGGCATCGGCATCGTCGGGGTGGACTCGTACATGTCGCTCTTTCTCTCCACCTTCGTGGCGCCCGAAGACGGTACCTATGAGTTCCGGATGACGAACAAGGACGATCGGGCCGTGGGTTGGATGGACCTCAACAAGAACAACCAGTTCGACAGCAACGAGAAGATCGGCGGCAACAGCAACTGGACCAAGAGCGGCCTGAACATGATGGCGGGTGACAAACACCTCATGGCCTTCATGCACGCAGAGGGTGGCGGAGGTTCACGCATCAAGCCATGGATAAAGACTCCTTCCATGGACTGGACCCTAATAAATCCCGCGGACGGCGCTCAGGATGGATTCTGGAACCTCGACCCGATCAGTCCTTGGGGATCGGTCGTACCTGCCCTATCCCTGCTTAGTAAAGGAGACGTCGGATTCGGCATAAGCGGCGACAAGCTCGTTTTCAATCATGCCTTGGACGGTGGAATACCCGTCTCCAAAACGGCAACGACTGCCTTGAACGTAAATACTTGGATGCATGCGACGGCAACCGTAAACAAGGGGCTCGGCCAAGCAAAGCTCTACCTGAACGGCGCCCTCAACGGCACAGCCACTTTCGCCGCCAACTCGGCCGGCATGGACACGGGAGACGCCGCCTTCGGCATAAATTCCTCCATGCAGGCGTCCTTCGACGAGGCCCGCGTATCCAACGCGGCTCGCTCCGCAGACTGGGTGAAGGCCACCTACGACAACCAGAAGCAGAACTCCACCTTCGTTGCCTACGCCGCCGTGACCGGCCCACCGATCATCGCCAGCAACTTGAAGGACACCGCCACCGCCAAGCAGGCCTACGCCTACGACATGAAGGCCACGGGCGGCCCCAACGGGTTCGCCGCATTCAACTTGCCGGGCGGACTTTCCATGGATCCGGCAACCGGCAAAATCACGGGTACGCCCATGCGTTCCGGCGTGGCCGAAATCTCCCTAATGTTCTCCTACGCCGACGGCACCACTCTCGGTTCGCCGATTTCCGGTGATGCAACCGAACTTATTCTCGAGCTTACGGTCGAGGCGACCAACCCCGTGGTCGAGACAAAGGCCCCAGCCAACGTGACCGCCACAAATGCCATCGCAAACGGCAAGATAACCGACGACGGCGGAGCATCCGTACTGATCGACGTATACTATGGCCAAACCGACGGCGGCACCACCGCAAGCTCTTGGACGAGCGCCCTCCAAACCGGTAACCAGGAAGGCGAGTTTTCCGTTACCTTGGCCAACCTCGAGCCGGGTAAACAGTATTACTATCGCTTCATGGCCTTCAACGCCGCCGCCACTTCCGGCGTGTGGTCCGACGTATCCAAGACCTTCACCACCACCACCTCGGTCACTCCCGTGGTCGGCAACAAGCCGGTGGGCAACCTTTCCACCGACGGCGCCGTGTTCTCCGCCGAACTACAGAGCGACGTGGTGTTCATCGGAGACGGCACGGTCGGCAACGGCGCCCCCTCTCACTTCACCAAGGACGCCTTCGACGGTCTCATGCTCTGGTTGGACGCCAACGACACCTCCACCATATCCAAGAACCCCGAGACCGACGCCTACGTCGGGCCGTCCGTCACCCGCTACAACGATCTCATCGGGTACTGGAACTTCGACGAAACCACTGGTTACGCCGCAGTCGACACCTCGGGTGGAGGTTACAACGGTAAACTTCTCGACGGTGCTCGATTCAGCACCAGCACCAAGAAGTTCGGGGATTCCTCACTCGAAATTCGAACCAACAAGAACAAGGCCCGCATGCGGATCGAGCCCGATGGGGTATCCCTCGGGGACCAGCATACCGCCACCTTCTCCATCTCGGTTTGGTTCCGCAAGCTCTACGGCACGGGAGCCTGGAGAACCCTCACCCGAGGAAAGAGCAACCACCACCACCTCATCGTGAAGAACAACAGCAACGACGTCGGCCTGTACGCAAATTCCAACGGGAACTTCCAGGATTCGGGCGAGTTCGACTTGCCCGCCGCCGATTCCGCTAGTAGCTGGCACCATTTGGTGGTCGTATCCGACGGAGCCGCAAACAAATCCCTCTTCTATTTGAACGGCACTTACAAGGGCGATTCCGCTCGAGCCTCCGGTGAAACCATATACACCGTAGGCAATTACGACGGGGGCGGACAGCGATTCGCCCAGTTCATAGACGACGTCCGCGTATACGGCGGAGTCCTCACTCAAGCCGACGTGACCGCCATCTACGGCGGTGGCAACGGCGACTTCGGCGGCATCGTGACCGGATCCATCGTGGCGGATCTTCCCGCCAACAACGGCAGCGTCCTCTTCTGGGGGGATAAATCGGGCAAAGGCAACCACGCCAACTCGACCAACCTCGGCACCACCAACAAGGAGCCCGCCTACGTAACGAACCAACAAAACGGTTTGCCGAGCATTTTCTTCGACGACGATTACCTCGCTCTCACCAACGACGACAGCGATTCCTTCGACTCCCTCGAAAACATGACCATATTCGTGGCAGGTCGGGCCACAGGAAACGTCGGTTGGTCTCCCATAATCTCCAAGCGGGGTGACGGCGGACAAGGCTGGCAGTTCCGCCAGCGTGGCGGCGACAACCGCATGTGCATGACGATTCGCGCCACCACGGGAACCGACGACCCCGGAGGCAACCCGTACGTCAACCAAAAGGACGGCTACCACTTCTGGACCGTGCGCTACGATGGTCTCAAGCGCCTCCAGCGCGGCGATGGTCGCCAAGAGTATGAAATCAACGACACCGGAGCGGTCATGCCCGCAACGGATCGACGCGTGACCCTCGGGGCACGCCACGACGGCGGCACCAGCTTCAACCAGCGCGGCAAGTGGAAGATCGCCGAAATTCTCTTCTATGAAAAGGCATTGGCCATGGACCAAGTCGAGAAGATCGAGGGCTATCTCGCCTACAAGTGGGGTCTCAGTTACCAGAATCCCGCTCACCCATACAAAAACCCAAGCAACAACAATGGCATTCCCGTCGATTTCTCCGAACAGGCGGCCGGTGTCGACGTGTCCGTCTACTGGGGTCTTTCCGACGGGGCCGAAAGCACCACGGCTTGGTCGAACAAAGCTGAGATCGGAAACATATACTCCGTAGTCAAGAATACTAATCAGATTCAGGTCAAGGGCTTCCTTCTTACCCCTGCCGCCGAGTACTTTGACTTCTCCGACAATGGTGGTCTAATCGCACTGAGCCCATCGGGCCAAAGCGTGCTCAAGGCAGGTCCCGGCAACCGCGGTTACGATTTCAACAACGACAACGACTGGAAGAACCACGGACACGGGATCAACCGCAACGACAACTACATGTCGCTCTTCGAGGGCACCTTCACCGCCAAGGTGACCGGCGACTACGAGTTCGGCATTCAAGGAAACGACGACCGAGGCGTCATGTGGCTCGACTTGGATCAGGACGGCATATTCTCACGCACGGGAGCCAACGGCGACGAGCAATTGTTCATCAGAGGCAACTGCTGCGGCAACCACTACAAAACCGTAACTTTATCCGCTGGCGACTATTCCTTCGCTACCGGCCACGGAGAACACGGAGGTGGTTCCAATCAGGAACTGACGATCAAGACTCCCGTAGGCGCCGGCCCCACGAGTCGCACCATAGCCAAGCCCTTGGATGCCGCCCAAGACGGCCTCTGGTCCTTCTCCACCCTTTCCAACGGAGAAAAATTATCCAGTCAAAAAGAGCAGCTCTCGCTTCTGGAAAACTTGGTCAAGAACACCACCTATCACTTCCGCGTATTCGGCACCAACACCAAGGGTTCCGACTGGGCCGACCTCACGGACACCTTCGTGACCGAGAACAAGCTCGAGTTCAGCTACGGCACGCTCACCTTCGATACTTCGGCAGCCACTTGGGCGCACAGTTCGGGGCGTTCCGGATCCGGAACCGTGGTGGAGAAATCATGGACTTCCCCTCTCGGGGACACCCTCGCCTACAAGAAGGCGGAATACAAGTTCGACAGCATCAAGCTCTCGGGTAACCTGCAGGTAGTGCTCGCGGGCACCAACCCGCTTTCACTCCGGACCGAGAGCAATGGAGATATCGAAATCCTCGTGGACCTCAACGCCTCGGGCGGTGCGGGAACGGGAGCCGAAACCTCGCCACAATCGGGCGTGGGCGGTCGCGGTCCCGGCGGCGTGGCCGTACTCGGCGGCGGTTCGGGCGGTGAGTCGGTTGAACAGAACGGCCAAGGTCGTCCCGGTGGCGAACCCACGAATTTGGGCGGCACCACGATCGTGAATGCCGGAGGTGGCTTCAGCAACACTCCATGGGAAATCGAGCCCAGAGGCGCGGGCGGATCTTATGCGGGTCAAGGAACAGGACCCGTTGCGGACGATCGCAACGTAGTAGTCGGCTCTACTTACGGAGACCGCAAACTGGAAGCTATTTTTGGTGGCGCAGGCGGTTCGGGAGCCAGCGGATGGTGGGACGGCGGACAGCAACGCGAACGCGGAGCAGGCGCAGGTGGCGGTGGTGGTGGTGCCATCGAGCTTTCGGCGGACGGCAACGGCTCCGTGACCATCGGAACCGACGTAAAGATCTTAGCCGACGGTGGAGGCATTCCCCTACTCGCTCACGCCAGCAACAACCTTAATGGATGGAACGGCGGCAACGGCGGTGGTGGAGCAGGCGGCGCAATTCGCCTTGAAGGCAACAACATAACCAACAACGGAATCTTGTCCGTGACGGGTGGCAAGCGCGGTCATGACTTCTACGGCGGAGCCGGAGGTGGCGGTCGTATAGCTCTCATCGCACGGAAAGCTCTCATACCCGGGCAATACGATATTTCCGGTGGATACAATGCGGATGGATCGGCTCTAGTGGCCGGCGACGGCACCCTCTACGTGGAAGCAACCGAGGGCGGCATGGCCGTACTCGAAGCGGTTACCGGTTCCGTGGTCATCGACACTTCCGCCGGCACCCTTCTCTACAGTGGTCCCGCAGGCAGTGGTTTGGCCTTCGGCACGGTCGAAGACAAGATAATATCATCCGGCGGCTTGGATTACTCCTACGCCGTATGCACCTTCACCTTCGACCGCATCAACTTGGCGGGTTCCGTGATCGTGCAGGTCAAAGGTAATAATGCCCTCACATTGGCGACCCGCAACCACGGCGATATCTCCGTGGGAGCCGACATCACCTTGACCGGTTCGACCGATGGCTCGGCCATAGCAGGCGGATGGAAAGGCGGCGGAGCCGGTGGAGCGGGCGAAGGTCCCGGAGGCGGACAGCTTATCACGGGAGCCGGTGGTTCCTACGGTGGTCCCGGCACGGGCGACGCCAGTCCCGTAACTTATGGTGACTTCGACCTCAACGCCACCGTGGGTGGTTCCGGTGGTTCCAATTCAGGAGCCGGCGGTGGA
>Ga0315321_10000168_pt1 | contig 43676 bp, 33 predicted proteins | sample M180m21515metaG_FD_203464 | JGI IMG/M metagenome (GOLD analysis project Ga0315321, IMG submission 203464) | Ammonia-oxidizing marine archaeal communities from Monterey Bay, California, United States - M1 80m 21515 | ecosystem: Environmental > Aquatic > Marine > Intertidal zone | place: USA... | reverse complement strand
TCGCGATACGTGGGACAAAAAAGAAAGGCTTGCCAACCGAAGTCAGCAAGCCTTCATGTTTGTGAGCCGGGTTGTAACTCCGGCACCAGTGGAGGCGGCGGGAATTGAACCCGCGTCCCGCGATGCATCCACAATGACGTCTACGTGTGTAGTCGAACCATTTTGATCTCCGAAGAAACCGTTTCGTTTACTGCGGCGCTGCTCGACAGGCTCCGAAGCTCACTAACCCGAAACTTTATTTAGCTCACCGCGTCTCGAGTAGGACGGCGAACGATCCAGAATTGTGACGGACAGTCGGGCGACTCTGGCGATCCCCCTCAGTCCGGGCTACCTATTCTTAGGCGGCCAGTGCGAGATTTTCATCTGCAACTAAAAGTTTTGATCAGCTTTTAACGTGGCCAACTGATCAACCACGACACGCAACCATTGCTTCTTGTCATCCGGTCGAATCCAGATCACCCCCAGAGAAAATTGATCTCTCAGGAGAAGCTCCAGTGCTCAAGCGTCTCCCAGCTCGAGCCTCTCTATTATCGGCGTTTTGAGCCTGAGAGTCAAATGGTTCTCAGTTCCACAGACCCTTTCGAAGCTCAGGCAGTGCAGGGTTCGCTAAACGAGAGATGGTAAGGTTCCCGGCAGAAATGCCATCGGATGATCGGTTGATGCGAGGGAGTGACAGGTGGAAAGGCGCGGTTTGGGCAATTTCAGGGGCAAAAGTTGGGAGGTAAAAGGTTGACCGATGCGAGCGAGATTGTGATAGTGACAGAAAGAAATAGGTCATGCGAGAAGATCCTGCCATGTCGATTGTTTCAATCACTCGTTCCCAACGAAGAAGCGGTTTCACCGTGCTGGAGCTGTGTGGCGTCGTTATGCTCATCGGCATCCTAGTTGCATTGTTGCTTCCTGCGGTGCAAGCTGCCCGGGAGAACGCAAGACGTACCAGTTGCCAAAACAATCTGATGCATGTCGCTTTGGCGGTGGGAAACTACCACAACGCGCACAGGCACTTTCCCGTTCAATTACACGGCACTGATGGCAGTGAGGTGCCCGGAGCCGACAACGATGGACGCCTTAGTTTTCTTGTGGGTTTGCTGCCCTACATCAGTCAGGTGCCCATGGCTAAGCATGTTGATCAGAAGTCCGAAAGCAAACAGCCCGCACGCTGGGGTATGCCTTGGGGAGACGAGGACTGGGGGGACGAGGACGATTCGGAGGCAGTTCGTCAGTGGCCTCGTAACGGGCCTGAGCCATTCACTTCGGGGTATCCTCCGTGGATGACGGAAGTTCCGACTTTCCGCTGCCCTAGTGATCCTGGATTGGGAGCGAATTCGTTCACGGGAACAACGCGGATTAACGGCAGAACTAACTATGCTGCTTGTTTGGGCGATGGTTGCGTGACCGCGGCAACAGGCCCTTGGAAGCATGTTGACGGTGTGCTTGTTTTCGATGAACAGCTTGCAAAACAGACAAATGCTGCGATGCGAGGTGCCTTTGTTCCGCGGGTTCCGACGCGTGATGCGGACATCGTGGACGGTCGTTCATACACCATCTTGCTAGGTGAAATCAGTACCTCACTTGGCAATCGTAGCATTCGCACCAAACCTGCCGTGGCGGCTATTCAAGAACAGTTGCTGGATGACCCCGGTTTGGCAAGAACGGTCAACCAACGACTGCGAGCAGCAGGAGATGTATCCTTGTTCCGGCAGGACTGGGGAAGCCACTGGGAGAACGTTGATGATGCTCAGTTCACGTCAGAAACGGGATTGAACAGCAACCAAGAGCGTGGTTTGAATTGGGTCGATGGAATGCCGCTCTACACAGGATTCAATACGATTTTGCCTCCAAACCGCGAGATTGTACTGTCGGCTGCACGCGATGACTGCTGGGGAATTCTTCCACCAAGTAGCTACCACCAAGGCGGAGTCAGTATTGCTATGGTCGATGGATCCGTTCGTTTCATCTCTGATGAAATTGATGCAGGGAATGAGCATGTCCCCAGCGTTCATTTGGATAGTCGTACACCGCCTGGTAGCCATAGCCCGTATGGAGTTTGGGGAGCCATGGGCACGCGAGCCAGCAGCGAGTTAGCCAGCTTCGAAAAGGTGCCATAATCAAGTGACTGACGGCATGAGTCATTGCATCGATGTGATGCAGTGATGCAGTGATGCAGTGAGCTGGAGTGCGATTGCTGATAAGGCATAATGTTTTCAGCTCCCCGCTCGGCATTGTTCTTCAGCGAGGATGGTGACGTGTTTGCGAAGGGACACCGGCATCACAAACATCAGTTGTTCTGTTAAACTCCCAGTCTCGATTAAACTCCCAGTCTCGACTTGGTATTCGGCACTTGCGATCCCAAGAAACGAAAGCTCTTTGGCGGGGGACACATCGCCAAACGCTGCCTCTTGCTGCTTGGCTTTGATTTCGTCGTATTCGATTGTTGCCAATCCTTGAAATTCTAAATCCTCGACATACCTGACTTCTCAGATTCCTGTCTCCCTTTAGCCACCCGTAGCAGAGCCATATGAGTCAGGTGTTGCCCGCACAAGATGGAAATCGTTTTGGCACGTTTGCCGGTGTATTTACACCCTGCGTGCTAACGATTCTGGGCGTGATTATGTTCTTGCGATTCGACGTGGTGGTGGGCAATGCGGGGGTTTTGTCAGCGTTGGGGATTGTGCTTGCAAGTACAGCGATCACGATTCTGACAACGTTGTCTCTGTCGGCGATTGCAACTAACACCAAGGTAGAAGGTGGTGGTGTCTATTTTTTGATTAGCCGCAGCCTTGGGCCCAAGTTTGGTGGCGCGATTGGCTTGTTGTTCTTTGCTGCTCAAGCATTGTCGGTTGCATTGTATGTGATTGGTTTTACCATCGCGCTGAAGCAGTACTTGCCAGAGTCTGTTCCTTCGTTGCTGATTTCCACGGTCACCAATGTGGTCGTTTTCGGTTGTGTTGCGATTGGTGCGGGTTGGACTTTGAGGATTCAGTTTTTCATCCTCGCAACGGTAGCGATTTCTCTGTTGTCATTTTTTCTGGGGGCATGGTTAAAATTTGATCATGTACTGCTCAGTAGCAATTTGACTCCTGCTTACGCAGCTGATGAATCATTTTGGACAATGTTTGCGTTGTTCTTTCCGGCTGTGACGGGAATCATGGCGGGGGCGAATATGTCCGGTGAATTGCGTGATCCCAGTCGGTCCATTCCACGCGGAACGCTGGCGGCTGTTTTCGTAACAGCTTTCATTTATGTGGCTCAGGCGATCTTACTGGGGGGATCGGTGTCGCGTCATGACTTAGTCCACACTGAGATGGTCATGTCTGACATTGCCATCCTGCCGGTTTTCATTGCAGCGGGTGTGATCGCCGCGACGATGTCGTCTGCTTTGGGAAGCATGATGGGAGCTCCCCGAATACTTCAGTCCATGGCGCGGGATCGTGTGTTGCCTCGGTTAGAGGAACTTGGTGTGCGGTCAGGCAAGAATCAGGAGCCGCGACGGGCGATCTTTGTGACCTTCCTGATCTCTCAAGCGGGGATCATGGCGGCTGATCTGAATACGATTGCCCCATTGATCACCATGGCATTTCTGGTGACTTACGGTCTGCTGAACCTTGCCACCTTTTATGAGTCGATTACCAAAAATCCCAGTTACAGGCCGCAATTCCGGTTTTGTCATTGGACGACCTGTTTAGTCGGAGCTGTTGGTTGTGGCGCGATGATGGTGCTGATTGACTGGGGCTGGGCATTGTTGGCATTGTTGCTGGTCGGGGCTTTGTATTGGTATTTGTCCCGTACAGCGCCGGTCAACCAGTGGGGGAACCTGCAGAGTGGTTTCTGGTTTGAGAGGACACGTCAAAACTTGATCAAGTTGGAAAATGAACTTTATCATCCGAAGAATTGGCGTCCCTTTGTTTTGGCTCTCAGTGGTCAGGGCTTCACTCGTCCCCACCTCGTTGTGTTTGGCGCGTGGCTGACGGCAGAGACCGGTGTGTTGACGTTGGGGCAGGTGATCTCCGGGAATTTGGACGATCGACTGGAACGTAGCTTATCTCAGGAAAAAATTCTGCGTTCGATGATACGGGATCGTCAGCTCGCAGCGTTTCCATCGGTGGTAGTCGCGTCTGATTACGTTGCCGGCATTGAGGCATTGGTGCAATGTCAGGGATTGGGCAGCTTGCGTCCCAATGTTGTTCTGTTGGGATGCCCGCTGGCGGTTGACCGGATGCACGTGTTTGGCAATTTGCTTCGCCATCTTCAGTCTTTGGGAAGAAGTGCTGTTGTGCTACGTCGGACGGATGAGCCTGCAGACGATTGGGCTGCTCCTGCGGGACCGATTGATGTGTGGTGGCGAGGGCGGGCAAACGGTGAATTAATGATTCTGTTGTCGCATCTGATTTTGCAGCACCCGCTGTGGCAAGGGAGGCGTTTGCGATTGCTGAGGGTAGTCGAGAGTGAAGCCGGGACGGAGGAGGTTCGGTTGCACTTGGATCGTCTGTTGCGAGAAGCGCGAATACAAGCCACCACAAAAGTGGTTGTGGCGAGTGACGCTGCGGCTGCCATCCAAACCACGAGTCGCGATGCGGCGTTTGTTTTCCTTGGAATTCAGCCGCCCGATGTCGGTTGCGAAGATGAATTCTTTTCAAGGATTGAGTTGTTGGTTGGCCGTCTGCAACGTGTTGCATTTGTGCAGAGTGCAGGTGGTGTGCGACTCGAATCTTAGAGTGTAAAAAGTGGTCGTGCTGCGATGCTTTTGCGGAGAGCATGAGCGTGTTGGCTTGAAATACACGGATGAATGAGTAGTGACATGCCTGATCAAACAAGAGTTGTTTCGCCAGGTTCAGGTGAACGCAGTGTGCGAACTGAGAATGGCGTGGAGTTGCAGGTTCCAAATGGTTGGAGCCTGTTACCTCCCGGTGATGCTGGCTGGACACGGCGGGTGAAGGCGGGCGGCCCGACTTGGACGGTCAAGGAAAAAAAAGGCCGACGCACATTTTCAAGGGGAGTGTGGGCGGCAAAAGACCGAATTGAAGAAACCAAACGCGCTCTTGATGCAGAGCGATCCACCGATGCGTATGCCAAACGCAAGCAACGTGATCAGGCGAGACGTGAAGAAAAACAAGCTGTTTATGTCGAGGATTTCCACGACGCGGTTTTGCTGTTTCTTGGTTTTCATGAACGCTTTAGAAACGATGCTCAGAGAATGGCAACGCTTGTCACAAGTCATGCGACTCCTGTTGGTAGCGGGACGGTCGCAAGAACCGAACGGATCCCAATCGAAAAACGTGCGGAGTCGGCAGTGATTGCTTGGTTGCGACACCAGACGACCGCTTATGACCATATGAAAATCCCAAGGGTTAAAGGCAAGCGACGCGAGGTCAGACGAATGTTGGCCGAGGAATCGAGGAAGCTGTTGTCGTGTTATCGCAGAGGTGATGCAGTGGACGTTGACAGTTGCCTGTTGCAGAAGGCATTGAACGAAAGTGACAATGTGGAATTAAAACCGGACTCTGAAACGCCCTGATTTGGATCGTAGGCTGCGGTGGCAGCGTCGAGCGGGAATCAAGCGGCTTCGCCACCCTCGGTGATCTCGCCTGTGTCGCTGACATCCTCAAAGCGAATTGATACCTGCTTGCTGACCCCTGATTCCTGCATTGTGACCCCGTAAAGGGTCGTCGCGGCGGTCATTGTCTTTTTGCTGTGTGTGACGACAACAAATTTTGAGCTGTCAAGAAACTCATTTAAGACGGTGACGAAGCGACCGATATTGGCTTCATCAAATGGTGCATCGACCTCGTCAAGCACACAAAAAGGACTGGGGCGGTATTTGAAAATTGCCATCAGCAGAGCAACTGCGGTCAGGGCTTTCTCGCCACCTGAAAGTAGTGAGTTGCTAAAGCTTGGTTTGCCAGGTGGCGTTGCAACGATTTCAACTCCTGCTTCAAGTGGATCATCGTTTTCTTCAAGAATCAGGTCAGCTTGACCACCGCCGAATGATTTGCGGTAAAGCTGTTGGAAATTAATTCGAATAGCTTCGAGGGTGTCTAGGAACAGTCGTCGGCTGTCGGCGTTGATTCGGCCAATGATACGCTGAAGTGAATCTTTGGCTGCGGTCAAATCCTGATACTGACCGTGCAGTTCATCATAGCGTGCCTGCAGACTTTCCAGTTCTTCCAACGCCTCCATGTTAACATTGCTGGTTCGCTGCAACTGTGTCCGCAAACCGTTGATTTCTTTTTCGGTCGCATCGCGATCTTCGGGCGCTTCCCAATCTTCCGGCAATTCGCTGTTTCGAAGGTCGATCTCGTAGTCCTCCATCAGACGCTCGGCAAGCGTATCACGTCTAAGTTTTGCACTGTCGCGTTTGGCGGATAGTGAATGGACTGATTCACTGGCAGTTGCGGCCTGTTTCATTGCATCTTCACTGGCCCGCATGATTTCCCGATTTTCTTGCCTGACCTGCTCGGCTGATCCGGCGAGTTGCTTCAAGTGGGCTGTGTTTTCGTCTGCATCCCACTGCAAAGTGGCAAGTTGGTTGGTTGCCTCCAGTACACGTTCGGTTAGCTGTTTGATTCTTGCACGCCCCTGCGATGCCTGTACACGGACCTCATCAACTGCTGCTTCACGTTGGTTCTGGTCGCGTTTTTGTTGTGCCATGGTGGCTGAAAGAGCTTCGGCTTTTTGCTCTGCGCGTGCTAGGTCGACAGAGATTGCCATCACACCACTGGTCGCAGTTTGGAGAGCGGTCTGTGATTCTGAAAGCGTTTCTTCGACTTCTGCGGCTTCAAGCTCGAGACTTTCGGTTTGCTGTCGACCTTGTTGGATTCGCTTGCCCAGTTCGTCACTTTCAATGCTGGCTGAATTCTGCGCTGTGGTGGTTGCGCTGACCTCGTCAGCGATCTCTTGGACAACCAGACGATGAGAGGCTTCTCGTTCATTGGTATGTCGACGTTCTGCTTCGGATGCAGCCCGCTCTGCGATCAGCGTGCGGTGACGTTGCTCACTTCTTCCTAACGAAGCGGCTTCTTCATCAACGCGTTGGCTCAGACGCTCAGTTTCGGCTTCCGCTTGCGTGAGTTGGTACTGGTAGTGTTTGATTTGTTGTTCTGCTGCGGCCAATTCGCTGCGTCTGCTGATTAGGCCGGTTGCCGCTGCTGGTGGACCCACGACAATGGAACTGTCGTTTTCCAGCAGTTCGCCGCTGGCGGTGACAAAGCGTAAGCCTGCTCCCGACAGCTTTCTCAGTCCCAAAGCGGTGTCGATGGTGTCCACCAGCCATGTGCTGCCCAGCAGATGCCGAGCAAGTGGCTCGTGGATTGGGTCGCACTTGAGCATGCGGTCAGCGCGACCGATGACACCTTTGAGTCCATCAAGACGGATGCGATCACCCGGCCGCCGGTTGGGTAGTTCATCAAGGCGGATCAAGCCGACTCGGCTATCAATCGCCAGCGTGCCGTTGGTGATGGCAGACTGCAATTCGCCGCCGCTGACAATGACGTATTGGCTGCGTTCTCCCAGTGCTGCATCAATCAGTGGTGCAACTTTGACATCGACCTCGAAGCTATCTGCGACAATGCCATGCAGTTGTTGGGTGAGTGGGGATGACACATGGGCAAGTTGATCCAGGATCGTGCGCACTCCGCCGGAAATTCCCTCCTGACGGCGTTGCAAGTCATCCAGGACACTGCGTCGTTCGGTAAGACCCTGCAGTCGGATTCGTAAGGCGGAAACTTCTTCGCGGCGACGTTCGAATGTACGACGACTCTCTTGTAGCTTGGCGTCGGCGATCTCGATCTCACGGACAATCTGAGAGATCCGTTTGTCAGCCACTTCAACGCGTTCTGCTGCTGTCTGTGATTCACTGATGGCTTCTGCAAGAAGTGTTTCTGCATTGCTGATTCGTTTGCGCAGTCCACTGAGTGTTCGCTGTGCTTCTCCAACGCGTTGTTCGCTGCGTTGTCGTTTTGATTCCAAATCAGCAACATTGCGTACCAGCGCGAGGTGTTTTTGCTGGATGCTGTCACGCTGAGAAATCACTTCGCTGACTTCATTTTGAACTTTGTCTCGCTCCTGTTGCGCTGAGGTGTTTCGTTGACGAACCCGCGCGAGATCGTCTTCATAACTTTGCAAGCGATCGGTGGCGTCTCTGAGTTCCGCGGCTGCTGATCCTGCCTGTGTTTGCAGCAATCGAACACGTCGCAGCAGTTTTGCAACGCTTCCACGGGCATCGTGAATGGATGCTTGATCCGCGGTTCTGCGGCCAGCGTATTCAGCAATTTTTTGAAGTTTGCTACTACGTTTTTGTTCGATGTCTCGAGCTTCTTCTGCTATCTCTTGCAGTTGAATATCTGCGGCTTGTCGCTCTTCTGACATTCGCGCGCGGAGTGTTTCGAGATCCTTGTGCGTTGCAATTGCTTTGGCAAGATCGGTTTCGGTCGTTTCCAGTTCCCATGACAGTTCTCGCCAGTCAGCCCAGGCCATCTGAGTGCGAAGTGCTTTCATGCGATCGTTGGCTTGACGATAACGCTCCGCTTTGCCCGCTTGGCTGCGAATGTTCTTCAGACGCGACGCAACTTCGTCGACGATGTCTCCCAATCGAGTCAAATTGGACTGCACGCGGGTTAGGCGACGTTCGGCTTCCGTCTTCTTGGCTTTGAATCGGCTGATGCCGGCCGCTTCTTCGAAGATCGCTCGACGGTCCTTCGCATTTGCTTGAAGCATGCGGTCGACTTTGCCCTGTTCGATCAAGCTGTAGGCATCGATCCCGATGCCAGTGCCGCGAATCAGGTTACGCACGTCCTTGAGCCGGACAGGCTGATTATTGATCAGGTACTCACCCTCGCCGCTGCGATAAACACGGCGGGTGACGTGAACCTCCGGAGCATCCACTCCAAGCGTTCCATCCTGATTGTCAAATACGATCGTCGCCTCGGCGGTGCCAGCGGGACCGCGGGTCTGAGACCCTTTGAAGATCACATCAGACATGTCTTTGCCGCGAAGACTTTTGGCACTCTGAGATCCGAGTACCCATTTGATGGCATCGACAATATTGGACTTTCCAGACCCGTTCGGGCCGACCACCACGGTGATCCCGTCAGGAAAGTCAAAGCGCGTGCGATCCGCAAAACTTTTGAAACCGGCCAGCTCGAGTGCTTTCAGCATGCGACAGGTCTGCGGAACAGTTCCAAATTGTGCGTAAATAACGTGTTTTAGGCCGACAACTCAGAGTAAGTGAAAGGGCTCGTTGGGGCTAGTTCTGTTTTCTATTCCGCCCATTTTCTGGATGGTTTCGTAGTCTGGTTGAGCGTAATAGATCATCTGTTGGCCCCCGTTTGCCCAAATATCCCATTTGACGGGCTCGGGGACGCTATTGAAAGCTCAGGAATGGTGGTCGATGGCGATCAGAGCAATTTCAGGCAGGGCAATTTCTTTCCCTGATTTCCGGAGCTGGTCCAAGGCTCACGTTTGATCACGCCGGATGACGTGGGAAGCGATTGCCGGTCTGTTGGCCGCTGACTGGGCTGAGACTGATGCCGCCGGGCTGTTGAGGTCGCCGGTGTTAGAGTTCGCTATCTGTATTCGCGGTTGCAGTATTCCCCTCGGTAGCAGTATTCCCCTCGGTAGCAGTGGCTCTCGGTAGCAGTGGCTCTCGGTAGCAGTCGCCGTGGTGACGCAGTTACAGGATTCAGCGATTGTTAGGTGGGATCAGGAAAGCTCAACGCTGGATTAGCGGAATGCATGAGAATCGTTGTGTCCCAGCCCCGCAGGGATGCAGGATCGTGGCACGCTTCGGAGTGCAGACAAGGTGTAGGAGACTCAGCCATTAGCGTGGTTCGATGACTCCTTGCCGGCATCGTGATATGCTTCTGGCTGTATGCTCTTACAGCGTGGTCGTTTGGCATCGGGACTGAGTTCACGGTAGTTTCACCGGGGTCTGACTTTGCGATCTGAACGCGTGCGTTGCAGGTATCAGGCAAGCGAACTTATCACCCCCCACACTCATCATCATGTCTTCGAGCGAAGTACCGCCAACCCCGAGTGTCGACTCAAGCGTCAAGAAGCAGGGTGATGACGGTGCCCCAGAGCCACTTCGCAGTGTGCATACTTCGAATTTTCCAGAGATTCTGGAGCACCTCGGATGTTCTCTGATGGTGAGCACCTACCAGGCCGGCAGGCTTGTGATGCTGCGCACGCAAAACGGGACATTGAACACTCATTTTCGATCATTCGATAAGCCGATGGGTTTAGCTCTGTCGGATAATCGTTTGGCGGTGGGAGCTGCCAACAGCATTTGGGAGTTTCACAATCTACCTGCAGTGGGTGAAAAACTTAATGCGGATTCTGATCCGCCGGTCACGACGCAACATGATGCCTGTTTTTTGCCTCGGGTCACTCATTGGACTGGTGATATCCAGATTCATGAAATGGCGTGGGTGGGGCAGGGCACAGAGGCTGAACTGTGGTTTGTCAACACACGGTTTTCATGTCTTTGCATACGCAGTGGTCTGTACAATTTTCAGCCCGTCTGGCGTCCTTCGTTCATAACCGATTTCATGCCGGGTGACTGTTGTCATCTCAATGGTTTGGGCTTGCGGCAAGGTGTGCCCAGGTATGTGACTGCATTGGGTGAAACTTCAAACGCTCGCGGATGGCGTGACAATAAGAAAGACGGCGGCATCTTGATGGACGTCGAATCCGGTGATGTCATCACTCGCGGGTTATCGATGCCTCATTCGCCTCGTTGGTACCAAGGCCGTTTGTGGGTGCTGGAATCGGGGAATGGTGGCTTGGGATATATCGACAGCGACACAGGAAAGTATGTTGAACTGATCGCACTGCCAGGCTTCACGCGAGGTCTTGCATTTTGTGGGCCGCTTGCGTTCGTCGGCTTGTCTCAGGTTCGTGAGACAGCAGTGTTTGGTGGCGTTCCCATCGCAGAGAAACAGTTGGACGAACGTACTTGCGGCGTCTGGGTCGTGAATATTGAAACTGCCAAGACAGTTGCCTTTGTCAAGTTTGAAGATGCCGTTCAGGAGATCTTTGCGGTGGAGGTGGTTCCTCACCGCTTTCCCGAATTGGTGAATGACCAGAAAGATCTGCTGGATGGTTCGTTTGAGTTGCCCGATGACGCTCTGGATGGTGTGCCCCCTGAGATGCGTTCTCGTGCGTGATTGACAACGTCACCTTACACATCAAACTTGGTCGATGGGCATTTGCTTTTTTCTCCGCTTTCGTATTTTAACATCATGACACGTTTGTTTGCCGGTACACCCTTTGACATCCCGCCTCGATGTGATCGTTGCGGTGAGTTGGAAGAGGCTTGTAAGTGTGAGCCTCTGGGGCCGGATCGTTTGCCTGCGGAAAAGCAAACAGCGAAGGTGAGGGCTGATCGTCGTAAGCATAAACGGATGGTGACCGTCGTCTGGGGCTTGGATCCTGTTGACTGTGATCTGCCTGAACTGTTGTCTAAGCTCAAGGCAGCGTGTGGCAGTGGCGGCAGCTTGCAGGATGATCAAATTGAGTTGCAGGGTGACCATGTGTCGCGCGTCAAAACTCAGCTTAAGAAAATCGGGTTTAAAGTAGCTAAGTGATATTCATTTTGGTTCACTCGGTGCAGGTTTGTGTGTTGTGTTCCCGGTTGGGAGGTGCGTTTGCAGTTCGCGTGAAGAAAAACCAGCTTTTTGCGCCTTCAACTCCCCCAGGTTGCTGCCATGATGTGTAGAGAAGAACATGTCGACGTTTTCTGGTATTTGCTGTGATTGAATTTGGTGGCATCATTTGGGTTCAAGCGGTGCCTATTCAGGGATTCGTTTTGCAAAATCTGCGCTTCAATAATTCCCGTTCAATGCAGGGTGCGTGTGGAACGCCGGGGTTCATCTGTGGTTTCATGTCTACCGGGTCTGGTTGCTAGAGGAGGTTAAACGCAGCTTCGATGAAAATGTTTCTGAACAGTAAGGATGGTAAAGAAATTCACCGCTCATTCGCGGAGTACATGGCCCCAGTCATGTTCGCTGTGTCGCTGGTGTTTCTGGTTTGTCAGGCAGTGCTTGTTGTCATTCTTGTCGACATGCCAAACTTTAGTCAGCATGCCGGGACCGCAGTTGATCCTGCTAGTCCCACCAACGGATGGCTTCGAGAAATCGCTTCAACCAATGGGGTTGAGTTGGCTATCTATGATCTGTCCATCAGTCTTCTGTGGATTTTGTGGCCACTCGTAGCGGTGGAAGCGGTGTGGCATTGGTTGTCGCGTCCTTGGGATGAACAGACACGCAAGTTGCATCTGTTCAGCTTTTTGTTTTGCATTTGCCCTTCCCTGCGGATGTGCGCGCGAAGTTACGAAAAAGGGAATCGACTTTGGCTGCCAGGGTTGGGGTGGCGTTATCCGAACAATCGGTTGCGGGCGAGGTTGGAGCGTCACTTCAGTTTGCCGATGATTGCGATCGCATTCTTGATCTTGCCGGTTTTGGTGATCGAGTTCTTTTTGCACGATCGTGTTGAAGATTCAGTCGTGCTTTGGTCGCTGTTGCACGTGGGGACAGGTATCATCTGGCTTGCCTTTGCCGTTGAATTCATTTTGATGGTCTCAGTGGCAGAAAAGAAACTTGTCTATTGCAAGGAACACTGGCTGGATTTAGCAATTCTTCTATTGCCGCTGATTTCGTTCCTGCGGTCGGTCCAGTTCATTCGAGCCACGAACGCACTGAGGTTGCCACAGTTTACAAAAATGCTGCGTGTTTATCGCATGCGTGGAACCGCGTTGAGGGCGTTGCGAGGGCTGATCGTTCTTGATTTGTTTTCCAGGTTTTTTAAGCCTGATGCGGAGGAAGTAGTGGAGCAGTTGCAGGCGGAGTTACGGGAAGCAGAGGCGCGAGTACGCATGATTCGACGAAAGTTGACAAAGGCCCATCAATCAGTGGTGGATTCTGGTGTTACCAAGGATCAAGGATCTGCCGATAACGCTGACGAATTTCCAATTGCGTTGGTCGGTGAAAATGAGCACTCGGGTCAGACGGGATGTCAGCGTGGCGGAGAGGGGGCAGAAAACCGGGATTCAGGAGTTGTGTGCGGAGCAGAGGATGATCCGTCCGGAGATCGGCCTGAAAGCCGCAAAACGTTGGTGAATCAGTCAACGTCAGTGGTTCCCGCACGGCCAAAATAGCGATTGCGGCATCGAAAGTGCCTAGGGCACGGTTGGCGGCACGGTTGGCGGCACGGTTGGCGGCACGGTTGGCGGCACAGTTGGCGGCACAGTTGGCGGCAAAATCGTGTTGTGTTCCTCCCGGCCGTTCCAAAACGATCGGGGCCGGCTAGCCTCGCTCGGATCCACCGTTTGTGGGGCGCAATTCTGCCTAAAATCATATAAACTCTAGTTCTCGCCAAATTTTCCACCATCGTCCCGCCAAAATCGCGATGTTGTTCAAAATCCATGAGTTCCGAGTTGCCTACCTGATCGCGATTGCCGCGGCCATGTCGATGGTGTGCGCAACGGCGACGGAAACTGATTTGAAAGAGGCTGCGGAAACACCCAACACCGATGATTCCGGTGCAACCGTCGAATCACAGTCAGCTAGCGATCGAGTGAGTTTTGAACTCGATGTACAGCCAGTTTTGACCGCGTATGGTTGCAACATGGGGGCATGCCACGGAAAGCAACGCGGTCAAAATGGGTTTCAGTTGTCGCTGTTGGCTTTTGACCCCGATTTTGACTTCGCCGCTCTCACTCAAGATGCACGAGGCAGGAGACTTTTTCCTGCGTCGCCCCGTCAGAGTTTGCTGCTTCAGAAATCCGTTGCCTCGCTACCGCACGGCGGTGGCAAGCGGTTTGAAGTAGGGTCCGAGCCCTACAGCATTTTGAAGTCGTGGATCGAACAGGGAGCAACCCGGGCAGCTGACAATGAACCCCAACTTGTTCGCGTCGTCCTGGATGAGGATGAGTTCTCTCTTTCGCCTGATCAGAAACGGAACTTGCGGATGGTCGCTGATTACAGCGATGGCAAGTCACGCGATGTCACGAAAATGGCAACTTATTTATCGAACGAGTCAGCAGTGGTAGCCGTTAGTGACCAAGGTCAGTTACATGCTGGTTCACTTCCGGGTGAGACCGCAATCATGGCGCGATACATGAATCACATTTGTGTTGCTAATGTTGCGATCCCGCGGACCACAAGTGTCCCTGATCAACTGTTCAATGAATTGCCGAAGAACAATTTCATTGATGAGCAGGTGTATGCGAAACTGCAGCGGTTGGGGATACGGCCGTCCGAAGTGGTATCAGATGAGATTTTCTTGCGGCGTGTTCATGTGGATCTGATTGGGCGACTTCCTTCGGTTGAGGAAGGTCGGCGGTTCCTTGAGTCAAATGCACCGGACAAGCGTGCAAAGCTTGTCGACCAGTTGCTAGAACGCCCTGATTATGTCGATCATTGGGCGGGGTACTGGGCTGATTTGTTGCGACCGAATCCGTATCGCGTCGGAATCAAAGCAGTCCTGAATTACGACAATTGGATTCGCCAGCAGTTTCGTGAGAATGTTTCTTACGATCAGTTCGTCAGTCGGCTTGTGACAGCCAAGGGCAGTACATGGCAAAATGGTGCGGCAACGCTGTATCGTGATCGTCGGTCGCCCGATGAAGTCGCAACGATGGTCAGCCAATTATTCCTCGGAATTCGGCTCGAATGCGCCAAGTGTCACCATCATCCGTTTGAACGGTGGAGCCAGCAGGACTTTTATCAGTTCGCCGCGTATTTCTCCAAAGTCACCCGCAAGGGAACGGGATTGTCTCCCCCGATCTCTGGCGGCGAAGAGATTGTGTTCACGTCCAGCAAGGGTGATGTCAAGCATCCATTGACGGGCGAAGTGCTGGAACCCGTTCCGCTGTTCGAAATTGCAAAGTTAGCTGAGACTGCTGTTCCAATCGATGGCGGGCTTCCAGAAAATAGGGCTGCGCCAGAAATGATTGGCAGCGCCGCGAATGCGGGGACGGCAGATGCTGCAGGAATCGGAGATGCTATCCAGGACGGGGATCCCCGTGTTGCGTTAGCAAAGTGGATGACATCGCCCGGCAATGATTATTTTGCGCAGGTCCAAGTGAATCGTATTTGGGCAATTTTGATGGGGCGTGGTTTCGTTGAGCCAGTGGACGATCTGCGCAGCACGAATCCCGCGAGCAATCCTGAACTGCTGGCGGCTTTGGCTGAAGATTTTCGTGCATCGGGCTTCGATCTAAAGTCGCTATTGAAAAGAATCGTGCTCTCGCGTGTTTACAGTCACAGTTCTGTCCCCAACGACTCGAATGTGACTGACCGATTGAACTATTCGCGGAATTACCGAAGGCGATTGCGAGCTGAAGTGTTGATGGATGCGGTGGCAGATGTGACTGAAACCACCGCGAAGTTGACCGGACTGCCGAAGGAATCGCGGGCGAGTCAGGTGTGGACCACTCGAGTTGATTCGGTGTTTCTGGACACCTTTGGACGCCCCAACGAGAATCAGGATCCGCCATGTGAGCGTACGCCTGATTCTACCGTCACTCAATCTCTGCACTTAATGAATTCGCGGGAACTGGATGGTCGGGTTCGAGATGATGGCAGCCGGGCTGCACGGCTGGCTGGCAGCGATTTTAAGTCAGACCAGATTGCCGATGAGCTGTACCTGTCTACGTTTTCCCGCTTCCCAAGCGATGCGGAGCGTGGGTATGTGGTTGAGCTACTCAAGGATGCTGAGAATCGCAGAGGCGTGATCGAGGATATTATGTGGGCCATGGTCAATTCGCCAGAATTTTCCATCAGGAATTAGGAGTTTGGTTTGATGAAAAGCTGGAATCTGAATTGTGAAGGAATCTCACGCCGAGATGGGTTGAAGCTCGGCTTGGGAGGTTTGGTAGCTGGTGGCTTGAGTGGCGCATTGCGTGCGACTGCTGTGGGCGCAGGGGAGGCTGAAAGACCGATCAAAAAACAGGCTGACGCTTGCATCCTGATCTGGATGGACGGAGGGCCGAGCCATTACGAGACGTTCGATCCGAAGCCTGAAGCACCGGTTGAGATTCGAGGGCAATTCAGTCCGATCGCAACGCAAACTCCCGGCATGTTCTTTTCACAACCTATGAAACGGTTGGCTGGGATTTCGAACGACCTGGCAATCGTTCGGTCCATTCGCCATGACCAAGGTAATCATGGTGCCGGCAACCATTACATGATGACTGGGGCTCCGCCGCGGATACCGGTTGGCTGTGGAGCGTTTGTCAGTTTTCATCCCAGTCTTGGTAGTGTGGTCTCACATCAAGTGGGTGCTCCCGACGGTGTTCCGCCTTACTTTTCCATGCCGAATATGTCTCGCTCCGGTGGGCCAAACTTTCTGGGAGCGCGACACGCGCCGTTTATCGTTCCTGATGATCCCAACCGATCAGGATTCCGGGTACGTGATGTGACGATTCCAACGGGTTTGACCGATGCTCGATTCGAGAGTCGCCAAGAGATCCGCAGGCAGATTGATAAGATGCAGCGTCTGACGGAGGCTGCGATTGCCGATCCTGTTGTAGCTGCCGATGAGTTCTACTCTCAGGGAATGCAGATCCTGCAAAGCGGTGAAGCTCAGGCGGCATTTGATATCCATTCTGAACCGGGTGAAATTCGCAATGCTTATGGACGTAATGCCTTCGGGCAGCGGGCTCTGCTTGCACGGCGATTGGTCGGCGCGGGTGTCCCGTTTGTGACGTTGTACTTTGGAGGCTGGGACCATCACACCGACTTGTTCAATGCGTTTGATAAAAAAGTACCACCATTTGAAAGCGCGATCGCCGCATTGATCGAGGATCTGAAGCAGCAAGGCATGCTCGAACGCACGATGGTGATCGCACTTGGAGAGTTCGGACGCACGCCCAAAATTAATGATCGTGGAGGGCGTGATCACTGGTCTAACGCGATGAGCGTGATGTTTGCCGGTGGGGGAACTCGCGGTGGACAAGTGATTGGGGCAACTGACCGGCAGGGTTACGCTGCGGTTGAGCGAATTTTGTCGCCAGAGAATTTCGTTTCGACAGTTTATCGAAAACTTGGAATCGATCCCGGCCAGATGATGTATTCGCCTGATGGACGTCCCGTTCATTTGGTCAGTGATGCTGAACCCATTTCCGAATTGATGGGGTAGTTGCCAGGTTTGTTCAGTGACATGCCAAAACTTTATTTGTATTCCGGACGTTGTTTTCAGCAGGCGAAATATGCGGTGCCTTTGAGAAGCCTTTTCGATGAATCAGGGCTTGTCAGGGCGGTGAGTAGGAGACTTGCGAAGGCTGTGCATTCTCTGCCAGGGCTTCGATTGCTTTTCTTTTTTCTCTGCTGTTTGGCAAGCAACCGCCTGCAGGGCCAGATCCAGCTGGATCGCTTTTTCCCGCCATCCGTTGGCGTGGGGCAAAACATAGAGATCACAGTGGAGGGCAAGTTTCCAAAGTGGCCCGTCGAGTTGAGCACGGATTGCGATCATGTGTCTGTCCGAGCTGCGGAAAAATCGGGACAGGTACTGGTTGAAGTCAATGATCTTGCAACGCCTGGAGTCGTTTGGGTGCGCGGTTTGGATAAGACTTCTGCGTCCGGGCTCATTCCTCTGCTGATCGAGCCAGTGGAGCCCGTTGCCGAGGTCGAGCCAAATGAAACGGTGGGAGACGCAACTCAAGTGGAGCTTCCGTGCGTTGTGACAGGGCGACTTTCCAAGTCAGGTGAGGTTGACACGTTTCGTGTTGCAGTGAAAGCAGGGGAAACGTTGGTCGTCTCGGTGATCGCGAATCAGTTTTTGCAGTCTCCCATGGATTCTGTCTTACAACTAGTCGATGAGGAGGGTCACGTCTTGGCTCAGGCTGATGATCAACGTGGCCTCGATCCACAGTTGGTTTTTGAGGTGAAGCGAGATCAGACGCTGTTTGTTCGATTGTTCGCATTTCCGGAAACACCCAACAGCACGATTGGTTTCGCGGGGGCAACCACGTTTGTGTACGAAATCCGCATGACAACCGGTGCGTTTGTCGATCATGTGTTGCCACTCAATCAGCAAGTAATGGCTGTGGCAGGTGGTGTCGTTCAGGGCTGGAATCTTCCCGATGGATCCGTTGCCGAGAATGGAAGCTCGAACCATTTTGGCGGCAGCGCAATCTTTCTGACCGGAGCGTTGGGTTGGCAATACCAAGGGGCACATGCTGCCCGCGGCAATGAATTCTTTGAGACTGCTGAGGTACCTGTCATGGAAAGTACCCCGTGCTCTTATTCGGGTCGAATTGCAACACCCGGAGAAATTGATCGAGTACAGTTGGCAGTCTCCAAGGGAAAGAAGTACCGCGTTGCTGTTCATGCTCGACGCAGTGGCATGATTTTGGATTCAGTGTTGCGGGTTGTGGACTTGAAGGATGGTAAAGAAGTTGGGCGCAATGATGATGTGACCCGCGGCAAGTACGATGCCCGCGTTGATTTCACCGCCAAGGAGGATGGGCGGGTAGAGGTGCAGATATCGGATCTTGTGGATGGATTTGGGATGCGACACGCCTACACGGTTGTTGTGGCAGTTGTGGAGCCATCCGTAGACGTTACTGTGGCTGAGGACCATTTTGCTTTGAAGGCCGGCGAATCGTTGGAGATCCCTGTCACGATTGGGCGGAGCGATGGATACGTCTCAAAATTGCAGATCAGTGCGGCCAAGTTGCCGGAAGGTATTACGGGCGAGGCTGTGGTTTCGGAATCCAAGGGAGATTCATCCAAGACCGTGAAGCTGAAACTGACAGCTGCGGATGGAGTCACTCACCAAGGGCCAATTCATATTGAAGTGATTGAGCTGGGTGCTGAGGACGCAAAGAAAGGGGAGCCATTTCACGCCAAATATGAGTTGGCGAAAATATTGCGGATAGATGAATTATGGTTGACGGTCGCCCCATGAGTGACACGACCGATACCCAAGGTGAATGCGTGGGTTTTGCCAAGCGTCGGTCTAATTTGTCAGGATGACGCTCAACTGGTTCTTCGCAGTGCACCACGCGTAGGCAGCCCCCGCTGACTGGTTGGAGTGCTGCCTTGAAACTGTCTGCGTTCGTTAGTCAACGCTCGCAATCCTTTGGGCATGTTGGTCCGTCTGTTTCGGAGCGTTGAAATTAGCTTGGTGTTTCTCTTCGCGTTCGCGACCATTGGGCATGTAGCCGTAAAGTTCATTCGCGCTGGCGATGTCGACCTTTTTCAATAGTCGGTGAACGCGTATTCTGTCAGCTTTTGTGGGTGGAGACTGTCTGTAGTACTCAGCCAATGATTGAGCCAAACTGATATTGGTGGCTACTCCCTGCGGCAACAGCCGGGTTGTTTCTCCGGGTTCCGTTGGAGCGTTGCCATTGATGACGCGCATGCATTCGAGTTTGCCTTCTACACTTCTCATGACCAGCATTGGCATGGGGCAATTTCGTTGGACTGGCGGCAAATTCGTGATTTGGCTCAGGGCGGGGCGTTCGTTTGGTTGAACGTACAGCACATGAAATTCGTTGATCAAACGATTTTGTATCGCAAGGATGGGGTTCCTTGTTCTGCCTGGGACTTTTCCTTGGTTCAATGCAAACAGAACCGGGCGGTTCTTCTGTGCAGCGGCGGCTATATGTTGATAAACCCGGGCCAGTTGTTGGTGGACGGGAGAAACCTTCTGTCTCAGAAGCCGCTCAAACACATAGATATAAAGATTGTTCAACGGCTGAGGCTGACCTTGGCTCAGAAAGGAATGCGCCTTGCGAGCATCTGGTGACTTTGTCGTGTTAATGGACAAGTCATAGGCGTGTTTGAAATACTCGGGCTGTGGCGTTGTTGTCTTCGTGTTAAGCGATGTGACCAGTTTGCCTGCGATTGATGTTGGTTCAGTGCGGCTAGCAAGTTGGTGAGCAAGCTGGAAATAGTTGGCTCGCTGCGATTCCGGTAAGGCTTGGACTTTCTCGTAGACAGCGGTGGCCCACTTGGCATCCTGCAAGAGTGCCTGAGGAGACACGGGGCCAAGCGTGAGGTGAAGGACGTGGCCTGATGGGGTCAAAAAGTAACTTACGACGTCACCGCCGTTCTTGACGATTTTTCCGTTGTAACTGTTAACGGTGAAGGCACCTACCTGCTGGTAGGTCGAGACAAAGTGTTCTGAGATGAAATTGCCGACGTTAGCATCTGACAGAGCGACCGCTCTGAATTCAGAAGCGTTGTTTCACGTAAAGCCAGGAATTTTGAAGTTCCCCGAAATGTGAATCATGAAGACAAGTTTGTCTTCGCCTCTTGCACGCTCAAAAGCTACTTCAGGTTGATCGACCCAGCCGATTTTGGTTTCGTAATTAGGGTCAGGTGATTCGCATTGGCTGTTGGCAAACGCACCCGAATTTTTTGGGGGCGTCAAAGAGTCAGGTTTGCAAACGATCTGATTCGGTTGCTGTTTCGAAGGCATTTCTGGCTTCACAGCGATAGTGCGTGCCATCCAGTCCTGGGGTTGCCAATGTGTGAATGAACTGTCGGACGATGCCGTGCTGATCAATAAGTTGGCATTTTCTGTGAGGAGTTGGTCGGGGCTAATGTCCGAGTCAGAGTTTGGGGGCGTGATGTCTTGAAGCATCGGGGCATGGCTGGACGCATTTGCAATCGAGTTTCCGTCCTTTCCCAGAGAGTGTTTGTGTGAATCTGCGTTGGCAACACCGACGACGGTTGCATGCCGTGGATCGGAGCTGGAAATGGCGAGTACAGCGTCTTGATTGGTCGCTTTCAGGGGCTCAGTGTCTGCCGGTGAGGTTTCAGTGGACTCGTTGGGTGACGGCAGTGCAGGAAGAGAGTGCTGGTGGTCAACCTGAGTTGGGGGTACCTGTTGATCGAGTCGCAGAGTTTTTGTGGGCGGTTCCGTTGGTTGTGTCGGCGTCTGGTCTCCATCCTGCGCCCTTGTGTTGTTGGTTGATGGGAGTGTTTCCACAGCCGGCAGCAGGGCAAGGTGGTGGTTCACCTCGGAGCTAGGCGTGGGATTTGGTTTATCGTACTGATACTGAAGGATTAACAAAGCAATGCAGACCACTGACACCAAGAATGCAGTGGCGGCAATTGCTAGCGGGGAAAGTGCTTTTTTGAAGGCTGTATCCGGACAGGGTACGTTCAAATCAGCAACGTTCGCGTCAGTGACGCCATGAGGTGTGGTGATACCTCGAGCATCGGGGGCATCGGGGGGTGCCACCACAGGCGGCGCACCAGCATTCGAGCGATGGGTGAGCATCTTACTTCTCCTGTTTCAAACGACCAAAGATAAGAAATCGTGACTTTCGGAGTACGCATTGAAGCTAACACTTATACCTCGCTGTCCCAAGGAAAAAACCGGGAACATTCTGTTTTTTAGAAACTTAGAAGCTAACGAGCTTTCGCTGAATTCCCTGCCTTACCACCTAACGTTGGTGTTTGTGCTGTTTCTCCGTTGCGAGCTTAGGTTCTCGTCTGTCAGTTCACCCTTGCGTCAGGAGCTTGTGCGAACGAACCGACTTATGATATCGCGACTTGCCGAGGCGCAATGAACTTGCTGTTTTGCAGGCAAAGTTTGAACTCATGACAGGCATGGACGGCTGGCCTGTCGAGTTTTCACCATGTGAGCCAAGGCTTTTAGGTCAGCGATAAGGGGGGCGTCATCAGCAGGCATGCGAGAAGCGCAGCACGTTCTGGTAGTTTGGATTCGACAACATGCTCATGGACGGCATGGGCTCCATCACCGACGGCTCCCAGCCCATCGAGAGTTGGGCAGTATTGGCTGGTCCAGTTTCCATCTGACCCTCCGCCCGCTGCCGCCTGTTCAATTTCGAGTCCGAGTTGATCTGCCGCCAAGCGTGCGCATTGCCAAAGCTTTTGGTTTCCTGAGGTTGATTCCAGCGGGGGTCTTTCAATGCGACCTTGGATCTCTAATCGTGTCCCTTCGACGGTGGGTTTGATTGCGTGGATCGTTTTTTCGATCTGCCGAGCTTCTTGTTGAGTTGTGACCCGCACATCAATTTCAACTCGGCACTCTGGTGCGATGACATTGGGACGCATACCGCCCTTGATGACTCCGACATTAACGCTGGTTCCTGAATTCACATCATTCATTGCGAACAGTTTTTGAATGACATGCGAAACCTCATGAATGGCACTGATGCCTTTTTCCGGATCCAGTCCCGCATGCGCGGCTCGTCCTCGGACAGTGATTTGAAACCTGCCGACTCCCTTGCGTTGTGTTTTGAGCTTGCCAGTTGGGCCCAGGGAAGGCTCTACAACGAACGTCCGGTTCACGACGCGTGCGAGTCTCTCAATTTGAGGTGCTGATTCGTGGCTTCCGATTTCTTCGTCTGAATTGATGAAAAAGATCGGGGCAAGTTGCGGCTTGAGCCCCAGTTCATGCAGTATTTGGATTGCAAATACGGCTTGGACCAAGCCCGCTTTCATGTCGTAGCTGCCGGGCCCATGAAGCCGTCCCTCGCGAGATTCGACTGGCATGGTTTCTAATGACCCGACTGGCCACACTGTATCAACATGTCCAAGTATAAGTTGCTGTGGTGTGTTGCGTTGTCGATTCAATGGAATGGCGAGCATTTGGCCACCTGAAGTGTCGCCTCGGAGGAAACGACATCGGTATCCGAGGGAAATCAGGAAGTCAGAGAAAAGTTGAAATACCGGTGCTTGGGTTTCTGGAAGCTGCGAGGGGCTTTCAATATTGACCGCTCTTTTCAGCAGCACCAGCATGTCAGTCTGCTTGGCAACGGAATGGGAAAGAATCTTCGCCGCGATCGTTTTGTTGATGTCTGTCATCCCTGTCGTCCTGTTCCGGCTGCTTGAGTTTTTGTCTGTGGCTGGTCGACGCATGAGGGTTACGGTCCAAATGAGATTCGCGCACACACGGTAAGTCGCTGTGATCCGACATGCCGTTCTGCTGAATTCCGAGCGAGGATGCTTTGGCTTCGCTAACAAATTGTACCATTCAATGTCAGTTCACCACCGGTGGGAGCTTTTAGTTACATTGAGTGCTTGCGGCGGAATTCGTCGCGGGCCAGTTGCGAGTTTATCGGCGCGGGTTAGGACGCGTTGCTCGATTTGTAATGAGCACTTTCTTACAACGGGCGACGACACTGGCATGGTTCCAGGTGGATTTCGGTGCGTTTGCTATCGAGATGACGTTGATTCATTTTAGGGCGCACATTCGTGGATGAAAAAGAGCTAGCTGGCTGGAAGAAACAATTAGCCAGTGGCAAGGGGTACGCACAGGCATCCTGTAACTTTGCGGAATTGGTTTGGGCAGGCAACGTTTCGCAGCGGCAACAGGTTGATTTGTTGCAGTCAGATGATGTGAATGTGCGCAGGGCAGTTTCATGGGCAGTGGCTGATCTGGCACGGGACGATGAAGCGATGAGGCATTTGATCCGTGAGTGCTTCAACGATGCTGATAGTATTGTACGGCTGAATGCATGGTGGGCGATCAGTCAGGCCGTGTGGTTGAGTCAGCAGGACAAGGAGCGGCTCATTGAGAGGCTGGGGGATGAGCAGGACGCACGTGTGCTCAAGCAAATAAGGGCGATCACTGCCCAAGAATGATTTTAGACGTGTCGCTCGCTGTTGGGATTGCGGCACAAGGGGGGAAACGCTGATTGATCATCGTTCCAAAACGCAGCCGAACGGGTATGCAGGGGAAGTATCGCGAAGGGTAGATGGGGATTTAACGAAGGGTAGATGGGGACTTAGCGAAGGGGATGTGGGGATCTGTCTTGCTGATGAACCCAAATGGAAGAAAAAAACACTTAAGGATGGACGATGGGTTCCAAACAGAACTCGTCAGCTGCATGTCACAAATAGAGAAACAGTAAATGGTCCGCTTGATTTTTACAGCTGCAATTGTACTTTCCCAACTTGTCAGGTTGTCTGCTACAAACACTTGGGACGATGCCTACGACACAAGTCAGATCGAAGTGACGGTGGTGTATTTTGTGCCATCGGATCGGGTACCGTTGTCGGACTGGCGGCAAAGGGTGGACTATTACAGCAAGAGAATTGAGCAGTTTCATGCTCGTGAGTTTCAAGGTCAGTCAAAACTCAAGACAATCATTCATCCGAAGCCGTTGATCTCCGGTTTGGCCACCGAACAACTCAGGGCTGGGGATGCCAATGCAATCTATTTTCGCACGCTCAATGAGGTGGATCAGCGTCTGAAGTTTGCGCCATCAGATAAGGATGACAAGGATGAACGCAAGGCTTTTCCGATTCTGCTGGTGCTGAGTGAGATCAACTGGCGGCCGTTGGATGATTTCTATCGCGTCAAGCCTGCCGATCGTGGGTTCGTGTTCGAGGGTAACTACAACGGCGGTCAACACTTTCCTGGTGCCGCGGCTGGCGGGGCTCGTGCCCTGTACAATCCGAATCGAGGGATTGGTTGGGGGTTGGTCAGTGCTGATGGTTGGCGTGTTCCCTACCGCGGTTCGGATTGCGTGGTGTACCACGAAGGATGCGGGCACACGGTTGGCCTGCCTCACCCCGAACCCGGAAACGGTTCGGTCATGAGCATGGGACAGTATCGTGGTTGGATCAGCGAATCATGGTTAGACAAAGAGCAAAAGACTCGCCTTGGTTGGAATCCAGACGAAACGTCGGCAGATGAGCAAGCTGAATTGTTCTCGGCGTTCCGTGCGGTCCCTGAGCCTCTTGTTCCAACGCCGGGACAGAGAGTCCGCCTGCGATTGGATTGGCCCAAGAATGCACAGCTTGAATCGTTACGTATCCGAGTTCAAACGTCGCTGAGAGGACCTTGGATTGAGATTCCGCAAGAGTGGGAAGGGTCGCTACCGAAGTTCGCTGAATTGGGAACGTTTGATCGAGCGACTCCGGTTAGCTACCGCGCCGATGCAATCTTGAAAGGGGGGCAAACGGCAGAGCTGTGGGGCTACTTGCAAGTTCGTGCAGAACCCACCGAACCACCTTTTCCGTCTCCCACAGGTGCGTTGGCACTGGATTTGATGAAGAACGACCTTGCCGGAGCTGGTGTGGTTGTGAAATCCATGCCCAAGCAGGAAATTGACTTGCTGGCACTGGCTAACTCAAAGGGCAAAACCGAGGAGGCGTTGTGGAGTCGTGGTGACTGGAAATGGAGTGACGGTCAATTGGTCAGCCCCAAGCAACTGGGCGCACGATTGCAGTTGCCGTATTCGCCACCCGATGAATATCGTTTGACGGTCGTTCTTGAGCCACTTGATGAACCGAACGGCCTGTTGATTGGAAATGTTGCGGTCGGGCATCGTTTTGCATCTCTATTCGGATACCGGATGCCTGATGGTTATGCCAGTGCGATTGAGAATATCGATGGACGGAATGTGGGGAATGATACGACGTTCCGTGGGCGTGTTTTCAAACGAGGTCGGTTGTCACAGTTGGTGGTGACAGTCCGTAAAGATGGCGTGAGCATGACGGTTGATGGTCGTCAAATCATCCAGTGGCGGGGGAACCCAAATCGACTGTCTCTGTCAGATTATTGGGCAACACCCGACAAGAATGCGATGTTTTTTGGTGCCTATGATTGCCGGTATCGTTTTTATCGAGCTACGCTGGAGCCGATTTCCGGAAAGGGACGTCAACGGGGGCAGTGACCCACTTGAATACTGGTCAAGTGCGTTGGTGGCAAGTCATGAGTTCTACCGGAGTCACTGTGTTAGGGTAGATCCAAACCGTGAATTGAAGACTTCAACGGGGTCGTAATCCGGGGCTTTGTAAAGTTGCTGCTGGCGGGTGATTTGACGATTTGGGTAGTAATCAAAAATGTCACCGTCAGCCACGATCCTTGGATCACCCTGTTCCGACAATTCCTGTTTCAGTTGGAGCCATAATTCAGTTTTGACATTCTGCATTTGGGGGGCATTTGCGAGATTGTGGATGCAGTCGGGATCGTTCTTCATGTCATAAAGTTCTTCTTGCTTTCGTTTGCCAAAGCTCAATTCATAGAATCGAAAGTCTGGGTCCGCCATCGAAAGGCCCGTGAGATAAGATTTAGTCGGCGAGCCGTCGCAATTCAAGAGTCCATAAGCGGGGTCACCGCCGGGCCAGCGGTCGGGTTTGAAATTGCGGACGTAAAGATAGTCGTCGTTGCGAATCGCTCTGGCGGGATAACCAACTGAAAGTTGTTCGCCATCAGTGCGTCCAATGTCGTGACGTTCTTTGCCTAGAAGAGTGTGATCGCGATCTGGATCAATACGCCCAGATTTTGGCGACAGCAGTTGGGGGAGAAAACTTGCTCCTGTCATTTGAGGGTGTAGTTTAACGCCCGCCGCTGCCATGATTGTCGGGGCGACATCCGGGAAAGTGATGAAGTCAGTCACGATCCGACTCGGTTTGATTTTATCTCCCCAACGAACTGCTAACGGGATGTGAAAACCATCATCGTAAATCTGACCTTTGACTCGGGGGAACGGCATGCCGTGATCACTGGTTGCGATGATGAGGGTGTTGTCGAGCATGCCGCGCTGCTCTAAGTGCTTCAGCGCAGTCCCAATGTGTTGGTCGTACCACTCCACTTCAATCGCATAGTCGGCCAGGTCGCCACGGATCGTGGCATTGTCAGGGTAGTAAGCGGGGACCGTTACTTTGCTGAGGTCCCGTCCATCCAATTTCCAGTTGTCTTTACCGTAACCGCGATGAGGCTCTTTTGTGCCAAACCAGAAACAGAACGGCTTCTCACCGGGTAACTGGGCAAGAAAATCCTCAAAGTTACCTGCGTAGTCAATGTTATTGATCCCTTTGTAGGGAGGCTTGAGTTTCTTGTCTTGGAACGGATGTCCGGCTGGATTGAGTTTGTCTCTCGATTTGCTGGCGTCGTAACCGCTGAATTCCCCAGGCCCCCACCCCTTGCCGGTATAGCCAACGCAGTATCCTGCATCTTCGAGAAGAAACGGATAGAAAGCCCAGCGATTACTCAGGAACGGATTGTGGTTGCAAGCTTCCTGCAATTGCCATGAGTAGCGTCCGGTCAACAGGCAAGCTCGAGCAGGTGCGCATTTCGGGTTGCAGTTATAGGCTTGCGTGAACAGCACCCCCTCACGTGCGATGCGATCGAAATGAGGTGTTTCTACATACGTGCTGCCGTAGATCCCCATGCTGTCCCGCGATGCATCGTCCGCGATGACAAATAGAATGTTGGGACGATCTGCAGCCGAAGGTTCCACGGAATCAACAGTCTGCGTCGATGCACTATGCAAGAGCAAAGCCAGCATCACAATGCGGTAGTTGAAGCTTTGTTTAACGGGAAATAGGTCTAGCATTGGAATTGCGTTGCGACGTTTGTTGGTGAGTTGGGTCGGGCTTGGGTGTCAACAGGATGGGTATTCTAAGCAGGACATCAGAGTTGTTGGGGATTTATTTGCCGTGGGTTGGGCAAGTTCGAGTTGCTCAAATGAGATAGGGCTTTGCAGGGAGCCGAGAGTAATTATGATCGCAGGTGCGAATCGTTTATGAGATGTTGATGCAGACATTACTTGTCTCGGGTGTTTGAACCTATTGCATTGCGTTCTGTGAGTAATACGGAAGTCGACGTTCGTGTGAGGGATCCAAACCAAAAGTGAAAAAAATTCATGAAGCTTGAAAGTAGCCAGCTCGAGAAATTGGAAGCGATTGCCAGAGATGCTGGTGCCGGGATTTTGAGTGTTTATGAATCAGAGGATTTTGATGTCGAGTCCAAAGGTGACGGTTCTCCGCTGACCAAAGCGGATCGCATGGCTCACGATATCATTGTGGACGGTTTGCGGGAGTTGACGCCTGAAATACCGATCGTGTCAGAAGAGTCTGCCAAGGATGAGATGGAGTCGAGGCTGTCGTGGGATACTTTCTGGTTGGTTGACCCATTAGATGGGACGAAAGAGTTCATTAAACGCAACGGTGAATTTACGGTCAATATTGCGCTGATTCATGATGGTAGCCCCGTTTATGGTGTCGTGTATGCTCCCGTACTCGATAGCTGTTTTTTCGGTGGTACTGACTACGGTGCGTGGCGAGTGGATGGCGGTGATGCTGCTCGTCAGGAAATTGCAGTCGCGAATAAGAGCGATGGCGTGATGACCGTCGTTGCGAGTCGATCGCATCGTGGTGAGGCGGTAGAAGCATTCATTGCGAAGTTGACGCAAAGGTTTGGTGAGCCAGAGGTGCGTAGTATGGGCAGTTCACTGAAGATTTGCTTGGTGGCTACGGGAGAGGCCGATGTTTATCCACGCTTAGGACCGACGTGTGAGTGGGATACTGCGGCTGCTCATGCTGTGGTGCTCGGTGCAGGCGGCAATGTGACCAATGCTTGCGGCCAGCCGTTGGCTTACAACAAACAGAATATCCTTAATCCCTGGTTTCTAGCGTTTGGTGGTGGCGACTGTGAATGGTCCGAATTCGTACCGCCCAATTCTGAGTGACCCGGTCTGAGTGTTCAGCGGTCTGTTGCCGGTATAACCGTGTCTCGAAATGCCGACAACGCTGCGGCGCGAAATTCGGGTTGGTCTAATAATTCCAGAACGGCAGTATGATTGAGAAGTCGAACGGCAAGTTCTTTGCTCGCTGGTTGGTTTGAGTTAAGCAGTTTTTGGATTTCTGGATCCTCGTTCAGCTTGGCGAGTGTCGCATTGACATCCTCTCTGTTTTTTAATTGTTGGATCGCAGGTTGCTGCAACATTGCATTGACCTTTGATGGGTCCATCAGCACTTCCATACTGCGCTGCCATTCTTCGACATTGCTTAGTTGGGGAACATGTTCAAACGGGTTGAATCGCGCGACTACGGGAGCAAGGCGACTCGATTTGGTTTGTGCACTTGTGATGTCAAGTATTTCTGCAAGCAATTTGGCGCGTCCCGTTGGTGGAATCCGTTCGCTGAGACGATCGGCATTCACCTTTTGGATTGTCACCATCCCACCCAGCAGGAGCACCACGACGATAGCTCCCTCCGCGGCACCCAATAGAAAACCAAGCCAATGATTTAACAGGGTCGTCTTGGGACGGCCCTTGAGTAGCCGGTTTCCGAATTTGATTGTCAAAATCAAGGTGATCACAAAGATGACCATTCCTGTGGCAACCACTGTATATAGACGGTTTGCTATGCCAGTCGTGCCAACCCAATTTGAGAACGTGTTCTCAAATAGTATTCCTAGAAACGGTGCGAGATAGAAAGTCGCTGTTGCAGAAGCAAGTAACGCGAGTGCTTTGAGGGCACCGGTTCGAAACCCCCCAAAGGCGGCGAAACCAATTGCCAAGGTTGCTCCCGCGGAAATCCAGTCACTCTGATTGCAAAAATAACCAAACAAACCGAGAAAACAAAAGACTAGCAGCAGGCTACACAAAACACCCATTCGGGGACGTTGTTGAATCGTGGGCTCTTCACTCATTTGGGTTCCGAGTGTTGGAGGGGGCCAAGTGTTCAATCAGCATAAACTCTAAAGGCAATGCACGCATTTGCTACAGCAAGCATTTGAAATCACGGCGTGGGGTCCGCTCTGCAGAGCCCGATTGTGACGGTTGTGACGAGACGCTCGAATCGCTTTGTCTTGCCGGTCTGGAACAGTCGATCCAACCTATAAGATCGACTCTGAGTACTCGAAGGAAGAAATCCATGAAGATGGAACGTGATGTCTTGCAGAAGCATGGCTTAAAGAGTCTTTGCGTGTTATTGGCTGCATTCATCAGTGCCGGTTCTGTTGATGCAAATGCCCAGGATTCTACAACAAAGAAGCCTGCTGTTGAGAAGCCCGCAACTCAGAAGCCTGCTGTTGGGGAGGAGGCTGGTAGAAAACAGAACAAGGAAAAATCTTTGTCGGTTGGGGCCGAGCCAGCCAGCTCTGCAAACTTGCTCGATGGCATGATTGATGGTGACGCACCGTCCGCCGTTCCTGACTCGATCATCCCGAAAGTCTTGTCGGCATCCGAGAGACAGAAGCTGGGGATAACTCAAGGTCGATTCGCCTTGCCCGCCTTGGCCGCGGCGTCGACTGCTTTGCCCGATGGCGAGGGTGATGGGGATCGCTACCCCGAAACCTTTGTTCAGCAGTTTGGCGAGTTCACGGAGCCGTTGCCGGAATCCGGCTCGCAGCGGAGTGCCGACTGGCATTGGTCGTGGTGTTATTGGTCGGCCGCCAACACATTCTCAAACCCTCTTTATTTTGAGGATCGAATGCTTGAACGACATGGTCAGGAATGTGTGGGATGCTTGCAGCCCTTCGCATCTGGGGCACGTTTCTTTGGTGCCGTGCCGATGCTGCCGTACCTGTGGACGGTGTCGAATCCCTGTGATTGTGGGTATACGCTCGGGCATTATCCGGCCGGGCAGTGTGTGCCAATCATGATGCAGCGTCCACCTTACGAGAATCGTGCTGCTGTCGTCGAAGCCGGGGCAGCCGCAGCATTGATTATCGGGTTCCCGTAGGCTATCGCTGCGTGAGCTTGGACGTTAGAACATGGGTGAATCAAGGGATCTGAATCTACTCGCAAAGAATGGCTATTCATGTTTTATTTGCTGATTGTTATTGCCGCAGCTAGCCGCTTTCTGCCGCATCCCCCTAATGTGGCTTGCGTGACAGCACTCGGGCTCTTCGCGGGTTGCTATTTGTCCGGACGTAAGGCTTACTTGGTACCACTTGCGGTTTTAGCGGGTAGTGATTTGCTGGGACACTCTTTTGGCATTCCCGGCATGGGTTTGTACAGTCCTATCGCAATGGGTTGCGTTTATGCAGGGATTCTTGCTGCGGTGCCTGTGGGGCGTTGGGTTTCTAAGCGACAGGGCAAGCTCCGAGTATTGGGTGGAGCGTTGACGGCATCCTGCCTGTTCTTTTTGATCAGTAACCTTGGAGTCTGGGTGGCTGGCTGGTATCCCATGACGTTGACGGGCTTGGCTGCATGTTTCACAAACGCGATTCCATTCTTTGGATACAGCGTTGTAGGAGACCTGTGTTTCAGCATGCTGCTGTTTGGAGCTTGGGAGTGGGTCGGCGTTGGCTTTGATCTGAAGCGTCCCGCCACGGCAACATCGCGTCCCGCCACGGCAACATCGCGTCTCAGTTGATCGTCGACTGATTGCCCCATGCAGTCACATTCACAATCCAACGGCCGACGTTGCAGTCTCTCCCGTTCGTATTAGCGCCGATGGTCCCGGTGATCAGTTCTGCTCTGGCACTGCGGCTGACCCCCGTGTGATTCAGGGGACTTGAGCCACGCTCAGATATACTGCTGAGTCTCTGTTTCTTCTCTTGATGAGGGGTGTGCAGACCCATGAGCTTGCCTGCGTTTGGCGCATAGCTCTGGTATGCCCCGAAGTTATGGGGTGTGCTGCATGGGGACTAGCAGCCTGTTAGACTGAGTGGCTTGATTCGGATCGCGTTTGCGCTGAACCGTTAACAATCTTTGAGCTGATCCGCATTCTTGAATAATAGAAAACTATGACTATGGAAATTGTGATGAAGAACCGACTGAACCAGATGCTCATTGCCTTATTGTTGGGGATCTGTTGTTTTGCGCCGCAAGGGCTGCAAGCAGCTGAGATCCAACATTCATTCTTTGTTGCCGGGCCTGACTTTACCGGAATCGTTGGTGAGGATGGTAAGCCCAAATGGGATTCGGGACGAGCAGGAGCGAGAGATGGTTGGGTGTTGCCTAATGGGAACGTGCTGATTGCCTGGGGAGATATCGTTCGCGAATTTACTCCACAGAAAGAAGTTGTGTTTGAGTATAAATTGAATCCAGCGAACAAAGAGATCGGAACGGCCCAGCGGCTTGCCAATGGCAACACATTGGTCACTGAGTTGGGAGGCAAGCCACGTTTGTTAGAAGTCAAGGCAGACGGAAAAATTGCGGTGGAAGTGGCACTGCAACCAGAGACAGACAATGGTCACATGCAGACGCGGATGGCAAGAAAGCTCGCGAACGGGAACTACTTGGTTCCACACCTGTTGGCATTCAAAGTCAAAGAGTACACGCCTGAGGGGAAGGTTGTCAGTTCCTTTCCAACAGATATGGAAGCGCTGGGTGGGCGGGCTGCAAAGAATTGGCCATTCACTGCAATTCGGCTTGAAGGTGGAAACACCCTTGTCTGTTTAACCAACGGAAACAAAGTGGTTGAAATGGACGACAAGGGAGATGTCATCTGGAAGGTCAGCAATGCTGATTTGCCTGGTAACCCAATTGATGACGCGTGTGGTGGACAACGGCTTCCAAACGGGAATACGGTCATCACCGCCTATCACGCCAAGAAGGGTGTCAAGTTGCTTGAGGTCACGCCCGAAAAGAAAATCGTTTGGACCTTCGAAGGACCCTACCGTGCGCACCATTTTCAAGTCCTGACAACCAATGGAAAAGCACTTGAGGGTGCGCCTCTGCGTTAAAAGTGGTCGCGAAAAAACGCAGAAGTGACCAACACAACGACTCGGTGAAAGGTTTGCCGAGTCTTGTTTGCAATGAGCTGACGAGACGTATGCAGCCAGACCTGTCTATTGCATGGCGGTGGAACACGGTTAGCCTAACTGCATTGCGTCGTAATGGGGATTACTGGGGTTTTTGATTCCTGCTGTGTTTTTCGTTAAAGCCGGTGTTTTTGCCGGCTCGGCGCTGGAATTAAAGTCTCATTCTTTCGCGCCCTGAAGTGCTCTGATTACTGCCAATCAAATAGAGAGTTGTTTGAAACTTGAATTTGGTAAATGGAGTATTCAGTCATGTCCAGCGAAACTTGCTTGTTGGTAGCTTCGCCGTCAATGTTTCGAAACCGCCCGGTCAGTTTTATTCTGGTTTGTGCACTGTCGTTGGTGGGAGTAGGGATTCCGATTCTGGTGATATGGTTTTTTCGTTGCAGAAGCACGGAATTGACCGTCACTGACCTTCGAACGCGTCTGCACCGTGGTTGGTTGGGTCGTTCCATCACTGAAGTTTGGCACCGCGATGTCAGGAATGTGCAGATTGAGCAGACGTTCTTTCAACGTATTCTGGGCGTTGGCCGAATTGGTGTTTCCTCCGCTGCACAATCAAGTATCGAGATTGAGGTCAGTGGCATGCGTAATGTGGATAAAATCAAGGAAATTATCGATAAAAACCGCATCGGACAACGTCGCGCAGCATGATCTGGTGCTGTTGTTATCTCTGTCTCACTTAACCGCTTGTGTGATTCGACGCCATTGTTATCGGCACGCATTTCCTTTCGCTCGAGCGTTGGTCTGATGTGTGATCAGGAATTAATCAGGGTACCGCTTGCATGACTTGTGTGATCGTGATTTTGGGATCGATCTCTTCAAACTCGAGGTCAAAGAAGCCTTCGCCTGCCTGCTTGTGGGGGAAGGAGACTGAAATGACATCACCTCGTTTATAGAAGCCGCTTGGTTGAGTCCAGTCGACTTGTTCGAGTCTGTTCCGTTTTCCACGAGCAAGTTTGTAGTTGCCTTTCAGAAATTCAGCGAGGATCGCTTCGCATTCTTCAATGGTGAGTCCAGCGATTGATCGGGTTCTGTATTCCTTGTTTCCAACCTTAAGTATGGTTTGCTTCCGAGGGCGAGCGTTGCCGGCCGAGAAGTCACCGATTTGATTATCTCCTTTTGGTGGCCCACCGATCTGTGGCCACCATTTTTCGTACCTGATCTCCAGCACATCGCAGGAAACGTCTCGTCCTGCGATTTCTTCAACACTCTCCACCGTGATGCCTCGGTTTCTTGTTGGTCGAAGATAGTAGGTTGAGATTTTCGCGACGTTGGTGATTCCGCATTGGTTGGCAAGCTCGATAATATTCTGCTCCTGAGCTTTGGTCAGCTTGGCGGCTTGAATGTATTTTCGTTCAAAACTCACTGGTGTGGGGATTCGTTTCACCACCTCGCTGATGGCGAGCCAAGGTCCGCCGCTTCCATTGAAACCAGTTCCCACTTCGACGATCCCTTCCTTGTTTTCTCGAATAGGGAAGCGGTTGTTGTAAGTCGAATACAGCAAGTCTCCGTCCAAGAACACCAAGAATCTTGTCTTCTTGGCGTCTGCAACGGTTTTGAACTGTGCAATCTTGTCTGAGCCGACATAGCCATAGCCACGGATAGTCTTGGGAGGGGACCAGGCATTGCCGCTTGTCGATGTACCGGCCTTGTAGATTTTATTGATTGCGACGACTCCATGCCCCTCGTCGTTATAGTCGAGGATTGTCACGTCGAGGATGCTTGGGATAGCGGGGTTTTCGATGGCAGACGTCAATCCGGGTGGCATCGGGTCGTCTGCAAAGCTTCCTCCGGTTGCAAACGCAAATAAGGCAAGGATGCCAACGGTAATTTTCACAGGTTGGGACATCTTTATATTCACCGTTTTGTTCTAAACAGAAATAACGCAGGGTCGATAGCCAACGTAAAAAGAGTGCGGCTATCAGGGATCACGCACAAACTGTCGGAAATTATATCTGGCTGACAGCTTGTGAGCATTGGCTCGGATTCGGAAACTATAGCGATGATTCATCGCACGAGCCATTTGAGCTTTGTTTCTACTGAAGAGAAAGTTGGTCTAGCTGAAATCGCAAAGCGAGCCCCGGTCGCATCTGGTTGCATCATGCTTGGAAGTGCCAGTGTTGCTTTGCGGAGCAGGACCTTGTTCTTACAGAGCACGTCGATACTCGCCGCCGGAACCGACCGCGAGTTGCTTTAAGAATGCTTCAGTAGTCGGGTTCACAGCGATCCCGATTGTATTGAAGTTGAGGTGGCGAAAACGATTGCGGCCAAGGATGTCGGCGAGGATTTTTTCTGTCTCCACCGTTGCACCGATCGTGGGTCGGCCATCAGTCAACAAGAACACTGATTCCAAATCGTTGTCGAATGAAAGAGATTGACGCAGTGCACCGTACGTGTTGGTGCGGTCTCCAAACCCCAGTTTGCGAATGAAGGCAATCGCCTCAAGTTTGTTTTTTTCGTTGGCGTACAGTAATTCCTTTCGCCAGACACGTACGTTAGTCTCGTAAAACATGATGGCGAATTCAGTATTCTCGGGCAGTTCCCTAATGACCTTGATCAGCTCAAGTTTTGCTCTCGTCAAGCGGGTCATGCCCGACCAATGATCTTCCATGCTGCCTGAGTGATCAATGATGAACATCACGCGTTGAGCATGAATGTCGATGCCGTAGTATTTTTGTTTAGCAAATTTGATGCTGCTCAACGATTCGGATTCGTAACCGGCTGTTTTAAAGACGATTTTGTCTTTGTCTTTGTCTTGTTCTTTCTGTTGTTCATCAGACGCATCATTGCGGGATTGCCACTCATTGAAACGGTCTTCGTCGCCAAGGAAGTCTTGAACCGTTACCGCTTTGAGTGCTTCGTCAATAAGGTGCCGTAGTTGACCATCAAGACGAGGGTGAATTGCCGTTAAAAATTCGACTGCATCGGGATGGTGCATCCGGGTGAAAGCTCTTAATAGGTTGAACCGAAAACCGTAGAGCTCTTTGTATTCAGGGTGACTGACTTGTTGTTTCAAGAAGTCGATCGAACCGTGAAACTGGTGTTGTCCTAAAATGTCTGTGGCAAGAAGGCGGATACCGAGAAGCGGTGAGTCCAATGCGTCAATCAGTAATGACTCCACCTCGGGTTTGTGAAGCGTTCCCAGCAGGTAAAGGAGTTGAGAAGTACTGCTGCGAATATTGCTTTCGGTTTCGGCCTCGGTGATACCAAGCTGTGAAGCGGCCAGTAGCGAGGGGAGTTCTGCTTCGAGGTAGATTGATTCACGCCTGCAGAGCATGATCATTCGCAGGCGTGTCTTTTCGCTGCTGGCCGTGAGACCGCGGTAGACCTTGGATTTCCTGAGAGCCTTCGCATCTTCTTTGCTGACATCTGATTTGACATCTGATTTGACATCTGATTTGACATCTGATTTACCATCTGCAGCGTGGGCAAAGGGCAACGATGGGGCAAGGCAGAGGGCCGCCAGCATCAATAGCAGTGGGTACGTGGATTTCACGGGTTCCCCAATCCGGTAATGCGAAGTTGAAAGGTCGTTGCCAGCACTCCGGCAGGAGGCGAGCAGTCTGCCCCAATGGACTGAGGCTACCTGAATGTAGCTATACCTCGCTCCGCCGTCAAAAAAGAACACGGGGTTTTGCTGAGAATTAGCCTCTGCATTGCCTGCGGCACGCCGCAGGCAATGCCTGATCGTTACATCTGGGCGGCCGCCGCCTTGGCTCGGCAGATCGAAGCGTCCATATCCTCGAATACCTTAGCGGTACCTTGATCGAAAATTCGACCGATGAGAAGGTTTGTTACGCTGCCACGATGTTCTGGGTGCTCCTTCATGAAACGTCCGATGCTGAACTCCTTCGTGTAGAAAGCATGCACCAGTTTCCGAATCAGTCTTGCACCCTCCTTGAAATCGTCGCACCAACCCCCCAACTGTTTCCCGGACAAGTCGCCCGTTTGCAGTCCCTCAACGACCGCGTCGCCGGCTCTGACGCCCATTTCCAACGCGAAGTAGACACCTGAGGAGTAGACCGGGTCAATGAAACCCAGAGCGTCGCCTACGAGTACCCACCCGTCGCCGGCGTTTGCCTTGGTCATGTAAGAGAATTCCTTGGCAGTTCGAATGTCACCCAGTTGGGTGGCATTCGCCAATCGCGGCTTCAGTCCGGGGCATCGCTCCAGTTCCTCGAAGAACACATCTTCAGGCTTTCCACGTCCCTTCAGCAAGTAGTCATTGTCCGACACGCATCCGATACTTGTGATGCCTCGTGACAGCGGGATGAACCAAAACCAAGCTTCCTTGTCAGCGGTATTCATGATGATGGTCGCACCTTCGTTATCGCCTTCACCCCGCACTGCGTCCTTGTAGTAGGTCCAAATAGCTGCCTTTTTCAAATCAGGATCAACCTGCTTGAGACCGAGTTTGTTTGCTACGAACGACTGCTGACCTGACCCGTCAATCACGACCCTGCAGGAAATTTCTTTTGACTCTCCATTCGGTAGTTTCACAACGATCCCACACGCAGCTCCCAAGTCGTCAAAAGTGACATCGACCAAGCGAGTGCGATCGTAGCAGTCTGCGCCTAACTCTGCTGCACGGTCGAACAGCATTTTATCGAATTCACTGCGTTCGACTTGCCACGTTTCGCTGCAGGCACGATCGTCATGCTTTCGAAAGAAAAAGGGCTCTGACTCAGTGCCCTTGTGCGTGATGAACTGGACACTCTTCTTCACTTGCCAACCGTTGGCTTTGACACGGTCTGTGAGGCCAAGTCGCTGTAACGGCCAAAACGTTTCTGGCATCAGAGATTCACCCACGTGGAAACGCGGCACCGCTTCCCGCTCTATTAGCAGGGTGTCACAACCCGCTTCGGCGACTACGGCTGCAGCCGAGCAGCCACCTGGGCCCCCACCAATGACAACGCAATCGTACTGTGATTTCATCTTTCTTTGTTTCTTCTTTGGGTTTGCCTGTGTTGCAGCGACTCCGATCACTCAACACACGACCTACCGTGATTATAGCCGCTCGTTAACCCTCTTTAGGTAGCAGTGCGGATGTGCGGTCAAGCCTTTGGCTGCTGCCTCTGCGACAAGGCCAAATTTTCTCGGCGTATTTTCTCAATTCGAAATGCGTGACTGTTTTTATCGTTTGGGAAATTACCGCATTTTTGATATGTAGCGGGAGCTTTTCAGAGAAGTTTCTAGGGAGCACTCGGTAGATGTGGTGTTTGATCACAAACACAAAGGCGGCGATTCATATACAATCGACGAATTGTCGCAGGTTGGGTATCGCCGCCGGAGTGTGCGCCCCGAACTCGCCAATTGTTCATCTCTCCACATGTTTCGGTTCATTTATGCCATTTCGACGTGTTTCAAAACTTTCGTTAGCTCTTTTTCACTTTGTTTTTTTGGGCGGGTGTTGTTCGATCGCGAGAGCAGCCGATCAGCCCAATGTCGTGATTGTGATCACCGACGACCAAGGCTACGGCGATCTGTCGTGCCATGGAAACCCTGTCCTCAAGACACCCAATCTCGACGCTTTGCACGCTGATGCTGTCAGACTGACCGATTATCACGTGGCGCCTACCTGCTCACCTACCCGAGCTGCGTTCTTGACAGGGCACTGGACGAATCGCACAGGTGTTTGGCACACCATCATGGGACGGTCCATGTTGCGTGAGAATGAAGTGACTATGGGTCAGGTATTCAAAGACAATGGGTACGCCACTGGAATGTTCGGCAAGTGGCATTTAGGAGACAACTATCCGTATCGTCCGGAAGATCGTGGCTTCACTGAAGTGATGCGACACGGTGGTGGCGGTGTCGGGCAGACACCTGATTATTGGGACAACGCTTACTTCGATGGCAGCTACTGGCATAACGGGAAGCCGGAAGCAGTGGAAGGTTTTTGCACCGATGTGTTTTTCCGTTACGCAAAGGATTTCATCAAAACACAAAAGGACGCGGGGAAGCCTTTCTTGGCTTACATTGCGACCAATGCCCCACACGGGCCCATGCATTCCCCGGAGGAATTCAGCGAGCCTTATCAGGACCAGAACGTCAACTTGGCGAACTTTTATGGCATGATTGCCAACATTGACCAAAATGTCGGTGAGTTGCGAGCGTTTCTCGAGAAGCAGGGTTTGGCGGACAACACGATTTTTATCTTCACGACTGACAATGGCACTTCTGCCGGCGATCGTGTTTTCAACTCAGGCATGCGTGGAAAGAAGGGAAGCGAATATGACGGTGGGCACCGCGTCCCATTGTTTGTTCGTTGGCCCAATGGACGTTTGGGCGGTGGACGCGATGTTGAGTCGATTACGGCCTATGTCGATGTGTTGCCCACATTGATTGACTTGTGTGATGTCGATGCGCCCAAGAATGTAAAGTTTGATGGTGTTTCGATCACTCCTTTGTTGACTGAAAATGCCGGAGATGAGTGGCCAGATAGAATTCTGGTTACGGACTCTCAGCGGGTCAAAGATCCGATCAAGTGGCGGAAAAGTGCTGTCATGACTTCACAATGGAGGCTCAATAATGGGAAAGAACTTTATGACATTAAAGTGGACCCCGGGCAGAAGCAGAATGTTGCTGCGGCGAATCCAAAGGTGGTCCAGCGACTGACTGACTTCTACGAGGATTGGTGGACAGAAATCGAACCCACCTTCTCAAATGCAACAGCTATATATTTGGGGCATCCCGCTGACAATCCTGCTCGGCTGACTTCGCACGATTGGATCACGACGGGATCGACTCCGTGGAACCAGAGCCACGTACGTCGTGCAATGAACGGAAAAGGAAATACCGGATTTTGGAATGTAAAAGTTGTTGAGCCGGGTGAGTATCAATTCCGTCTTCGACGATGGCCTGAAGAAAGTGATCTGGAAATTGCTGCTCCGCTCGCTGCTGGTGCACCCGTGCCTGGGGCAAAAGCATATCGGACTGCTCTCGGTGTGGCGATCAATCCAACAAAGGCAACGTTGCAGATTGGCGATGTGACCGTCTCAAAAACAATCGAAAAGGGTGCCAAGGAGGTCACGTTTGATCTGACAATCAAACCCGGCAAGAAAACCATGTCGGCGCTGTTTGAATCTGAGGATGGTGCAACCCACGGAGCTTACTTTGTGTATGTGACCAAGAAGTGATCCGGCGAGATGGTGGTACTGCGTGACTGTGGTACCTGAAACGCGTCTGTGATGTTTGGATTGCAAGTGTGTCGTGGCTTTGTGTTTTCCGCGCGAACATGGTTTTTCACCGAGGTGACAATTGATGAACAGGCACATGCCGAGACGCGTTTTTTTAGGTGGGGCGGTAGCAGCATTACCGCTGCTCAATGCGGGATCAAATGTTTTCGCTGATCCAAACCAGGATCGGGGCGGCGGTGAAAAGTTGCTACCAACTGGAAAGCGTGAGGGCAATGAAAAGCCCGGTTGGATTGACGCTCATGTTCACGTCTGGACGCCGGATCTTAAAAGTTACCCGATCGACACCAGTCGGTACTCCGTGGATGACATGAAACCGGCCAGCTTTACGCCTCTGCAACTCATGAAGGAATGTCAGCCATCCGGGGTCGATCGTGTGGTTCTGATTCAGATGAGTTTTTACAACACTGATAATTCCTACATGCTTGATGTGATCAGTAAGCACCCTGGGGTTTTCTCTGGCGTCGGCATTGTTGATCATCAGGCCGTGGATTTGACGGCGCAGATCAGAATGCTTGCTAAGGCAGGTGTTCGCGGGTTTCGTATTTCTCGACGAGGCAAAGACGCAAAAAACTGGGTGTCTGATGCTGGCATGGGAAGCCTTTGGAAAACTGCTTCACGGAGTGGTCTGAGTATTTGTCCATTGATCAATCCAACGGACTTCGATGTCGTCGATCAGCTTTGTGTGAAATATCCTGATACTCGTGTGGTGATTGATCATTTTGGACGAGTCGGAATTTCTGGTCAGATCGTTCCTGCGGAGCTCGATGCTCTTTGTCGGCTTGCCCGGCACCGTAATGTTCACGTCAAGACGTCAGCCTTTTACGCATTGGGGAAGAAACAGCCGCCTTACAAGGATTTGCGTCCCATGCTGCGCCGCGTCGTTGATGCGTTTTCGCCGCAACGACTGATGTGGGCCAGCGATTGTCCCTATCAGGTTCAGGAGCGACACGATTACGAATCATCGATCGCTTTGATTCGTGATCACATGGATTCGCTGTCGGAAACGGACCGCAATTGGATTCTTCGTGACACCGCTGAGAAGGTGTTTTTTAACAAAGTGTCCTGATCGACAGAACTACCAGCTAAGAAATCGCTTTAACAATTCAATTCCGGGTTCCGTCAGGAAGCTTTCGGGATGAAATTGCCAGCCCTCGAGTGGAAATTGCTTGTGGCGTACGCCCATGATCTGCCTCTCGCCACCCGTGTCAGTCCACGCTGAGACCGTTAGTTCCTCGGGCAATGTCGTCGGTTTGATGACGAGGCTGTGATAGCGTGTTGCGACGAAAGGATTGTCGATCCCTGCAAAAAGTCCCTGGTTATCGTGCTCAATGTGATCAGTTTTGCCGTGCATCAGTTCCGGCGCGCGAATGATGCTGGCACCAAACGCCTGCCCAATCGATTGGTGTCCTAGGCAAACACCCAAAAGAGGCACCCGACCCGCGAAGTGCTTGACGCAATCAACGCTAATCCCCGCTTCATTGGGTGTGCACGGGCCCGGTGAGACCAGAATTCGCGATGGAGACATGGCGTCGATCTCGCTCAACGACAACTCGTCGTTTCGGAAAACGCGGATCTCCGCGGCTGGGTCGATTTCGCCCAGACGCTGCACGAGGTTGTATGTAAAGGAATCGTAGTTATCGATCACGATTACCATGGCGCAAGCTTCGCTGATGATGTCAATGGTAAAATTAAATGTAACGTAAAAAAGATATTCTTCTCGTACCAGCTTAAACGCTCTTTAGCCAGCTCGGATACAGTGCCTATAATACACGCAGTGCAAACGGGTGACTTGTTTGTACTGCGAGCCTTTTAAATCGTTTTTCGATAGAAGGCAACAATCATTCTTTCCCAATGTTATGCCGATTGGCTGGTTGCGGGATTTTAACCGATGCGACAGTGGGCTCGCGTGAGTTGTCGTTGTCGGATTTTTATACTCATTTGTGTTACGGAACTCCATTGTGCTTTCGGTCCGACCAAAAGTTGCCGAGCTGGCGTTTCAAGTATTCAGCCGGTCTTTGCATCCAGAACTGTACACGATTCATAAGAGTCGTCGTGTTGAACGCAGTAATTATGAGGCCCAAGTCGATATCACCAACTGTGGGCACGTAATCACCTGGAAGGGTGCAGGGGTGACGATTTGTGAAGTTGCGACGAGTGCTCACCAGCCGCTGCCCAAGAGACGATGCTTGCTGGCTAAGTCGCTCAAAGGAAGCCGCACCGAGCGTGCACAATGTCGTGACGGAATTGAGTACCGGACCCATTTTCAGCTTGAGTCCGTTGAGCCGGATCTGTTTTGGATGGTGCAGCAGCAACTCGGTGACGGACCCACAGAGGGTTTATTGCACACGTTCGATGCAAGTGGACGCATGGCTTTAGGGGCACTGAGTTATGTGAATGTCGAAACACGTCAAAATTCGATGCTGGTTCAAGCGATCCACACTTTTCCAGATGACTATGCGATTGTGAAAGTTGAGTCGCAATTCTCGTTGCCTGCTGACAAGCACTCGGATTGAACGTGGTTTCTGCGGAATGGCCCCTTGAGAACCTCGTGGGTGTGCTCGATATCTTCGAAGGAAAGGCTGTGCACGCGATCGCTGGAGAGCGTGCCAAGTATCGGTCGGTTGGCGTTTGTGATGGTGATCCGGTGCTGCTGGTCAGGCACTATTGCAGGCTGGGCGTCCGTTCATTTTATATCGCTGATCTTGATTCCATCTGTGGTCAACCAGTGCAGGAAGTGTTGCTGCATGAATTGGCGTCTGAGATCGAAGGTGATCTACTCGTTGATACCGGATGGTCGGGTGCTGAATCGGAGTCAGCGATCGATGGCATTTGCCGCTTGGTCGAGTCGCATGCTAGTATCGGTTTAATCGCTGCCACTGAAACGGCGCGCTCTCCCTTGATGTTGGATCGGTTGTTGGAGCACGTGGCAGCGGAACGTGTCTGGTTAGGCCTCGATTTTCGCGGAGGTGACCTGCTGGTTTCGCGACATTTGCGAGAACATGGTTTCTCTCCGGATTCACGAGTAGGCGCAGCTCTAAACGCAATGATACGTGACGGTGAAATTGTTGGTGATAGGACGAATCGCGAGTTTTGTGTTGACTGCAGTCTGTGGCTTGACCATGCGACATCGCTAGGAATGAATGGCGTCGTGGTTCTGGATATTGCAGCCGTTGGGCAGAAGTTTGGTCCGGTGACGGGAAGAATGTGCAGTGATATCAAAAAGTCTCACCCTCATTTGACCATCTGGTCTGGCGGTGGAATTCGTGATGCATCTGATGCAATGCAATTGGTTCAGCAGGGGTGTGATCGCTGCCTGGTTGCAACAGCGTTGCAAGGACATCCTTAGGCAGGGAATTGTGCCTGAGCTGGATAATTGTTTGGCGCAATGTTGAGCCCAGCGTTGTTGTTCATGATTCATCACCAACGTGCTTCGTTGTCAAAAAGACGCCTGTGCAGGTCATTCGTTGATGCGCATTTCGAATCGCTTGATCGAACTGGCACGGCCCGTTGAGTGTGCTTCGACAATGGCACCGCAAAGTCGGATATCTCTGGTCGCAACGTGGAAATGGCACGGTTCAAAGGATCGAGTGGTTTGCATCACTCGTCGCACATCACGGCCGATGATACTGTCGTACGGGCCAGACATCCCAACGTCACATTGGAACGCCGTGCCATTTTCCATGACATGAGCATCTGCCGTCGGAACATGGGTGTGTGTGCCCAAGACGGCGGTGACTTTTCCATCGAGATAACGAGCGAGGACTTGCTTGTCACTAGTGGCTTCGGCGTGAATGTCCACCAGAATGTGTTTGGCAGTATCGCCAATCTCTTCGAGTGCAACATCAACAGCGTCGAACGGACAGTCGACCGGACGCATGTAAACCCGACCGAGTAGCGAGATGACTCCGAGTGGTCCTGCAGGCGTCTCCACGATGGTCCAAGTGCGTCCTGTCGCCTCGCCAGGGTAATTGGCGGGTTTGACCATCCGCTTGCTTGTTTCAAGGACTGGAATGATTTCTTTACATCGATAGATGTGGTCACCCAAGG
>Ga0315321_10000167_pt1 | contig 43835 bp, 44 predicted proteins | sample M180m21515metaG_FD_203464 | JGI IMG/M metagenome (GOLD analysis project Ga0315321, IMG submission 203464) | Ammonia-oxidizing marine archaeal communities from Monterey Bay, California, United States - M1 80m 21515 | ecosystem: Environmental > Aquatic > Marine > Intertidal zone | place: USA... | reverse complement strand
AGTTCAATCAAGAGCAGAGAATAGCAGAAATTATTCTTCAAGTGCCAGAAATTAAGGGATACCCACTACACCCAACATTCCAAAGAAAATAGGTATTCATGGTGAGAATAGCCAGCATCATTATGAATGAGATCAGTGAGGGATTCTAGTAAATTGTAAGCCACAACATTATCGAAAATACCGAGATACACGGCTGCAGAGGTGATAGCTGCCACTGACATCTGAACCTCACTGGCTTTAATACGAAGGTTTTTATACGCAATTGTTGTGCATGGGAAGCGATCAATTGATTAGCTGAGCTGTGGTAAAAAATCGGAAATTTCCGATCATTCTCGTTGATGAAGCGGATGCGCAATTAGCTGGAATAGGACCCGAAGCACACTATGCTGAACGACTCTTAATCGATAAAATCCAAGTTATGATCTCCAATCCCTAATTGCCCGAAAAAGTCTTTTGACTCGTGATAAAAGTAAGAATTTACCATTAATCACCTGATATTCGACGCTCTGGATGTGTTGGCGATTTAATTATCCCCATTCTTGATTTGTAAGGGGAAGATCAAAAAGAATTCTTGCACTGGATGCTCAGTGAGATTTACGACGAGCAATTGAGTGACGATGAATTACAACAATTGCTGGCATTAACCCAAGGCAATTCAGCGGTCACCTTCGTCGCCATACTCTCAGAACTTAAAGCCCAAAAAGTTTTGCATACTAAAGAGCTCAGGGTCGAAGATATTATTGTAATCATGGGCGATCATATTCCTCCGGCAATTGAAAGGGAACGTCTTCACCAAACCCTTTAGGCCCGAATCAACTGCATTCGACGAAGTCTATTAGCCCACCGCAATGTAACCGACGAAGAACGGGCAGCATAGCACCATGAATTGAAAAACTCGAGGCTAAAGGCATAAACTCATATCAATTCTTCATCGATATCTTGCACCCTAATCTCAAAAATATTAGGAGAGAACCCCAACCCTAGAGGAGATCTAATATGTCCTTTGCTGAAGATCGTTACGAAAAAATGACCTACAACCGCTGTGGCCAAAGTGGATTAAAACTGCCAAAAATTTCATTGGGTATGTGGCACAATTTTGGTGCCAATGCTGATCACGACACCTGTCGTGCCATGACACGCCTCGCATTTAATTCGGGTATAACTCATTTTGATTTAGCCAATGGCTACGGTCCGCCTATGGGCTCCGCTGAAAAACGAGTAGGGCAGATTCTCAAAGAGGACTTCTCTACTCACCGTGATGAACTCATCATATCCACAAAAGCCGGTTGGCCTTATTGGCCCGGACCCTACGGCGATTGGGGATCGAAAAAACATCTTTTAGCTAGTCTCGATCGCTCATTAAAATACTTAGACCTCGATTATGTGGATATTTTTTACCATCACCGTGAAGATCCCGAAACTCCCTTAGTAGAAACCATAGAAGCTTTGGCGCAAATTATGAAGCAAGGAAAAGCCTTATACGTAGGTTTGAGTAACTATAGCCCGGAGCGATTTATTGAAGCACATAAAATCGCTCAATCTATGGGGATTCCCCTAACTATTTATCAGCCCAAATACAATCTCTTAAACAGAGATATTGAATTACAACAAATGACACGCGTGGAAGAATTAGGTACGGGAGTCATTTGTTATTCACCAATTGCTGAAGGTGTACTTACCGAAAAATATTTAGATAAAGCCAATCCTGTTCCAAGTGATTCTCGTGCAGCGCAAGATTATCAAGGATTAACAATTAATGAACTTACCGAAGAACGGCTCGTAAAGGTACGTAAACTACTTAAGATTGCTCAATCGCGTGGCCAATCTCTCCCTCAGATGGCCGTAGCTTGGACTCTACGCAATCCAAATATGAACAGTGCCCTCATTGGCGCACGTACACCCAAACAACTGGCCAATACCCTAGAAGCACTGAATAATCTACACTTTACTGATGAGGAATTAGCAAAAATAGATACAATTTTTCCCATTTTACCCTAAACCGATGAGTAAGTTTGCAGGAATCCTAATTAATACGTTACAGTTTCTCTTTCGGAACATAGCTTCAATAGAACATTGGAATATATTATGAAACAATCTATTACTCGTCGGTCTTTTATGAAAACGGCAGCTGCAGCTTCGATGGCAGGGACCATGATAGCTCCACGCCTTAGTATGGCGGCACCCGCTTCTAGTAAACTGCAACATGCCGCTATTGGGGTCGCTGGGCAAGGAGCCTACGACTTAGGACAAATATTTAGCAGTGAAAAAGTTGATGTAGTGGCCTTATGCGATATCGACTCGAAAAACCTGGAAATCGCTTCAAAGCGCTATCCAGGGGCGCGTCTCTACAGAGACTGGCGTGAAATGCTCGACAAAGAAAGCGATAAGATTGATTCGGTCAATGTTTCTACTCCAGATCATACGCACGCGCCAGCATCAATAACAGCAATACGCAATGGATTGAATACCTTCTGTGAAAAACCATTAACGCACAGTGTATACGAAGCCCGTAAAGTGACTGAAGAAGCACGTAAAGCCGGCGTTGCTACTCAAATGGGAAATCAAATTCATTCCCATGACTTCTATCGTACTGCAGTTCAATGGATGAAAGATGGTGCAATAGGTAAAATTAAAGGATGGCATTCTTGGAGCGCAGCAAGGTATGGCCTGCGCAATGAGATTTGTAAAAACGGCCGAATTCGACCTACAGCATCCGATCCCGTACCCGAAAATGTTGATTGGGATTTATGGTTAGGTGTAGCGCCTGAGCGCGATTTTAAATTAGACTATTACCATAAATTTTACTGGCGACTATGGCGGGACTTTGGGAGTGGCGAAACAGGTGATTTCGGTTGTCATATTTTTGATCCTATTTTCACAGCCTTGGGTGTTAAAGATCCCATTAGCATTATATGCCAAACCGAAAATATCAGCGAAGAAATGTGGCCACATTGGATTCAAGCTGAATACTTATTCAAAGGCACAGAACTTTGTGCTGGCGATACTATTGTTGGCACTTGGAGCGATGGCGGGAAACAACCGAAATCTGGTTTGTCCCCACACTTGCCAAATGGATTTAAATTACCAGGAGCAGGTTCTATGATTATTGGCGAAGAAGGTACTATGATTGTGCCCCATGTAAAAGAACCATCCATTTACCCAGAAAAGAAATATAAGCATTATAAAAAGGTCGATCTTATTACTATGAACCACTACCATGATTTCGTGGAAGGTGCACTAGGGAATGGTACTCCAGGATCGCATTTCGACTATTCAGGCCCAATGACCGAAGCAGTCCTGTTAGCAAATATTGCCAATCGCTTCCCCGGTAAAACACTTGAGTGGGATGCCGAGCGCCTAAAGTTTACCAACTCAAAAGAAGCCAATAAGTTTATTCGATGTAAATACCGTAAAGGTTTTAAAGTTATAGGTTTATAATTTTAAATACACACAATATTTTATTAACCTGTCTAAAAGCATTTATTTTTGGCAGGTTTTTTATTGGGTAGTAAAAAATACACTAGAAAATGCTATATATTGAGGATATATCAATATCTATAATGCTTTATATAAAGCATTACGCCCCAATCACATTTTCGTTTAAAGATAGCTCCATAGGATTTAAACTAATCAGTATGGTGCTGATAGTAAGTATAGTAATATTTATAATTTCCAGCGGATTAATTGCTATGTTTAGGCACACTAGCTTCCAAGAAAAAGTAAGAGATGACAACCACCATAATGCTCTTGGGGGAATTATGCTGTTATCCTACTGGAAGACGATAATGAATCCAGTACTAATGAAGTATTGGATTCATTACGTGTAAAAGAATCGTTCGAATATGGGTGTATCTATAATCGCAATCAATATTTATTTGATATATATTGACGAGACTCTGCTCAACTCAATGATAGAAATATCCACAAATATAGAAAAGGGCGTGGTTATTAATATACCGATGATGACCGATTGATTATCTGGTAATCTATAGTCTCGCAAAACCAACAAATTGGGAGTATAATCCTTCAGTCTGATTGAGGAAAACTAAGCGAACTTTTTCGGTAAGTGTTGGGTTAGAATAAAGTCTAAGAGTCCATCTATTTTACAGCATACCCAGTATGCATCATTCCATTTTATGCTGATTTATTGCTTGTGTAGGCGAAAATACGATAATATTCAGTATAATTTTATTGCCAATATTGCAATGAGTAAGCATCACCAATCTTCTAAAAACCCTTAAAGAAAGATTCTCGATGAGCGACCTTAATTTATCTATGTTTAAGGCTTACGATATCCGTACGCCTTCCAAATATCTCACCCCCGAATTGGCTGTTCGCTTGGCCCGGGCAGAAGCGTTGTATTTTACCCAGCACGTTGGCGTGAACCATATCTTGATGGCGCATGATGCCAGAAGTACTGGCGGGGAATATTTAGAGATTGCGACCGAGCACTATTTGGAAGCCGGTATGGATGTTACTGTGATACCTGGTGTGAGTTCGACGTCTATGTTTTACTTTGCTGCAATGAAGCACCCGAAATATGCAGCGATTTGCTTTGGCGCATCGCATAATCCCAGTGGGGACACAGGCCAAAAAATCTTGGGTCCGGGTGCACGCCCGATTGCTCGTGGTATAGGTGCGGACGGCGGCCTCGAGAAAATCCAGGAACTCTACGTTACCGGTGCTTCTGTCGAAGCGGGCGCAATGCGCGGTCGAATATCGGCCTATGATCCGATGAATGAATATATCGATTACAGTATGGAGTTGGCTGGGGTTAGGGACGGAAGCCTTAGAGGGCTTAAGCTGTTACATGATTACCTGCATGGTGCCGGTGGACGTGAAATGATGTTGGCTTTCCAACGCGCGGGTGCCGAATTGACGCCGCTACACTTTGAGGCCGACGGCCGATTTCCCTTGGGTGATCCGAATCCCGTGAAAGAAGATGTAGTTGCTGAAGGTATTAAAACCCTGAAAGAAGGTGACTTCGCTTTTGGTACTTTCTTCGATGGCGATGCAGACCGCATTGACTTCTACCGTGGCGATGCATCATATTTATCCTCTAGCTTTATTTATGCAGCAATTCTACCAGCAATTTACGAACGCATGGGCGGTGACGACGCCGGGGTCTATGCTGACCTTAAATGCAACCCATTGGCCTTGATGGAGATGAGCTCTTGTGGCGTTACCAACAACATTATCCGCAATGGTCACTCCCAAATTAAAGACGCCCTCTTTACCTACCCCAATATGTTGGGTGCTGTTGAAGAATCTGCTCACTTTTATGAAGCTTTTTTCTTGGATGGTGAACGGTACTGTACCGAAAACACCCTTTACGTTGCCTTGCTCGTTGCTCGCATTTGGCATGAGAACCCTGCACGATTCGATGAGCTGTTGGAAATTCAAGCCAGTGCGACACGCGAACGCGAGTGGGGTCATAAGTTTCCGACCGATGAACAGCGTACAGCGGCACTTGACAAAGTTGAAAAACACTTCTTGGGTCTTGGTGCAGCAGCTATGAAAGAGATGCCCAACAGTTGGGACCTCGAAGCCACGATCATGCGCCGCGGTATCCCCTTTTCGATTGGCGCGGATGCCACCATGTCTGAAGACTGGTTACAAGTGTGCCAACGTATTTCCCAAAGCGAAAATGGTCTGGCTCGCTGGGAAATTGTTGCCGCGACCCCAGAGATTACGACTTCTGCTAAACAAGATGTTCTGCGCATAGTAAGGGAATACGGCGCCAGCGAGGAATACCAAGGCTAAGCTCCATATCCGAAAGTAGTTCGCCCCGGGCATTTATCCATGTATTGGAGACGTATAGGGAAAGTGGGGTTCAAGCTTAATTGTTACACGCGAGTGTTGATGCCTTATTACAAAAGACGCCTACGCGTATAGAGTACGAAATCATTTCTTTTTATTCTGTCGGTCTAAAGTTGGTTTTTGATGGATTGGGCTTTCTCTATATTGAACGCGCATTAATGATACGAAAACTTGAGGAAGTTGATAGAGAAGAACAAACGAACCGGATACGTCAAATAGAAGACTGCAGGTGAGAATCGGGTGCTGAATTGTCTGGTAGATGCCTATCATGAGCACTCCGATATCGAATTGCATCACGGATTAAAGCATGACGGTGCCGCGATGGAGTTGTTACGGAGTTTTTAGCCCGGGTCTTTTGGGTCTGCAAAGTATGAATGGATAGGTGTATTGATAAATGAACAGGAGTGTTATGGAGTGATTTCGGGCTATGCGATGCCAACCGATACAGGGTATATATTTCAATTGGCTGCTCAGCTATCAAGTCAAGGTCCGGGGAGGGGAACAGCGCTGATTAAAGGATTAATGGCCTCAATGGCGAATGCTGGAATGAAGCAAGTGTTATTGGGTGTTACTATATCTGACCCTGCTATTGGCTTGTATAAGCGATTAGGATTTCAGGTCCATCGAGATGTGGATGTGTTTGTGCAGGATCGGGAAGCAATTAATGGATGATCAGAGCCCCGGGGTGTGGTAGGCTGAGATACTCAGATTACTCTATCGTTAGGATTTAAACTATGAAACCTTTTCTAAGTACATTATGTGTGATGACTCTCGCCATTAGTGCAGTGGCACAGAAACCTTTACCGCGAACTTTGCAGCATTTAAAAAGTGTCGCCCAAGATGAGGAAGCGCTGGTAAAATCCGCTCGCTTGTACCACCGGCAACAAATCGAGCTGAATGATTGGGATTACAATACCGCCAGCATTTACCGCGATGAAGATGTTGCTAAAGTGATTGGTATGTATGAAGGGCGTATCCGTACACGTACTGAGTCGGTTAAAACCATGTGGGAGTATGTGTTGTCCATCTACCCAAAGAATGCCATGGCGATGAATTATATGGGTGAATATTGGTATGACATGGGGAATAATAAACACGCGGGGGTGCGGTTTTGGAAAGAAGCGCTGATGATTAATGATGAGCTGGCTTTGGCTCATAATAACATAGGGCTTCATTACTCACATTTCGGGGAACCAAAACGGGGGTATCTTTCCCATAAAAGAGCGCTGGAAATTGAACCTAAAAAACCAGATTTTTTATACAATATGGCTCAATTTTATATGACTCAGTTTCATATTCTGGAAAAAGAAACAAAGAAAAGTTCCTCCGAACTTTATAAAGCCGCTATGGAATTTTCTAAAGATGCGGCAGAGGCCGATCCGGAAGAGTATGTATATCAGATGGATTATGCAACGAATTTCTATGCAGCGCAAAATTTTGGTGTCTCGGCGGACTGGGTAAAGGCTGCACTCGCATGGCGCAAAGCACATGACATTGCTCCTGGGAAATTGGAAAGCTTTTTTACTCGTTTGAATGAAGGTCGTTGTTGGATTTTTGCGGGACGTAAAACCGAAGCCATGACTGCATTGGCAGCCGCACGGGAATTAAACGGGAACAGTAAAGTCATTGAGACTCTTGTCGAGCGAGCGCAGGCCATTGAGGGTATTGATACCTCGCCAAAACGAGTGTGGGTAAAGACCGAAATAACGAGTCCTACAACAAAGCAATGAGCAATAATGCACGCCAAAATCCCCAAAGGCTCCATCCCTTTCGCCGGTTTTTAGCCCTTGCCTTATTGGTAGTGATGTTGCCATTTTTAGGGCTTATTTATTTTGAAGTGATTGGGTTCTATAAAGTCCCGTCGAGTTCAATGGAACCGACTTTATTTCCTAATGACTTTATTTTTGCTGTTAATGCTTCTGATTATGAGCGTGGGGATATAGTCGTGTTTCACGACCCCGATAATTATGACGAGTTTTTGGTGAAACGTATTGTGGGGGTCGGTGGTGATACCATTTCGGTCTCAGGCGGAGCGGTATTTTTGAATGGTCGCTATGCATCCGAGCCGTATCGGCATAGTCCAATTGATTACTTAATGGAAGCGTTTACTGTTCCTGACGGTGAATTGTTTTTAATGGGGGATCATTCCAATTGGAGCGTGGATAGTCATAATTGGGGTGAAATTAATGATGAAAATGGTGAGGTCATCAAAAAGGGAAAACCGCGCAGCATCCCCGAAGATTTAGTGGTGGGGCGGGTACAGCAAATATATTTGCCCAAGGAACGATGGGGGCCGGTGTCTTCGTATCCTTTGCGTGCGATTGGCCCCAAAGGGTAATCTTCGCATTGGGCAGTCGTTTCGGGGTACAATAGGGCCTGTTTAGTCCTGTAATAACCCTATATCTGAGACGTTCATGAGCGCATTTTTCCAACAAAATATCCATTTCGGAAGTCGAGAACAAGAAGAAGGTGGTATTACCGAAGCGGTACATCACCTTATCATGCTCAATGTGCTCATTTTTTCTGTGCAGCTTGTTTTGCATATCCCATTTGGTTTCTTGCATCCCATTAATTTGATACAGCCAACTCTATATCAGTGGATTGCTTTTGATATAGATACCTTGTTTAAAGGCTATGTGTGGACAACGGTGAGTTATATATTTTTGCATGCTGGGCTTCAACATTTATTCATGAATATGCTGGGTCTTTATATATTTGGTCCGGTTGTTGAACGGGCTTTGGGCACGCGACAGTTTTATATATTTTATTTCTTATGCGGTATTTTTGGAGCTTTGTTGGGTGGTCTGACTTTGTTGCGATTAGAAAATGCGCCTCCTGTGGTGGGGGCTAGTGGTGCAGCGATGGGAGTGTTGGTGGCTGCAGCGATACTTGCACCGGATCGTCGAATCTTGTTTTTCCCAATCCCCATTCCTATGAAAACACGTACATGGTTACTTATTACGATCGCGTTGAATATGTTAGCGCTATTGAATCCAGCTTCAAATGTCTTTGTGATGGGACATTTCGGTGGCATGGCCGTGGGGTATCTCTTTATGAAAGGCCGTCCGCAGTGGACAAAGTTTAAGTCGGGTCAGAAAGTGCGTAAAATAAAGAGAGGTCCGAAAAAGAACACGTCGAATAATGATCCAATGGCCGACGCCATAGACAATATCTTTGATATTAACAATAAACGTGATTAGTGGAAAAGGGAACGTTCGTTTTGTTTGGTATACCTGGTGTAAAAGAATTTGTGGCCATAGCGATTGTAATCATTGTTCTCAATGCACTGGGAATGTGGCCTCGTGTGGTGCAAAGCTTGCGTGAATTGCGTGGGGAAGCGCCGACGCCATCTGAACAGGATATCGAATTGGCATATAAAATTTTGGGGATCTCACCTTCGGCTTCATGGCCGGAGATTGAAAAAGCTTACCGCCAAAAGGCGCAAGTGCATCACCCGGATAAAGGGGGGGATGAAGATGCGATGCGTGTACTCAATGAAGTCTATGCAAAACTGAAAAAAGCTAAACGGCCTTAATTACATTTTAGGCAGGTTTTCCTGAGTAATTCGCGACGACGATGGTCATGTCGTCGGTCGCTTCTTTTCCGTTCATGTATGCATCCACGTCTTTGCGGATACCGCTCAATACTTCGGACGAACATCCAGCAGCGATTCCTTTTACACTGTGCTCAATGTTTTCGTCGTTATAAAGCTCGTCTTGATGATTTCGTGCATCGGTGAGGCCGTCGGAGAACACCACTATCGTGTCGCCGGGGCTGAGTGTGTATTCACAGACCGTGAAGGTGGATTGATGTACGATACCGAGTGGGAAGCCCACAGATTCGCTGAGCCATTTAGATTCGCCTGATTGACTATTTACTACAAGGGGGGCGGGGTGGCCTGCGGTGGCGTAGTATGCTTTGCCTTTGTTTATGTCGATGACGAGTAGGAACAAAGTTACAAATCGGTGGGTGACGCTGGCGCGTTTATAAAATTCATTGTTGGTGTGAAAGAGCAGTTGATCGGGCTCGTGAATTTTATTGGCGATGGTACGCAGAATGCTGGAGCATTGGGTTGTTAATAGTGCGGCAGGAACCCCCTTGCCGGTAGCATCACCAAGGGCAATACCGATTTTGCCTTCACCCATATCTAAGAAGTCATAGAAATCACCGCCAACTTCTTTACTTGGCTGACTCCAACCGGCTAAATCCAATCCAGGGACTTCCGGAGGATTCTCTGGCAACAGTGCTTGTTGCATTTCAAAGGCTACGCGATATTCACTTTCCAGTTTTTCGCGTTCACTGGTTTCGCGTTGCAGTTCAAGCATGTACTCTTGAAGGGAAATGGCCATGATATTGAATGACTGGCCGAGGTCGCTGAACTCATCATTGCCGCGTAAATTGATGCGGTAGTTTAGATTGCCTTCTCCAAACTGTCGTGCGCCCCGAGAAAGTTCGGATAGGGGTTTGGTGAGTCCTTTACTGATGAACATGGCAATGATGATGGTAAATATAACGAGTACCATGCTGAGTACGTGAAGATTTTTAAAGACTTCGAAGCGTTCTGTGTTTTGTTTGATATCCAGCATAATGGATTCGACTTGTTCTGGCGAGACATCGAAGGTTTCAACGACTTTACGAATATTATCGTGATCGTTGAAATGGGCCAGCATGCCTAGGGGTGTACCAAACATGATGACCATGACCAAAATGATGAGTACCGCGAAACTGAGGTTGAGGCGTGTGCGAAATTTGAGCGCCATTAGTGGGTGGACTCGGGGTTAGGACAGCATTGGGCAATGGCTTGAGCCAATGTGTCGGCTTTGAGAATGACAAAGAGCTTGTCCAGGTGAGTGATGCAAAAGACATTGTGGATATCGCAATTTAGACCCCAGATGCGTACGGTGGCTCCCCAGGATTGCAGGGTTTCATTGATGCGGAGGAGTTCGGTGAGGCCGGCGCTGGACATATAGCTGACATGGTTGAAGTTGACGATGAGCTGTATGCCTTCGTGGGTTTTTAAATAATCGATTACTTTGGTGCCAAAGAGAATGCTGTTGCTGGCATCGAGCATATTGGATTGGGTAATGGTAGCGATGGTGACATTAGCCTCCATTGAAAAATCCACGTCTATTGTTTTTGGGTCCATGAGTACTGTTCCGTGGGGTTAGGGTCTGGCTGAGATTAGGAGCATACTTTGGAAAAAGTATTGCGATTGAATACCATTTCCAGGGTGCCTGCATAACAGTCGAAGCGAACCTCTTCCATAAAGGCTTTAATAAGGCACACGCCGCGACCGCCCAATTCTTCGCAGTCGGACATTTTGGTTTCTTCAGGGTTAAAACCATGGCCTTCATCGGTAATTCGAATGACGCAGGTATCGTCTTCCTGATCAATACAAATTTTAACGGTGGAATCATTTTGCCCTTGATTGCCGTGTTCCATGGCATTGACCAAGGCTTCTTCCAGGCATAGGCGAATGTTGAAGGTGTTGTCAGATTGACACCAACGATATTGCGCCAAAACATCCAAGGCCTCGGTCAGGGTTTGCCCGATGGCTTCGGTCGTGCTGGCCAGTTCTTTTGAATATAGTGTGTTCATACGATTACCTGCTATTGATAAAACACTTAATTTGTACCTAAATATTCTAGCATAGTAAGGGATTCAGAGAAAAATGGGCCTTTGGGGTCAATTTACGCCTATAATTAATAGTGCTTATGCTGAGGTGAGAACAATGATGGGCAATATAAAGCGTTTGGTATTAGGTTGCATCTTCCGTTCCTCCGTTGTCTTTTTTATCTTTTACCGTTGTAAGCCTGTTTATATTCAGTATGGATAAAGAGAATCGGTGATGTCAACTGAGGCTTGTGGCTATACTCGATTGTCGTAAATATTGTATAATAGGTGTCTTACAAGAATAACGGACGAAATATATCTATGTTACGAATATCCAATTTACAGCTTCCTTTTGACCATTCTGAGGCGGATTTGAAGGAAGCAATTGTGGCTTTTCTGGGGGTGCCGGATTCTGATTTGCATGAGTACACGGTATTTCGCCGCTCAACGGATGCGCGTAAGCGCAATAAAGTGTTTTTCTTGTATTTGATTGATGTGGATGTGGCTAATGAAGACGTGTTGTTGAGTAATCCAGCACTAAAACCCTCCCCGGATACAAATTATGCTTTTGTAACTCCCCGATTCGAGGACGATTCTAGCTTACCAGGGTTGATCGATCAGGGGTTAAAATTAGCGAGTGGAACAACGCCGCGTCCTGTAGTCATTGGCTTGGGACCATGCGGAATGTATGCGGGCTTGTTATTGGCGCAAATGGGATTACGGCCTTTGGTGATTGAGCGCGGGAAAAAAGCTCGTGCACGCTCGAAGGATGTGTTTAAATTTTGGCGTAAAAACGAATTTAATGCTAAGTCTAATGTGCAGTTTGGTGAAGGCGGCGCAGGTACTTTCTCGGATGGAAAGTTAACCACGCGTATTAAGAATGAAAATAATCGTGTACGTAAAGTCCTCGAAGAAATGGCTAGAGCAGGTGCACCGGAAGAAGTGTTGCATTTGGCTAAGCCGCATATTGGAACCTATAAACTCATTCGAGTTGTGCGGAATCTACGTGCGGAAATTGTCCGCTTAGGTGGTGAAGTTCGATTTGAAACGCAGATGACTGATGTGGAAATTGAAGACGGCGCCCTGCGGGGAATCGTGTTGGATATGGGTGAGCATGTCGACACGAACCACTTGGTGCTCGCGATAGGGCATAGTGCGCGCGATACCTTTGAGATGTTATACGATAAAGGCGTGCATTTTGAGCCTAAGCCTTTTTCTGTTGGTGCGCGTATTGAGCACCCACAGGATGTGATTGATAAAGCCCAATATGGTACCTGTGCCGGACATCCGGCCTTGGGTGCGGCGGACTATACATTGACTCATAAATGCAACAGTGGGCGCAGTGCTTATAGCTTTTGCATGTGTCCAGGAGGTCAGGTGGTCGCGGCAATGTCTGAGGAAGGATATGTGGTGACCAATGGAATGAGTTATTATTCGCGCGACGAAGCCAATGCCAACAGTGCGTTGGTGGTCGATGTACGCCCGAAAGATTTTAACGATGAACATCCACTCGCAGGGGTCTCTTTTCAGCGCTACTGGGAAGAGCAGGCATTTAAAGCTGGTGGTGAGAACTATTTTGCCCCTGTTCAACGCTTGGAAGACTTTATGAAGCAGCGACCCTCAACTCACATTGGTGATGTGTTGCCCTCGTATCAACCCGGTGTAACACCTACGGATCTGAGTCCGTGTTTACCTGGGTATGTAGTGGATTCTATGCGTGAAGCCATTCCCGCTTTTGATCGTAAATTGCGCGGTTATGCGATGCCGGATGCCATTTTAAGTGGTGTAGAAACACGCAGTTCATCGCCTGTCCGAATCTCACGGGATTATAGTTTTCAAAGTGTGAATTTAAAAGGATTGTATCCGGCCGGTGAAGGCGCGGGGTATGCGGGCGGAATTATGTCGGCTGCTGTGGATGGAATTAAAGTGGCAGAAGCCATCGCGCAGGATTTACTGCAAGAAGGAGTACACGATGGTGCAGTCGCGCAAAAAGCGTAAAGATAAAAAGAAATTACTGGGTAATCACCAGAAGAGTTGGATCTGGGGACGGCATGCAGTACTGGAAATTTTGGATGCTGGCCGTTGGCCCATGAAGAAATTGTTTCTGAGTGAGACATTGCAATCGGAATCTTTGGAGCATGCGCAACTGCGTGCGGAAGCTTTGGGATATGCCGTTTCTGTAGAGCCCATGGAGCGTTTAGGGGAATTGTGTCGGAGTGGTGAACATCAAGGCTATTTGGCGCAGATGTTACCGTATACGTATACCAATGCCTCAGAATTGAAAGCCTTATTGAGCCAGAGTGAGGACAAAGGTCGCGTGCCTATTGTGGCATTGTTGGATAGTATTCAGGACCCTTTTAATTTTGGCGCTATTGCACGTTCGGCTGAGGTATTGGGAATTGATGGCATCATTATTGGATCACACAATCAAGTGGAAGTGACCAGTATGGTCGCACGTTCTTCGGTGGGTGCGGTGAATCATGTCCCCATTGCTCAGGTGGACGATTTAATTGAGTATGCTAAATTGTTGCGTAAATCTGGAGTGACATTGGTGTCAGCGACTGAAAAATCAACAGTGAATTGCACTACCCATACCTTTGATTCACCCACGGTTATCGTGTTGGGTAATGAGGGCGAAGGGATTCAAGCAGAGTTGTTGGAGCAGTGTAACGTGCATATTGCGATTCCACAGCAAGGGCAAATTGATTCATTAAATGTGGCTGCGGCTGCGGCAATAGTATTTTATGAAGCGAGACGAAGCGAGTAATTCGGGAGTTCATTGATGTGTCGTTTATATGCGTTGTTGGGAGTGTTGATGAGTATGGTGTCTTTGCAGGGTATGGCAGAAGATGAGTCTAAAGCGTATTTTTATACAGGAGGCTATACTCAACAACTACCGCCTGATGAAAAGACCAAAGAAGGCATTGGCTTTTGGTCGGTGGATACGCAGAGCGGCGTATTATCTCAGGAGTCAGGGCCATGGCCTTTGCCAAATCCATCGTATCAAGCGTTGAGCCCCAATCAAGCATTCTTGTATTCGGTAAATGAGGTTGCTAATTTCGACGGTAAAAAAGATGGAGCAGTGAGTGCGTTTTCTGTTGATTCAAAGACCCGTGAATTAACGTTGCTTGGAACAGTATCGTCCAATGGACCTATCCCGGCTTTTTTAAGTGTGGATGCTACAGGGAAATATATGGTTGTCGCGAACTACACAGGTGGAAATGTCTCGGTATACCCAATTCAAGCAGATGGTTCACTGGGTGCGGCTACTGCGAATGAACAACATGTGGGCACGAGTATAGATAAAAGTCGGCAAGAAGCGCCGCATCCGCATTCGGCAGTGCTGAGTCCAGATAACAATTTTATCTACGTACCAGATCTGGGTTTGGATGTAATCAAGGCCTATGCTTTTGATGCGACGAAAGGAACTTTAGTTCCTAAGCCAACCTTGGATGTGAAAACGCTTCCGGGGTCTGGTCCGAGACATTTAACGTTTGATCCTTCTGGAAAATATGCCTTTTGTGCCTTGGAAATGGGTAATCGACTTGTGAGTTATCGCTATGCCGATGGTCAATTGACAAAAGTTGGGGATTATAGCAGTTTGCCAGAACGTTTAAAGGGGAAATCGTATACCTCGGAAGTGCGGGTATCCCCGAATGGCAAATTTGTGTATATTGCTAACCGTGGACATGACAGCATTGCTGGATTCTTATTAAATGAAGAGACGGGTGAATTGATGCGTATTCAGATTGAGTCGGTTATTGGTAAGTGGCCTCGGAATTTTGCGATTGATCCAACTGGAAGGATGATGGTGGTTGCGAATCAGCATTCGAATACTTTGGATTGTTTGAAAGTGGACCCCGAAACGGGATTGCTTTCACCGACGGGTAAGCAGGCTTCGATGCCGGCCCCGGCATATATATGTTTTATTCAACCTTAACGAAGAATATTTTGGAGCCGGAATCATGGTACGTGGAATAACGTGTTTAGGAATGATGGTGGCAATGCTTTTTAGTGTTGTGGCTGAAGCGCAGAAGGGTCACTTTTATGTAGGTGGGAGTACGCGAGATCTGCCCGCAGGCGCGGGTGTAGAGCTTTGGTCAGTGGATATGGAATCCGGTGCCATGGAAAAAATAGGCAATCCTTCGGCTGTTTCAAGTCCTGGGTACTTGACGATGAATGCCGATGGATCGCGGGTGTATTCAACCAATAATATACCGGGCCAACAGGGTGGATTTATCTCGACCTTTAGTGTTGATCCCATTTCGAATCAGTTGACTAAAATGCAAACCCAGCAAACGGATGCTTCATCCGCAAGTTATATTCGTCTTGATGGTACGGGTAAATGGATGATGTCGGCTAATTACGGGCGCGGAAATATAGTGGTGAATCCAGTATTAAACGATGGTACTTTGGGAGCGACGAGTGCCACGATAAAACATGAAGGCAAGAGTATCCATCAGCGTCGCCAACAAGGGTCGCATGCGCATTGTATCGTGTCGGGTCCTGAAAACAAGTTTGTTTTTGTGCCGGATTTAGGTATTGATAAGATTGTAGCATATGGCTTTGATGATTCGACTGGCGCGTTGACGGCTGTTCCTGAAATGGATATTGTGACACCACCGGGTTCGGGACCGCGGCATATAATTTTCCATCCAAATGGAAAATTAGCCTTTGCAACGATCGAAATGACTGGGCACTTGGGGACGTATACTTATGAAGATGGGAAGCTAAGCCCTGTAGGCTTGTATCCTGCAACGCCTGCTTCTTATGTAGGTGCGCAGTCTACTTCTGAAGTACGCGTCTCACCAAATGGACGATTTGTGTATGTGGGGAATCGTGGGCACGACAGTATTGCTGTGTTCAAGATCAATCGTAAAACAGGTAAGGCTAAATTAATTCAAAATATTTCTACCGAAGGCAGTTGGCCACGTAACTTTGGTATTACATCGTGTGGAAAGATGATGGTGGTTGGTAATCAAAAATCGAATACGATTGTAAGCTTCCGTATAAATCCCTTTACTGGTAAATTGAGTTCAACAGGTCAACAAGCTCACACAAACGGTCCGAGTTACATTTTATTTAAATAAAGACCCTATTTATGTACAAAGCCAATAATTCTGGTGATTTTAGTGGTTTTTAAAAATAATGTAAAAAGTATGTCACCATTTGGGAAGTTGTGGCGTTTATATAGTGATTACATTATTGGATTCACAGTTTAAATCACTAAAAATTATAGGTTTTGGGGGCAGGATAGGAAATTTCTATGCTACTGGGCAAAACGGATATGACCATGATTATGGGGTTACATTTAATGATTGGTGGACAATAAAAAGTAACGAGGGAATCAGTATTCTCTCCTAGCCACTTTCTTTTTAATTTTATGTACTAAATACGGTTTCGCCGTCGCAGATGGTGTGTTGAATGGCGCCGCGTAGAGTCATGCCGTCGAACGGGGTGTTGCGGGAATTGGATTGCGATTTGTTGGCGTCTACAACCCAGGTTTCGTCGGGATTGAAGATGCATATGTCAGCAGGGCCACCTTCACGGAGTACGCCTGCGTCAATGTTCACGATTTTCGCGCAGTTCACGGTCATCATTTCGATGGCGCGTTCGAGTGTTATTACTTTTTCGTCCACTAACTGTGTGAGCACAAGGCCTAGTGACGTTTCGAGTCCTAGGATTCCGAACGGTGCCAGTTCAAACTCAACATCTTTTTCGGCGGGGGTGTGTGGTGCGTGATCAGTGGCGATGATGTCGATTGTGCCGTCGGCAATACCCGCTTTGATGGCGTCAATGTCGGATTGCTCGCGCAGTGGGGGATTCATTTTGGCATTTGTGTTGTATGTTTCTATTGCGTCATCTGTCAGCGTGATGTGGTGTGGAGAGGCTTCACCGGTAATGCGTACGCCTTTGGCTTTGTAGCGGCGTAGAATGTCGACTCCGCCTGCGGTGGTGATGTGTTGTACGTGTAAGTGAGCACAGGTCAATTCGGCGAGGCGTGCATTGCGTTCGATCATAATTTCTTCTGCCGCTTTTGGGATGCCGGGTATGCCCAATCGAGTAGAATTGTAGCCTTCGTTCATAGCGCCACCATTGACAAGCAGGGAGTGATCTTCACAGTGGGCCATGTAGGGTAGGTCGACCATTTTGGCGTATTCCATAACACGACGCATAACCCAGGAACTGGGGATGTCTTTACCGTCGTCAGTTACTGCGACGATGCCGACTTCTTTCAGTTCAGCCATCTCGGTAATTTCTTCGCCTAGCATGCCTTTGGTGGCACAAGCGGAGGGGAAAATTTTGATGCATGCGGTTTCGCGTGCGCGGCGGTTTACAAATTCAACCATGCCTGCGTTATCGATAGTAGGCATGGTGTTGGCCATGGGCACAACGGAGGTAAATCCACCGGCGGCTGCACATCGGCTTCCAGATTCGATGGTCTCTTTGGATTCGAAGCCGGGTTCACGGAAGTGTACGTGGATGTCAACGAGTCCAGGACAGACGATGCATCCTGTCGCGTCAATGACTTCGTCGCCTTCAAGATCTTTGCCTATTTGGGTGATGATTTTACCATCGAGTAGGATATCAAGTTTTTCTGAAATGCCGGTAGAGGGTTCTATGACATGGCCATATTTAATTACGGTACTCACTGGGGGCTTACTCCTGGTCGGTTGGTTGGGCAGAATTGGCTAAGAGGTGCATGACGGCCATGCGGATAGCGACGCCGTTGCTAACTTGTTCTAGGACAAGGCTGCGGTTGCAGTCGGCGACGTCACTCGCGAGTTCTATGTCGCGGTTGATGGGACCGGGATGCATGATGAGGGCATTGTCGGGGGCGTGTTTAAGAGATTCATTGTCTACTCGGAAGAGGCGGATGTATTCGCGTAAGCTGGGGAAGAGGCTGGAGGCCTGGCGTTCCATTTGTATGCGCAGGGCGTAGACGACGTCGGCGTCGGTCATCGCTTCCTTGAGGTTTGAGGTTACTTCTACGCCCATTTTTTGAATATTCATGGGGATGAGGGTTTCGGGAGCACAGAGTATTATGCTGGCGCCGAGTTTTTTTAAGGCCCAGATATTACTGCGGGCGACGCGGCTGTGGGAGATGTCTCCGATGAGGGCCACGCGTACACCATCAAGGGTGGCGGTGTCGTCTTCGCGTAGTTTGCGAATGTGTTGGCGCATGGTAAACGTATCGAGTAAGGCTTGGGTGGGATGCTCATGGTATCCGTCCCCCGCATTGATAATGTTGGATGTGTGGCTCTCAGTTAGTAAGGCCGGAGCTCCAGCAAAAGGGCTTCGAATGACTACTAGATCCGTTTTCATCGCTTCGATGTTTGCAAGTGTGTCGTGCAGCGTCTCGCCTTTTTTTGTGCTGGAGGAGGATGCGGAGAATGTCAGGGTATCAGCACTCAGGCGTTTGGCTGCGAGTTCGAAAGATATTCGGGTACGGGTGCTAGGTTCCATGAACAGGTTGGCGATGAGGCGCCCTTGCAGGAGGGGTACTTTTTTAATTCCGCTTTCGCGATCTTGCACGGCAAGGAACTGGGGCGCAGTATCGAGAACCATCTCGACTTCTTCGCGCGAGAGTTCTTCGATGCCTATCAGGTGTTTTCGCGTCCACACGTTTTCATTTGCCATGCTTCTTTGCTTCTCCGTATTATTCGGCTATGTTTAAGGTGACGGAATCCTCGCCATCGAGTTCATTCAATTTAACTCGGACATGGTCCGTGGATTTGGTTTGGATGGATTTGCCAAGGTAGTCGGCTTGGATGGGCACTTCGCGAAGTCCACGGTCGATGAGACAGGCCAGTTGGACTCGCGCTGGACGACCATAGTCCATGATTTCGTCGAGCGCGGCGCGAATCGTGCGACCGGAGTTTAGAACGTCATCTACTATCACGATGGAATTGCCATTGACGTCGAAGTCGAAGTGTGTATTGTCTCCACCAATTTTTGGAGCCACATTTCCGGTGCGTATGTCGTCGCGGTAGAGAGTGGTGGCCAATGAGCCGACTTTACATTCGGTTCCGGAGAGCGAGGTAATCCGTTCTGCGAGGCGGTCGGCTAAGGGGCGTCCACGGCTCAGAATACCGAGTAGATATATAGTGTCGGCTCCGATGTGGGCGTCACTAATGGCTTGGGCCAATGAATCTAGCGCTGCGGCCAGTTTTTGGGCGGACATGATGGTACTAGAAGGTGTATCGGTCATGATGTACTCATTCGTGGTTTCGTACAGGCATAAAAAAGCCTTCCCACGAGTGGAGAAGGCGTATATATGGTCTGTGTTGGGTTCAAGGTACTGTTTACTCCTTGACTTAGAAGTATAGCAAGAAGAGAATAAGGGAATCAATATAGACATATACAGGAGTTAATATGTCGGGGCTAAGCCAAAGCGGCTAATTTGTACATTTATGTTGTAGGATTTTCGAAATGTACAATATTGTAGATTCGGAAAAGCAGGAAATACCTTCTACCCTGTTAAATATGGGGCGTGAGGATAAGATCAATTGGCACAAGGTTTGCATATAGGATGCTTTCTTCTTGTACATAGTAAATTCTCATACTTTTCTAACTATACTTTGCATTCCGACGCGTGTATCCTATGCGTGTTAACCTAAAATAAAAACCCTGGAAAGGGCAATGCAATGAAACCTGGTTATTTGATCGATATGGATGGTGTGATTTACAAAGGTAGTGAAATGATACCGGGCGCGGTGGAATTTATCCGTGCGTTACGGGAGAATTATTTACCGTTTAGTTTTATGACCAACAATAGTCAACGCACGCGCTTGGATATTATGACAAAGCTGGTGCGCTATGGCTTTGATGTGGAAGAAAAACATGTGTATACCTGTGCGATGTCGACGGCGCGTTTTTTGGCGAGTCAGAAACCCGGTGGAAGTGCGTTCGTGATTGGAGAAGGTGGTTTGTTGCACTCGCTGCACAACAACGGTATATCCGTGGTGGATTCGGATCCTGATTTTGTGGTGGTGGGTGAGGGGCGTACCTTGAGTTTTGAGATGTTGGAAGCGGCATCGAACATGATTAAACAGGGGGCTAAATTGGTATCGACGAATCCTGATCCCAGTTGCCCGACTGCGCAAGGGATACGACCGGGTGCGGGGGCAATCACGACATTGCTTGAAGAAACGTGTGGGGTGAAAGCCTTTACAGTTGGAAAGCCCAGTCCGTTGATGATTCGGGGGGCTCGAAAAGAGATGGGACTTTCGGCTGCACAAACGACGATCATCGGAGATACGATGGAGACGGATATCTTGGGTGGGGTACAGATGGGCTATCGTACGATTTTGGTCCTGACAGGAGGGACGGATCGTGAGGATTTGCAAAATTTTGCGTATCAACCTGATGTTGTCGTTGAATCCATTGCTGATTTGTGTGCCCCGGAGTATTTAGGCGTGAATTAATCTCTGGACAATAGCTTCATTTTCAAGCCGTTTACCCTTATTATTAGGGGTAAACGGCTTTTTTGTGTCCGGTAGAAAAAATTTATGCTTGACAGAGATTAAAAAGTGTATTGGTGTATCGATACAGTAACTCGATAGGGAGTGGGGCAAACGAAGGAATCAATCATGCCGCATTTAACCGTATCACAGAGCGATGGTACCCCTATTTATGCCCAATTGTTGCACCAAATCAAGGCTCTAATTGCCACAGGACGCCTTAAGCCGGATGAGGAAATACCTCAGTCCGGCAATTGGCGCAAAAATTGGTGCTCAACCCAAATACAGTAGTCCGTGCTTACCGCGAATTGGAGGCCGAGGGCTTGGTATACAAAAATCGTGGCTCTGGGACTTTTGTATCTGAGGAGCTTACACCGTATACCGATGAAGTTTGTCGTCGTATTTTCGGCTGTGGGTGATCCCATCAAATACCGCATTCAAGACGATAGGGAGTTTGTGGTCTATAGTGTCGGGACTGATAATGAAGACGATTTAGGCGAAGAATTGGAGAAATGGTATCGCGATGGAGATTTCACTTTTACACAATCCTTAGAAAAAGTGCCTTGGCTAGGGCCAGCAGTTGAAATTGAAGACTAATCACGTTCTTTAGAAATACCGCTGGCGAGAACTTATTGTATATATGCATATAATTTTTGTAGCATGATAGCGTTAACGCTGTCAACTACATGGATCCGCTGCACATGTCTCAATCAACTTCTCCCGGAAAACAGTTTCGCTCTGCTCTGAGAGCGCAAAAGCCCTTGCAAATTGTCGGTACGATCAATGCCTATACTGCCATGATGGCGCAGCAGTTGGGCCATCATGCTATTTACTTATCCGGTGCAGGCGTGGCCAATGCGTCTTATGGTCTGCCGGATTTGGGTATGACTTCGCTCAATGATGTTATCGCCGATGTTCAACGGATAAGCGCTGCATCGGACCTTCCTTTGATGGTGGATATTGATACTGGTTGGGGCGGCGCGTTCAATATTGCTAAAACCATTCGTGACATGGAAAAGGCTGGTGCCGCTGCGGTGCATATCGAAGATCAGGTCGCCCAAAAACGTTGTGGCCATCGTCCCAATAAAGCAATTGTTTCTACTGAGGAAATGGTGGATCGTATCAAAGCTGCCGTGGATGCCCGTAGGGACGAAAATTTTTTCATTATGGCGCGTACCGATGCTTTTGCGCAAGAAGGTTTGGAAAAAGCCGTTGCGCGTGCACAGGCTTATGTTGCTGCGGGTGCTGATGGGATTTTTGCCGAAGCTGTACAGACTGAGGAACACTACCGCGCATTCGCTGAAGCCTTGGATGTGCCGATTCTCGCGAACATGACGGAGTTTGGTAAAACGGAATTGTACAACAAAGCGCAGTTGGCTGAGTGGGGTGTGGGCATGGTCTTGTATCCTTTGTCTGCCTTCCGTGCGATGAACAAAGCCGCTGAGCAGGTATACAAAACAATTTTAGCGGATGGTGATCAGTCGGCTGTTGTGGACACCATGCAAACACGCATGGAGTTGTATGATTATCTGGGTTATCACACATTTGAAGAAAAGCTCGATCAATTATTCGAAAATGAGAAAAAATAATAAGAGGACGGTGTCATGGTAGACAAGAAATTAAGCGGTGCGGGGTTACGTGGACAGAGTGCTGGGGAAACCTCCTTGTGTACGGTGGGGAAATCCGGCAGTGGGTTGACGTATCGCGGTTATGATATTGCGGACCTCGCAGAGAATACGACTTTTGAAGAAGTGGCGTACTTGCTGTTCCATGGTGAGTTACCGACCGCTGCTCAGTTGAATGACTATAAAAATGAACTGATGTGCATGCGTGATTTACCGCAGTCCTTAAAAGAAGTCTTGCAACGTATTCCAGCCGACGCCCATCCTATGGATGTAATGCGTACGGGGTGTTCGTTCTTGGGGAATGTGGAACCTGAAGTGAATTTTGCTGATCAACAACACGCCGCGAATCGTTTATTATCAGCCTTCCCAGCAATTATGTGTTATTGGTACCGCTTTAGTCACGATGGAGTGGATATTGACTGTACTTCGGATGAGTCCTCTATTGCCGGGCATTTCTTGGCTTTGTTGAACGGAAAGAGTCCTTCCCAATTGCATGAGCGCGTGATGGACGTCTCGTTGATTTTATACGCCGAGCATGAGTTTAATGCCTCGACCTTTACGGCACGTGTATGTGCTTCGACCTTGTCGGACATGTTTTCGTGTATTACGGGGGCGATTGGTTCATTGCGTGGTCCGTTGCATGGCGGGGCCAATGAAGCGGCAATGGATATGATCCAACAATTTACTTCACCCGAAGATGCGAAAACGCAAATGGCTGGGATGCTCGAGCGCAAAGAAAAAATCATGGGCTTTGGTCATGCGATATATCGTGAATCCGATCCGCGTAATGTAATCATCAAGGCGTGGTCTGAAAAATTGGCTCACGAATTTGGGGATACTTCACTTTACGATATCTCGCTGGCCTGTGAAGAATACATGTGGAACTCGAAAAAACTATTTTGCAATGCTGATTTCTTCCATGCTTCAACTTATCACTTTTTGGGGATACCTACAAAGTTATTTACACCGATCTTTGTATGCTCCCGGTTAACGGGGTGGGCGGCGCATGTGATGGAACAGCGCGATAATAACCGTATCATCCGGCCCAGTGCGGATTATATCGGGCCAAAACCGCGTAATGTCCCAGTGATTGATGCACGATAATTTTTAATATTTTTTTGAATACTTATCATAAGGAAAAGCAATGAGTGGCAATGTAGATTTGAATAATAGACCTGAATACGATGCAGAGATTCAGGCCATCGCAGACTATGTGTTGAATTATGAAGTGAAAAGCGATGAAGCTTTGGAGACGGCACGCAATTGCTTAATCGATACCTTAGGCTGTGGGTTCTTAGCCTTAAAATTTCCGGCCTGTACTAAATTGTTGGGCCCTGTCGTTGATGGTACTGTCGTACCTAACGGTGCGCGTGTGCCGGGTACAAGCTATGTTATGGATCCGGTGAAGGCTGCTTGGGATATCGGGTGTATCATTCGTTGGCTCGACTTTAATGACACGTGGCTTGCAGCCGAATGGGGACACCCTTCGGATAACTTGGGCGGAATTCTTGCTGTAGCCGATTATTTATCGCAAGTGCGCGTTGCGAATGGTGAGGCACCGTTTACGATGCGTGAAGTATTGGAATACATGATTATGGCGCACGAAATCCAAGGTGTCATGGCATTGGAAAATAGTTTCAATCGAGTTGGCTTGTGTCATGTGTTGCTGGTACGTTTGGCAACTACTGCCGTAGTTACCAAAATGAAAGGCGGGGGGCGTGAACAGATTATGGCGGCGATATCGCATTCTTGGGTGGATGGTTCCTCCTTGCGTACCTATCGTCATGCTCCTAATGCGGGATCGCGTAAATCGTGGGCTGCCGGAGATGCTACGTCGCGTGGTGTTAAGCTGGCGGACATGGCCATGCGTGGCGAGATGGGGATTCCTGGAGTGCTGAGTGCACCGCAGTGGGGGTTTTATGATATTTCATTTAGTCAAACGAATGCCGATTTGAAATTGAAAGACCCTGAAGACCGAGTGTTTAAATTCCAACGTGAGTATGGCGAGTATGTGATGGAGAATATTCTTTTTAAAATTTCTTTCCCTGCTGAATTTCATTCGCAAACGGCTTGTGAAGCTGCGGTGACTTTGCATTCTGAGGTAAAAGACCGCTTAGATGAAATTGAACGTATTGAACTTACAACGCATGAATCTGCGATTCGAATCATTTCAAAGGTTGGTGAATTGGCAAACCCGGCCGACCGTGATCATTGCTTACAGTATATGGTTGCGGTGCCATTAGCCTTCGGAGATCTGATAGCCGAAAACTATGAGGATGATTTTCATACTGGAAATCCGATTATTGACGATTTGCGCGAGAAAATGGTTGTTCAGGAGGATGTGCGATACTCTGAGGAATACCATGATCCTGATAAGCGCTCGATTGCGAATGCTATTCATATTTTCTTCAAGGATGGCAGCCATACGGAAAAAGTTGAGGTGGAATATCCTATTGGTCACCGTTTCCGTAGGGAAGAAGGTATACCCGTGTTGGAGCGTAAATTTAAATCAAATCTGGCTACCTGTTTTCCTGAAGATCGTGTAGAATCGATATATGCTTTGTGCACCGATAGGGCCTCTTTAGAAGCGATGCCTGTGCATGAATTTATGGAGAAATTGATTATCGAATAGCAGCAGTATCCACGCATGGCTGCGTTTGATGAAGTGTACTAAAATGTATTATCCCCTCTGAGTTTTATTCAACGGAGTGCAGAATTCTATCCTACTAAAACAGCCATTGTTTATATTGAGCAACAATTTACTTATCGTGAGTTTGGAGAACGGGTCAATCGCTTAGTGTTTTAGTTACGCGCATCGGGCTTAGAAAAGGGTGATCGAGTCGCGTTTTTGTCCCCCAATATACCTCAGATGCTGGAAGCCCATTTTGGGGTCATGTTAGCTGGTGGAGTATTGGTGTCGATCAATATGCGCTTATCCACGGGAGAGATTGAATACATTCTGAATCATTCGGGGACCCGGTTTTTATTTTTTGATACGGAGTTGGGAGAGAATATTCAGGGCATTTATACTGATCTTGAAACGGTTGAACAAACTAACAATATTATTGATGTGGATGTTTTCGAAGCTCTACCGGGTAGCGACTATGAATATTTTCTGACTTTGAGAAGTTCTGATTTTTTTCGGGGGCCTATCGCACACTTTAAAGCACCGTGTTCGGTTGATTTGTATGAAATATACTATCAAGCCTTGCAGAACCCTTGATAATATCAATAAAAACAATTATTCGAGGCCGCTCAGCAATTTTTATTCGTCATTTTCCGTTTTATTGGTTGACAGATTAACTGATTCACTATATGCTTTAGTCCGATATACGACTTTTGTTCGTTGTTGAGCTTTAGTCAAAGTTATATATTTATTTCATTATGAAAAGGAGAAACGTTATGAAGAAAAAAGGTTTTACCCTGATTGAGTTGTTGGTCGTGATTGCGATCATCGGTATTTTGGCAGCGATTCTGCTCCCCGCATTATCCCGTGCCCGTGAAGCCGCCCGTCGAGCAAGTTGTGCAAACAACTTGAAGCAAATGGGGCTCGTATTCAAAATGTATGCTAATGAATCGAACGGACAAGAGTTCCCACGTCAAGGGTTTAATGGGCCAGCAGTGGCAGCCGATGTTAATGAGGATTGTGATGAGCCTACAATTAGATTCTTCCCGCACGGCCCGGATATTTATCCAGAGTATCTGAGCGATACCAATGTGTTACAGTGCCCCTCCGATGCATCATCGAATTCGTTTAATGTAAACATGAATGAAAATGGAGATAATGCTGTCAATCCTTGCCGCTTGAATCAGGATTCCTACTTTTATATTGGATGGCTCTTTTCAAGTGAAGATATTGATGGTCCCGCTCCTGATCCAAACAATTCGTCTGTTATCTTGGGGCCTCTTACTCCAGCAGATAATGATAATGCTACAGCACTAGGCACTCAGCTTGCTACTTTAGTTGGTGGAGGCGTATTTGATGCAGATGTAATGGCTGCTATCGCCGGTATTCAAGTAGGTCATGCCACGTCCGGCGCGCTGGGCAATCTTGATGCCATAGAAGCAGTTATGTCAGAGAACCTGGAGGCTAACGGTGCAAACCTGACTGCCGTTGGTCTTGGCGCACTTGCACCCGCAGCAACAGGTCGTGACTTCCTGCGTTTGAAAGAAGGTATCGAACGCTTCTTGATTACAGATATCAACAATCCTGCTGGTTCCGCTAAAGCGCAAAGTAACATCAGCATGTACTTTGATATCGTACGTCTGAATCCGGGTGACTACAATCACGTACCGGGTGGTGGTAACATCCTGTATCTGGATGGTCACGTTGAGTTTGTTAAATACCCAGGTAGCGAGTTCCCAATGCGTATGCTGGATGCTCTATTGGTTGAGTATGGTGCAGCTGTATAACTCAAATATAAATTAGTTCATCGAATAAAGGAGGTTCCCGTCTAGGGAGCCTCCTTTTTATTTGTGCCCATTGGGAAAAGGGATTTGATATGATAAAAATCACCAACCCGGAGCGTTTAATTGATAAATATAGTGAAGATATTGACATTGCTGTGGATGGTGGGTCATCGCATGAAATTATCTCGGTTATAGACACTTCGCGTAAATTTACTCTTTATGGAAAACCTGCGGGGAAAATATCAATATTTATTCGGGACAATAATTTGCGCTATTTGGCAATGGAAACAGGCAAAGAAGGGTATGAAACCATCACACGCCAATACCGGGAAATTGATTATTGTTATGCGCTGAATGGCTCCAAATGGATGAATATAGAAAGCTCTATGTTCAGCACCATGGAAAGTCATGACCCTGGAGCCAAAGCGTTCAATGCGGTCGGGATACACTAGCGCATGTGTGGGCGATTTGTCCAGACCAATGCGGTGGAGTCTATTTTTAAGCGGTATAGGTTTATTGCTGATCATGTGTCAACCAAAGGGCCACGTTTTAATATTGCCCCTAGGCAGCCTGTTGAAGTCATTGTGCGTGAAGACTTGGAAACGCGTCATGAATCTATGCGTTGGGGCTTCGTGCCGCATTGGGCGTCTACCGATCAATCGGGCAAGCTACTCATCAATGCGCGCGGGGAAACAGTCGCCGAGAAACCCAGTTTCAAAACGCCTTTTCTTCGTCACCGTTGCTTGGTTCCAGCATCGGGTTTTTATGAATGGAAACGCTCTGGTACGCAGAAGATCCCGTATTATATCGGTCGGGCTGATGAAGGTGCAGTGTGTTTTGCCGGGCTTTGGGATCGCTGGGATATGCAGAATGGTTCGATGTTGCATAGCTTCAGCATTATAACGACAGAAGCCAATGCGTTGGTCAAGCCCATCCACGATCGCATGCCGGTGATATTGCATGAATCTGATGAAGCCATATGGCTGGATACAGAAGAGCATAATCCTGAGCATTTGCAGGATTTGCTCAAGCCTTATGAGGCTGATTTGATGTTTGCGTACCCGGTTTCTTCCGTTGTTAATAGAGTTGGGCATGACTCGGTGGATTGCCTTGCTCCAGGACAGGAGCAAGGAGACTTGTTTTAGCTGCTGTGCGCTTTGCCTAAATGAATATCTGGAAACTTTTAGCCGTGGCTAACTTGAACCCGAAACCCTTTTTTTGCTATTCTACCTGCTGTGTTTCTAGGCGAATACCGTTCGGTGTTCATGTAGCCCAGCGCATTTTGTGTCTATGGTTGCGCCTATAATTACTATATATATTGTTAATAAAGGTTTAAAATTTTGGCTGAACGTACATTTGTAATGGTAAAACCTGATGGTGTTGGTCGTAGATTGATTGCTGATATCATTGGTCGTTTTGAAAAACGCGGGTTGAAATTGGTGGGTCTGAAGATGCAAGTGATGACCGAAGCCTTGGCGGGTGAGCATTATGCTGAACACGCTGAACGTCCGTTTTTTCCTGACCTGATTAGCTTTATCACGTCTGGCCCTACTGTTCAAATGGTATGGGAAGGCAATGAGGCTGTGAGTGTGGTACGTGCTATGAATGGCGTGACCAATTCACTTGAAGCTGCACAAGGTACAATTCGCGGTGATTTCGGCTTGAGCATGCAAAACAATGTTGTGCATGCTTCGGATTCTGTAGACACGGCCAAACGCGAAATTGCTTTATATTTTAACGAAAACGAAGTTCTCGATTACGTCATGCCTGACGAGCAATGGCTGTCCTAATCGCTGTTTGCATTACGCATAATTAACGTGAAACAATACTCGACCCAAGAGTAGACAAACGAAGGAGTCATCCAGTGGCTGGTGGTAGAAAAGTACGTCGCGCAAAAATTTCGAAGCATAAACGCAAGAAAAAACGCCGCGCGAATCGTCATAAAAATAAATAGTTAAGCCCGGAATACTGGATGCTTATCGTTTAGGTATGTCTGCATTTAATGTAGGACAGGTCTGACCGGATATAACCATCGTCCGGCCCTTCGCAACCCGAAGGGCCGGTTCTTTGTGAAAAGTGACTGATCACGAATCGCATCCAGCATTGTACAGGCAAGCCCGTGCCCAGTGGATTGAGGGCACCCTACACGAGGTGATCCCATGTCGGACGAAGAACCTAAAATCATTGTTGATGAAGACTGGAAAACTCAGGTCGACCGCGAAAAGCAAAAAGCGTTGGAGACAGCCGAAGAGGCGCCTGAAGAGCCCAAAGACTTTACTGAACCAGGTGAGAACTTCACTATATTTGATAGCCTTGTCTCCGGAATAGCTGCGCAGACGATGGTCTCTTTGGGGCTTACGGGTGAAGAAGGCCAGCAAGTGCAAGTGGATATGAACTACGCGCACCACCTGATTTCCACGCTCATAATGTTGCAAGAAAAAACAGCTGGAAAATTAGAAGAAGGCGAAGCCAATAATTTAACTGAAGCGATTGGTGAATTACAACGTATTTTTGCTATTCGTGAAGAGCAAGTATTGGAAATGCAACAGGAACAACAAGCTCAAACACCTGCTCCTGAATCCAATATCTTTGATTTGAACCAATAAGACCAACTTATACGTTACGGAGAATACCATGCCGGGATATATCATCGTCGGAATGCAGTGGGGTGATGAAGGAAAAGGCAAAACTGTCGATTTCCTTACGAAAAAAGCCGATATCGTCGCGCGTTACCAAGGCGGCAACAATGCTGGCCATACAGTTGTTGTGAACGATCAAGAAACGGTGTTGCACCTGATCCCTTGCGGTATTTTGCACCCAGACGCACAGTGCATAATCGGTAATGGTACGGTAATTGACCCTGCTGTATTGATTCAGGAACTAGATGATTTGGCTAAGGCCGACTGTGAAGTAAAGGGGCGCCTGCATATTTCTGAAGCTGCCCATATTATCATGCCTTATCACAAGGTCTTGGATGGTGCCCAAGAAGAAGCCCGTGGCGAGAACAAAATCGGTACTACGAATCGTGGGATTGGTCCTTGCTATGCGGATAAAGCCGATCGCTTTGGTATTCGCTTTGGCGACATGATTGAGCCTGAAGCGTTTAAGCAAAAAGTGAAAGGAGTCCTCGACTTTAAAAACACTATATTAACCAAAGCTTTTGGTAAAGAAGCTTTGGATTATGATGCCATTATTGAAGATTACTCCCGCTATGCGGATCGCCTGCGTGAATATACTGCTGATACAACGTTGATGTTGCATAAAGCCCAGCAAGCCGGTCAAAATATAGTCTATGAAGGGGCTCAAGGCGCGATGCTCGACATCGACCACGGAACCTTCCCGTATGTCACCAGTTCAACCACCATGTCCGGCGGTGTGTTTTCCGGCGCAGGGATTGCCCCCAACAGTATCGATGGCGTGATCGGCATTATGAAGGCTTATTGTACACGTGTGGGTGAGGGACCATTTGTCACTGAATTGCATTGTGAAACAGGCGAAGCTCTTCGCGCGGCAGGCCATGAGTTTGGTGCTACCACCGGACGTCCCCGTCGTTGTGGCTGGCTGGATATGGTTCAAATTCGTCGTGCGGTAAACATCTGTGGCATCACCAGCTTTGTGTTAACCAAAGGTGATGTGCTGGGTATTTTCGATACCATTAAAATCTGTACGGCCTATGAAATCAATGGTGAAGTAACCGATGAATTCCCGACTCGCTTGGCGCATATTGAATCCGCTAAACCGATTTATGAAGAATTCCCTGGTTGGGCATCGGATATCAGCGATTGTAGTTCATGGGAAGAATTGCCTGAGAATACACAGAAATATATTGAGACCATTGAACGTCTTTCTGGGGTGCCTGTCTCCATCGTGAGCGTAGGTCCTGGCCGCGAGCAAACCATCGCACGGAATAATCCTTTCGGCGACTAAATGTCAATGTCAGATATGTTAAATTCGCAAGAGGCCTCACAAATGAAAGTGAGGCCTCTTTTTTTAGGATGAATATAGTTTGTTGATAAGAGATCGAGAAAGGAAAAACTGATTTTACCTGCGACTTCAGGTAAAATATCTAATCGTCCGCAGAATAAATGTGAATCAGTTGTTGATGTATTATAAAAATGGTGATAGCGAATTTCTATGAAGAATACACTAGTTGCGATAAGGCCAGCGGTGATTAATCGAGCTAACAAGATAGGGATACTCTTTTCCAGAAATTCGGTTTTTGGATTAGTAGGGTGATACCAATTCGACATCATTCATTTTCCCTTGAATTTGTTACTAGCACCCTTAAGTAATGTCGGTATTCTTGGACTTATATGATTTACAAATCAAAAAAATGAAGAACGGTATCAACCATCTAACAGTATATCCAATTGCATGGCCCCAGTCATTTTGCTTTGATATTAAATTAATTACATACCGTGCCAGCCAAATTACAGGTATAAAATATCCAGTGTTACGGACTGCGCTCTTAAGCTGATTCCTATGTGTTTTCATTTTCTCTCGACCAAGGCACATAATTATCTATTAATTAGATTGAACCTATCGGTACTACACTTCAGAGCGGTATTATATTCTAATGACATGGGTTTACACATAAAGTGTATATACTAGTATAAAAGCCGATAAAGTTGTGATTGGGTGTGTCCCTGGGTATGATCTAAGCAGGAAACGACTTAACGAGAAGGCGGTGCATGAGCAAATCTATGGAAAAGAAGGTAATGGATAACTTTGACGAGCAGGTATCGATGGGCGATGACTTTGGGCTCTATGCTGCAGATAAATTATCTACCCTACAGGTCAATATTGGCTTAATTTGTAATTTGATGTGCCGTCATTGCCATGTGAATTCCTCTCCTAAGCGAAAGGAAGAAATGCAGTGGGATACCATGGAGTCCATCTTGGCCTTAGCAGATACGCTGCATGTAGAAACCATCGATATCACTGGCGGTGCACCGGAAATGAATCCGCAATTTAAGCGCTTTGTGAGTGCAATCCGCGCGAAGGGGATCAACGTACTTGTGCGTACCAATCTCACTATTCACTTAGAACCCGGGTACAAAAATTTTATTGAATTCTTTGCTCTGGAACAGGTGCAGTTGGTCGCTTCCTTACCGTGTTATTTAGAGGAAAATGTAGATAAGCAACGCGGCGAAGGTGTCTACTATGAAAGCATTGACGTCATCAAAAAGCTTAACGCGGTGGGCTATGGTGTAATGCCGGAGCTTCCACTGAACTTGGTCTACAATCCCGACGGTCCATCTTTGCCTCCCAATCAGGCTTCCTTAGAAGACGATTATCATCGAGAACTGGAAGAACGATTTGGAATCGTCTTTACCCATTTGAACACGATCACCAATGTGCCCATTGGTCGCTTTAAAACGGATCTGCGCCGTGACAAACAGTTGGATGGGTACATGGATACTTTGCGGGGCTCCTATAATCAGGATACCGTTGAGTCGCTAATGTGTCGCCATCAGGTGTCCATTGCCTGGGATGGTACATTATACGATTGTGACTTTAACTTAGCCTTGCGCATGTCTACGGGCTACGAAGCGAGTTCCCATATTGATAACCTTGATCTACAATCCTTACTCAATCGACGCATTGTGACTGGGCCCCATTGTTATGCTTGTACTGCGGGATCAGGATCGTCGTGTGGTGGGGCGCTGGTGTAAATTAGGAGTATTTGTTATGAGACGTATTGGTTTTTTGTTTAGCTTTACAGTTCTTGCTTTAGGTGGAGTTGTTGCATGTTCCGCTTCAAATTCATCCAGTGTGCAAGCACCAGTGGTTGAAATTCCTGAAGGACCTTTCACTCACGAAGCCTACAATACTGTTCTGTCTACTTATGTGGACGATGCCGGAATGGTGGACTATAAAGGGCTTCAAGAAAACCGCATTGCCCTTGATCAATATGTGGCCCATATGGGCGTTATTACACAGAATATGTATAGTGATTGGTCTGAAGACGAGCAACTGGCATTTTGGATTAATGCGTATAACGCCATTACATTGCAGGCTATTATAAATCACCACCCCATTAAGCTGGGGAATGTGCTGAACCGTAGTTTGTATCCGGAAAATAGTATCCGCCAAATCAGCGGTGTGTGGGATAAGCTGGAAACATTGGTGCTTGGAAAGCCTATGACGTTGAATGCCATTGAGGATGAAGTTATACGCGTAGATTTTAAAGAGCCGCGTATTCATGTGGCGATTGTGTGTGCTTCGATTGGTTGTCCACCGCTTCGCAATGAAGCCTTTGTTGCTGAAAAACTAGAAGAGCAATTGGCCGACCAGTCCAAGGACTTTGTAGAGCATCAACAAAACTTTTCCATTGATTCTGCCAAGAAAACGATCTACTTATCGTCTATTCTTGATTGGTTTGGAGAAGACTTTGAGGGCACCTATTCATTGGATGGCCGCAGTGGGACGGAGTCGGCTATATTGGGATTTGTACATGAATATGCCTCCGATGCCCAAAAATCGGTGTTGAGTGATTCGACCTATTCGGTAGATTTTCAAGACTACGACTGGATGTTGAACGAAAAACCGTGAAGAATTCCCGTAAACAGGATTGGCGCGCATTAGGTATTCCTGCCGTTATTTTAGTGATGTTGGTCGCGGTTTTCGTAGGTTTGGCGCCCCGTTTTGTGTATGGCAGCGATATGTTGGCGCGTCCTATTATTCCTTTTGTATTGACCATGATGGTCGCTGGTGGTGTGTACTTTTTTGCTGCATGGCGATCTATTTCCCTGCCGGATTCCAAGCAGGTATTTATGTTCATTGTGGTGGTCGGTGTAATATTGCGGGCTCTTCTTTTTTATACGCACCCCATTTTAGAGGATGATTACTATCGCTATTTGTGGGACGGTGGAGTGACAGCGAATGGGTTTAACCCTTATGCTTATACACCCGATGATGTCTTCTTATTTGAAGGTGACTATGTGCCAGAAGAATTGGTGCGTCTGTCGGATGAGGCGGGGCGTGTTGCGGATCGGGTGAATCATTCCAGTTTGGGAACAGTCTATCCACCGGTGAGTCAGGGAGCGTTCGCGTTGGCCCATGTGTTTGCTCCGTGGAATATTCAGTCTTGGAAGTTCGTATTGTTGTTGTGTGATGTGGTCACATTTATAGTGTTGGTGAAACTATTGAGTCTTTGTCAAATACCTAAAGCGCAATCGCTGATTTATTGGTGGAACCCAATATTGTTGAAAGAGACCTACAACTCTGCTCATATGGAAATCCTGATTCTACCTTTTTTAATGCTGGGGCTTTATTGGTTGATTCAAGCGAAGGTGTACCGTAGTGGATTGGCTTTGGCCTGTGCAGTAGGGGCAAAGCTATGGCCAGTATTGGTGATTCCCATATTGTTACGGGCAAACCCGGCATGTCCAAGGCGATCTATGATAGCCCTTGCACTGGCGACAGCTGTTTTGGTGACTTTGTTGAGTCCAATGATGCGGGCTTTTTCATTGGGCGAGCGTTCTGGGTTTATCGCGTATGGTGAGAGTTGGGAAATGAACGATGCCTTGTTTATGGTTGTAGAGAGGATTGTGCAATTGGCATCCACACCGTTTAATGTTTTTTCTGACACGGTTGAGCAGTGGTCCCGTTATGCAATAGGGGCTATCGTTTTTGTGTGGCTGGTTTTATTGCTGCGTAAACCAATTACCGAAGTTTCTGATCTGTTCAATCGTTTAGTACTGTTGTTAGGTGTCTTTTTTATGTTGAGCCCGACACAATTTCCTTGGTACTTCTTATGGCTACTGCCCTTCTTGGCCTTGAGTCCTCGCCCGTCTTTTTTACTGCTGAGTGTTATGTTACCGATGTATTATCTGAGATTTTATTTCAGTGCTATTGGCAATGTAGAGTTTTTCCATAATAGGCTGGTGTGGGTGGAATATGCCCCGGTACTCTTGTATAGTGCATATGAACTTTATCGCTATAAATTAGCCCCGATACCTATGGATACTCAACTCCGTGCGCAATAACTTTCGTATTTCAGTAATTATCCCGGCCATAAACGAGGCGAAATCTATCGGGCATGTGTTGGCAGATATTCCTGAGTGGGTTGATGAGGTCGTGGTGGGGGATAACGGATCTACTGACGACACTGTGGCAATTGCTGAAGCGCATGGCGCACGGGTAGTCCATGAACCGCATCGAGGCTATGGTTCTGCATGCCTTCGGGCTATGGCGGATATGGATAGCCCTGATGTTGTAGTGTATCTTGATGGGGATTACAGTGATCATCCTGAGCAGATGGATACACTGGTCGATCCAATTGTGAATGATGAGGTGGATTTGGTTATTGGGTCGAGAACACTTGGCCAACACGAGCGGGGAGCCTTAATGACTCAAGCGCGTTTTGGGAATCAATTAGCGTGTTTTTTGATGCGACTGTTTTGGGGAGTGAAGCACACTGATCTTGGCCCCTTCCGCGCGATACGTTTTGATAGCTTACAGCAAATACGTATGGCAGATCCGGATTATGGGTGGACTGTGGAGATGCAAATCAAAGCGGGATTGCATCGTTTACGCACAACTGAAGTTCCTGTGGATTATCGCAAGCGCATTGGGAAATCTAAAGTGTCCGGCACGATCCGTGGGGTGATTGGAGCAGGCTATAAAATTTTGTACACCATTTTTATGTCTGCTTGGCGATACCATCTCTATGAAAAAAAACGACTTCGAACACGCCGACGTTTGGTGATGTTTACGCGATATCCTGAGCCAGGAAATACGAAAACTCGCCTCATTCCTAAGCTTGGGGCCGAAGGCGCAGCGGCCTTGCAGCAGGGCATGACTGAGCATGCTATAGGCAATGCTAAAGCTTTAGGAAACGTTGATATTGCTATGTATTATACGGGGGCTGATGAGTCACAGATGCGAAGTTGGCTTGGTGATGAATTGGCGTATCGAGAGCAGCATTCTGGCGATCTAGGCGAGCGCATGCATCAGGCTTTTCTGAATGCTTGGGAAGAGGGTATTGAGCAGGTATGCATTATGGGGATCGATTGTCCGGGAATCACTACTGGCATATTGGACTCTGCATTTGAGGGGCTCTATAAACACGATGTTGCCCTTGGGCCAGCCACTGATGGTGGGTATTATTTAATTGGTGCACATCGTAGAATAGATGCCAATCACTTGGCCGCTTTATTCGCGCAAATGGAATGGGGGACGGAGTCTGTTTTTGCTGCTACTCAAAATGAGCTGGAAAGCCAGGGCACTTTGTGGAATCGCCTTGCCTACCTAAACGATGTGGATCGGCCTGAGGATACGTTCGTTTGGGAGAGATTGCAAGATGGGTATGGCACTCCAACGCTCAGTGTGATCATTCCCACCCTTAATGAAGCCGATACGATTGCCCAGACTTTGGAGCGGCCTTTGAAGACGGATGGAGTGGAAGTTATTGTGGTGGATGGCGGTAGTGTTGATGATACTGTGGTAATTGCAAAATCGTTGGGGGCTACAATACTGAAAACCGAGCGCGGGCGAGCTTGCCAAATGAACCACGGTTCGGCAGCGGCAAGCGCCGATACCTTACTATTTTTACATGCCGATACTCTTCTACCGGAAGATTTCTTGGATCAGATACAAGCTGTATTAGGAAACCCCAATACAACTTGCGGGGCGTTTACATTTAAAACGGATGAATCGTCAAAAACGATGCGTTTCATTACATGGTGTACGAATATTCGAGCGCGTTGCTTTTCTATGCCGTATGGGGATCAGGCTTATTTTATAAAAAGGGATATTTTTCAACGGGTAGGTGGATATGCAGATGTTCCGATTATGGAAGACTATATATTAATCCGCACACTCAAGCGTTTAGGGCGAATTGGCTTTGCAACCAGCAGTATAATAACTTCTGCACGGCGATGGAAAAATCTGGGGCCATGGCGTACGATGCTGCACAATCAATGGGTTGTCATTCGTTGGACTTTAGGGGCTTCACCAGAAGTAATTGCACGCAAGTACAATCAACATCGGGATTCATGAAAAAGCGGATTCACCAAGTCCATGATAAATCCGCTTGATGTTACGAACGTTGTAATTAATTATGCGGCAGCTTTTTCTTGTTCTTTTTTGTCAGCTTCTTTTACTTTAGCAGGTGCAGGAATAGCCTTGCCGGGTTCAATAATGAATGCTTTTTCAATAAATGATAATTTGGGAAACTGTAAATTTAAATAACTATTTCCTTGTTTTTTGATCATATCTTGATTGGGGCGTTCGCCATACCCAGCATAGATTGATGTTGCTACATCCATACCTTGAATAACTTGTCCGAAGGGCGCAAAGCCTGTTTTATCAAGGAAGGAATTGTCTGCATAATTGATAAACAATTGAGTCGAACGTGATTTGGGAAACTGAGTTGATGCAAAGGTGACCATGCCGGGTAAGTTGCTTTTGATTACTGGATCATCATCAATGGTGTCTTCGGCCCATTTTTGGGCAACTTCTGGAGTGCCGGCGATACCGAATTGAGCCATGAAGTTGGGTACAATTCGGAAGAAATACGCTTCATTATAGACCCCGGCTTCGATGGCTTTGCGGAAATGGGCTGCACCTAAGGGGGCCCATTCTGATTTGACTTCAATAACGATACGGCCAATGTTGCAGTCCAACACAGCGGTATAGTCCGAGTCTCCACCCTCAGGGGCTTCTTTAAGGTGTTGAACGGGCGTTTTTGGAGCATCGGCATCGATGCCTTTTGCCAGCATTTCTTCTTTGACTTTCGCTTCATGTTCAGCAGTTTCACCTTCAATGGCTGCGAGCGCTTTTTTTTCTTGTAACTCCTGTTCAACTTTTTTCTGGTCGATGAAATCTTGCTGTGCTTTGCGCGTGGGTTCATATTTATTGATGAATACTATTCCAGTTAGGGCACATGCCACCACCAATAATGTAATAAATTTTTGTTTCATAGTTTTTTCTCCTACTTTTCAATATCGCCTTGAGGATATGAACCTAGTATATGCAATTCAGTGCAATTCTCGGCAATTTCCTTCAATGCTTCGTTTACTTTGGGCTCGTCAACATGGCCCTCTAGATCTACAAAAAAAACGTAATCCCACGCTTTTTTACGTGAGGGACGTGATTCAATTTTAGTTAAATCGATACCCCGGCGCGAAAAGGGCAACAATAAATTATACAGTGCGCCTGGTTTATTAGACACCGTAATGAGCAAAGAGGTCTTGTCATGTCCGGTGGCTTTAACTTCTTGGTTTCCAATGGCGAAGAAGCGGGTATAGTTGTGGGAAGCATCTTCGATTCGTTCAGCTACGATATCCAAACCATAGGGTTCGGCTGCCAGTACACTGCCAATGGATGCGGCCCCGTCTTCGTCGGACGCAATGCGTGCGGCTTCCGCGGTGCTTGATAGCGGAATTAATTCCGCATTGGGTAAATTAGCTTGTAACCAGTTGCGGCATTGGAAGAAGGCTTGATCTTTGGAGTACACACGCTTGATACTATCCAAGGTGTTTTTAGATAACAAGAAATGCGAAACCTGTAACAAGACTTCATTGATGATTTTTACGTTGGAGCCGATGAAGCGATCAAGTGTGTCACTCACGCCCCCGCCCATGGAACTTTCCACAGGTACAACCCCGTAATCCAAACGCCCTCGTTCGACTTCTGTGAAGATGTCGGGGAGTGTAGGCATGGGGTGTAGTTCGGCGTTGACACCAAAGATGCGTTGGGCTGCCAATTGGGTGAAGGTATATTCGGGTCCGAGATAGGCCACAGTCGTGGGCTTTTCTAGGGAGCGAATCGAACTGATGATTTCACGGTAAATAGCTTTGACGGCTTGATCGGGTAAAGGGCCTGAATTTTTTTCGGTGAGTTTAGTAAAGATGGCTTTTTCGCGTTCAGGTATATAGAATACTGCGTTCTCGGATTGTTGCTGTTTTACTTTACCGACTTCCATACCAGCCTTGGCACGCTCATTGAGCAAGTCTAGGACTTGTTCGTCGATCGCATCGATACGTTTGCGTAATTCGTCTAAACTCACCACTATTTCTCCAAAATTTCTATCGGGGCCATCTGCACCATAAACTGGCGGGACATGCCCGTCTCAAAACGGATTCGAGCTTTTAACTTCTTGCCTGAACCCGAGGTATACATTACCACGCCTCGGCCAAACTTTGCATGACGCACTCGTGTGCCTAATGCATATTCGCCTTCATTGGCTTCCGATTTTCCGGAAGGCATGGGGACGGTTTTCCGTGCGGCTTTTGCCTGACGTCGGGTATCGCTTTGTACTATATCGCTTGGGATCTCATGAAAGAAACGCGAAATTTCGCGTTGTTTCCATTCCCCATAGAGCATTCGGGACTCTGCTGCAGTGAGCATCAGGGTCTTGCAGGCTCGTGTCATGGCGACATAACACAAGCGACGCTCTTCTTCAACGGCTGAATCTTCATCCATTGATATGGCATGAGGCATTAATCCTTCCTCAAAACCTATCAGGAATACGTGTTGAAACTCAAGACCTTTGGCACTGTGGCAAGTCATGAAAGTTACGCTGGGACTATCGGGCTCTAGTCCATCGGTATCGTTCATGAGGGACAACTCTTGTAAGAATTCGCTTAGACGGCCCTCTTTTTTCTCATCATAATTGGCACAAGAAGAGACAAATTCATCGATTACTTCAAGGCGGGTCCTGAAGTCTTTCTCATCGCTTTTTTCTAAATACTCGCGGAAATTGGTACCTTCGAGGACTTTTTCCACGATTTCCTCGACAGAGCATGATTCAAGATCCCAGTGCAGTTCATCAATCCATTCGACGAATTCGGTGATGGTTTTGCGTAGTTTTGGGCCATATGAAGGGTCATCTTCAGATTCACGAAGGGCGTCTAGCAAGGGTTTTTGCATGGCTTGGGCAGATTCCGACAGTTTGGACAAGGTCACTCCCCCAATACCGCGAGCAGGAACATTGATAATGCGGCGTAAGGCTTCGTCATCGGCTGGATTGACCAATAAGCGCAGATAACACAACACGTCTTTCACCTCTTTACGGCTATAGAATCGGATTCCGCCTACGACAGAGTAGTGTAGGCCTGCTCGCATAAAAGTTTCCTCAATGGTACGCGATTGGCCGTTGGTGCGATAAAGAATAGCGGTGTCTTTGAGTGAATAGTTTTGTTTGCGGATGGTATCGACAATATATTGGGCTTCATCGTCCCCATTTTCGGCCAGATAGAAGCCGACCTTTTCACCTCCTTTGTTATCGGTCCATAGCGTTTTACCTAAACGTTCTAGATTATTGACAACAACGGCATTGGCTGCATTCAATATAGATTCGGTGCTGCGGTAATTTTGTTCAAGACGGAATATATATGCGCCGGGAAAATCGCGTTCGAAATCGAGGATATTACGGATGTCCGCGCCCCGCCATGAATAAATACTTTGATCTTCATCTCCTACTACGAAGATATTGCCATCCTCACCGCTGAGTTCACGGGCAATGATGTACTGAGCACGGTTGGTGTCTTGGTATTCATCCACCAAAACATACTCATACCAACCACGGTATTTTTCGACCACTTCGGGATGTTCCAAAAATAGTTTAGCGGGTAAAACAAGTAGATCATCGAAATCTACGGCCGATGATTGTTCCAGTATGGTGTGGTACTTCGTCCACAATTCACGGAAAGCCATTTCTTCTTGATTATCAGCTGGGGCGTCGAAGTCGGGCATTTGCAATTCGGATTTCATGTTGCTGATCCACGAGAGTGCATCACGCGGGGATACTTTAACGAAACCAGCGGGTATTTCTTTGATCAAACGCTTCATCAATGAAAGCTGATCGGTATCGTCTACAATAGTAAATGCCTTTGGACGTCCTAGGCGTTCCATTTCGCGGCGCAGGATATAAAGGCCAAAGGAGTGGAATGTGCCCAGCCATGTGGAGATGGATTGGCCACCGAGGCGTGATTCTACCCGTTCTTTCATCTCTTTTGCCGCACGATTGGTGAAGGTAAGGGCTAAGATTCGGCGTGGTTCGACCCGGTGTGCTTCAATTAGGTTGACGATACGCTCGACGATAACACGGGTTTTCCCCGATCCAGCCCCGGCTAGAACCAAGGCAGGTCCTTTACTCCAAGCTAATGCGTCGCGCTGTACTTCGTTTAATGATGACATCTATAAAATTTCCAAATAGTCTGGAAGACAGTCCTACTATTGCCGAAGTTAGAATTAGCTATTCTAACGCAAATCGCGTGTGAATCTCTAGTTTCGGTTGAATAATCAATGGGTTTCTTGCGTGAGAAGATGAAATTCGGTAAAGTACTCCTTTATGTGGTTGCTTCGTTGAGGAGTGACTTTGCAGATATTATTTTAACCGTAAGAGAAGGTAACACCATGTACACAACTCAATTGATGAAAGTTGCTTTGGGCGCGGGATTGGGACTGTTTTCTGGTCTGGCTATGTCGCATCCGGGACATATTGAAGGACAAGATGCACGCGTACAATCGCTCATTATGTCTATCCAGGAAGCCGAGACGCTTGACCTGAATAAAACAACCGGCCAAGGCGAGTTGACGTTTAAAGTACACCGTACATCCAAAGATTTACCTGCTGAAGCGCATAAAGGGCTCAATGCTGCTCACGGTGGTTTCGGTCCTGACCGCCGCCGTGGTAAAGGTGAAGTCTATTTCTACCTTCCTGAAGTGGGTATTTTGAAAATCAGTAATGATATGGACACTATAGATTTGGTACCGACTGATAAAGACATGAAGCCCAATAACATGCACAACACAACGGTATGGTATGGAAAAGGGAAGAATGCATACATCACTTTCCCTGGCAACGGAAACTCAACGGTATATACGACCGAATTAAACGGCACATTGGTTGATAAATTATATACACCTTCTAAAGACCTTAAGTGGACTAAAAATAAAGTTTCTGATTACTTTGCAAAAGGTGGAAAGTTTGTTCCTACCGACGTCGAATATTATGACAAACAGTTGTACGTTGCGACAGGGTATTCTTCACTTGATTATGTGTTGCGTGCCGATGTGAAATCCGGTAAAAACTTTTCGACTTCTTGGAATGGCGAAGCCTTTGGCGGTAAAGGTGATGGCGTTGGTCAATTTGGAACGGGACACGGTATCACGAATAGTCCTGATGGAAAATCGATAACTGTTGCTGACCGTGCGAAGAGTGAAATTGATCGCTTTAAACCTAATGGTGATTACGTCGGTACTGTGGATATGCCTAAGGGTAGCTTGCCGTGTGATGTGGACTACATCGATGAATACACCGTTGTGGGTTGCTTAAAAGGGCCTAAGCCTGATGAGCAAGCTGCACCCATTTACATTTTAAAAGATGGTAAGATCGTTTCTACCATTCTGATTAAAGATGACTTGGGCTTGAGTAAATTTACGCACGTACACAATTCTGTGATGATCAAACACAAAAGTGTGTACTATGTGATCGCGCAAGCTTGGAATCCCGGTGACTTCGTAATTCTTAAGCAAGTTAAGTAAGCGGTTGTAATAAAAATTATAACGGCCCGTTCACTGTATAGTGAACGGGCCGTTTTTTTGTTTGTGAGAAGGCTTAGAAATGCTTAGCGAAAAAAGCTTGTTCTTTTACCGCGGCTTGTACGTTAGCTAAGCTTTTCTGAATACCAGCCATGGGGTCTTCTTTTTCGAGTTCATACTCGATAGAGCAGGTACCTTTGAAGCCTTGGTTGTAGAGTTCTTTTACCAGAGCATTAAGGTCAAGCTTGCCTTCACCGGCAATCACTTCTTCCTCTTCGCTTATAAAATCTTTAACGTGTAATCCAAATACGCGCCCTTTTAATAACTTGAGGGCTTTGATGGGATCGATACTGGCGCGCAGGTAGTGACCAGTGTCAGCGCATGCACCTATCAGTGGATGATGGTTTTTTACGGCATCATGGATTTGCTCTGGTCGTCCCCATTTTTTATCATGTGGGCCGTGGTTATGAATGGCGATGGGGATTTGATATTCCTCGACCAGTTTATCTAGTAAATCAAAGGCATCATGTGCGGGATTAGCGGATAACGATCTCATGCCCAATGCTTTCGCAAAATCAAATATTTTACGTGCAGCAGCTTCATCTTTGGTAAATCCATTAACTCCGTAGCAATCGGGTTGGATATCAAGGTCAGCCATTTTTTTCTGGGCTACTTTACGTTTGGCTTCTGGCGCTTCATGGGATAGGTGTCCGGGGAAGAGCTCAACATAATGTAGACCTAATTGGTTTATTTTTTTGATAGCGTCGTCAAATGGGAAGTGGCGTAGGCTGTAGCTTTGGATTCCCATACGTAATTTTCCATAGGGCTTAGCCGCATGGGCTAAATTGGGGATGCCCAGTACAGTGGCGACTGATGCGGTTCCGGTGATTTGTAAAAAGTTACGTCGTGAAATGGTACTCATGGTTGTGCCCTTCTTGGTTATGTATCTATCAATTATTCGCTATCACGGTATCAAAATGATGGAACTGGCGCAAGAGTCGAAGCTTATTCGTCTTAGTCCCAAGTACAATAGGGCTTCTTGGAAAGTTGAGAGTTGTAATACCGGGTTTCGCCTGTTACCTCTTTTCCGATTTAGGGTGGACGGGGAAATACTTGGTCGATGGATTCTAATTCGATTTCTGCAACGACTAGTCGTTGGTTGTCTCCGAGAAACTCATCCAGTCCCCATAGGAATCCTTCAAATTCGATATGGTGACGTTTTTTTCTACAATTGGGCCAATACAGAGTTTATTGAGTATTTCTTGGGCATCTTCGCTGGGAATGGGATATTCATATTCGTCTCTGGTCATGTCTACAAAGAATTGTTTTATATTGAGTCTGGCTTCCCCCTGCATAAATACGTAAACGTATCTATGCAGGGGGCCCCAGAGGCTAAATATCCCTGAAT
>Ga0315321_10000166_pt1 | contig 43866 bp, 40 predicted proteins | sample M180m21515metaG_FD_203464 | JGI IMG/M metagenome (GOLD analysis project Ga0315321, IMG submission 203464) | Ammonia-oxidizing marine archaeal communities from Monterey Bay, California, United States - M1 80m 21515 | ecosystem: Environmental > Aquatic > Marine > Intertidal zone | place: USA... | reverse complement strand
CCCGTTGTTCGACAGTCATGACCTGGTGGGAATGCTTACGCAGAGAATGCAGTGGACGATGCCGGAGAAAGACGAGATATTTCCCGAGCTTGATAATGAGGTTTATGATTTCCTTCGCAGTTGTCTGGAAGCCGATAAAGAAAAGCGCCTGGCAACTTATGACAGAAAGACACTCATTGCTTTATCCGAGAGCTGGCGATTAAATAAAATAGTCTGAACAAACAAGGGGGCGATCTTCTAATCGCCACCATTCATTTAAAACAATTAAAATCGAGTTTCATTGGAGTCTAAATCATGAAAAACTATATTCTGGGTATCTTGTCAGCCGTGCTAATTGCCGGCATCTGTGGAGCCGTGGTTCAAGATCGGAACCGAGGCGTTGAGTATGAACACATTTACGTCGACCCTGAAAGCTTTACCATGCAATTGTTCACTGATTTTGAGGCCACTCCAGTACCAAAGGAAGAGGGCGTATTTTTCGATACTCTTGGTAAACTACAGAAAAGTGGATGGCGTGTTGTCTCCATGGACGACGTGGGTTTCGTGATGCTACGCGAGAGATAAACAAAAAGAGGGAGTAAGTCGTTCAGGACTTACTCCCTTCATTTCTCGAGCTAGATTTAGTTAACGCTGAACAAATCGATTTCGATTTCTATTGCGATACTGTTCCGATGAACCTTGTCGGAATTGATTGAGTACATTCTCAATATTAAAGCTACTCGATTCGTTAACGTGCTCCTCTATTTCCATTCGCTCTACTTCGCGATGATAGATCACTCGTCGTGATGACTGTCGGTTCTGGACGGCAGAAGCTCGCTGAATTTGCTGCAGTAGATCCTGGAATTGGTTACTACTTCCCTGCGAATTCGAAACATTACGAGCTCTCACGACTCGAGGTGCCATTTGGAAGGGTGCTTGATTCATACCGTTGCCTCGCATGTTCCACGAGGAGCCTCCTTGGTTCATATTGAACGGAAATCCGAAATCCTGCGCTTTTACCTCTCCCAAACTCATATGTGCTATCAAAACAGCTACCATCATTGTTATTGCCTTTTTCATTTTTTTCTCCTGGCAAGGTGGTTACTTGAGTGGGACATTTCAAAGGTGACTGAATCTATTGCTCTCAATCATTTGCCCCTTACGCTATCTAAAACGTAACCCGCTCCAAGACCGGACAGGAAAAAGGATAAATTATCTAAAATAAGATTTTCACTTCCCCTCAATTAGATCTAGTCAGTTTGAATACACCATGATTCAAATTGATTCTTCGTTACCAATAGCACTCGAGGTTTACCCCGTAAAACTTAGGGTTTAATGCTTTGGTACGGTGTTTGCAATTAGATCCACCAGATGGTCAGACTGTCTGACCGAAACACAATCACCTCTGGAGAACATCTTATGAGTAAGAAAGTATTCGTTTTAGGTATGATGGCTTTTTTAAGTTGGTCAGTACCTGAAACCAAAGCAGCGGACTTCGGCTTTAGCCTTTTCGGTCCCCATGGCGGACAATTCAACTTTTATAACGGATCGTCTTTCTCAAACCGAACCCATCAGTATCGGCGACCGGCTTACTCGAGCTTCCAATATCCGAGTACTTTTTGCATCCCACGATATCAGTTTCAGTCAAATCGGCAAAGCTATCAGTATCGTAGTTTCAGCAGTCAACGATATCGCTCGCGATCAAGTTTCCGTTCAAACTTCTCTCAACAATCTTTCCCATCCTTCTGGAGATTCTAGTCACTAGAAAAGAGGTTGGCCGGTTTTAATCAACCGGCCAACTTTTCTGTTAAAAAGAAGGCTTACTAGCAGGCTAACTAAAAGACAGGTAAGCGGGTGAACCAGTTTTCGAATCACGAACCAGAACCCTCCAACTGGCAAGAACAATTGGAACTGTTACAGGGGTATGCGTGCGAGTTACAATCGCTTGCTCAGGAAATGGTGGTATTACTACGAGAGCACAACGAGAGCAATTGGGAACAAATTTATTCAAACTTTGCCCAAGCTATCGGCAACTCCAAATCTAATCGCCAGCGTCTGAAGGCGATTGATTACATCCACTCCATCTACGGCGGAATGGGAAGTTGGAACGATTTCTATCTACTTGCTTTAGGAGAGGCTGAAGAACAGAGAATGTCATTAGGAAATGCCGTTTATGAATTGGCTAAGAGAATGAAAACCCAGATTATCACCGGTCCCAAAGAGCCGAAAAGAAGTCTTTGGGAAAAACTAAAAGGCCGATCTCGCTGATCATTTTTTTTGGGAATTCAAGGAGTCGTGGGAATGGAAAAACACAGCCGGCTTTTAATCTCATTCAATGCTCTGGTGATCAGTGCTTTTTGTCTGTTTGGCTTTTTGGCAACTTTCGAGCCGGTTAATAATGCTGTAGCCTTTCGAATCTTCTATTCGATACTCGGAATCACTGCAACGACTGTTAGTATCCGAATGATGTACTTAGCCATTCGCAATCGTTCCTTAAGTTGAATGGATTTATTCCGAAGAACCCCGAATCGCTTTAAGAATTTCTCCGGGTACGTTGGTGGTAATCGATTGGACCCCCATCTCGATAAGGCCCTTGGCTCTTGGAATCTCATCGACGGTCCAAACGTGATATTCGTATCCCGCCTTTTGGAATGATTTCACAAGCTCACTGGTAAGCCCTTCAAAATGAGTGCTCAATCCATCTGTTCCCAAAGTCTCCAGCGTACGAAGGACCGTCGTCGGCGCAGGATCCAGTTGTCCACGCTCGTTTGTTTTGAATCTAGTCAACCAAAACGTTTTGAGTTCGGGCCATTTGTCTTCAACAGCCTTAATCACATCTTTATGAAAAGAAATAATCACTATCTGTTGTAATTCCAAAGAGCTATTTCGAATCTGGTGGATAAGATGGGGTACCAACTGAGCATCGCTTTTGATCTCAATAAAAATCCGTTTGCCTTTGGGAATGGTCGCAACAACTTCTTTGAATGTCGGGATTCTTGTTCCGGCAAATTGCTTATCATGCCATCGACCGAAATCCAATTTCTTCAATTCAGCCAACGTCAGATCTCTCACCTCAATATCTTTTTGTGTGTAATGACGAATGTTAGCATCATGCACACAGACAATCTCATTGTCAGCCGTGAGATGAAAGTCTCCTTCAATTGCGTCTGCCCCTTGGAGCCAAGCTTTTTCAAATGCTGGAAGCGTATTCTCAGGAGCAGCTTTAGAAGCTCCTCGATGAGCAACCACCGGAATATTCTCTAAGACTTTATCACTCTTTAAACTTACTGTTGTGCCGGGGAACAACAGTCCAACCAGCATCAGAGAAATCCATTTTCCATAGACCATAGTTAATTATCTTTCATCAAGAACAGGGCCCTTGAGCCTTTACTATCTGGCTAAATCCGTGTACATTTCTCACGGAAAACAAATGCCGGCTCGCAGCAAAGCCATGCAACTTTCACGAAACCAATCTAACCATTACTGCCCGCGATACCTTTAAACCGTTGCTAATCAATGGCTAACCGTGGAACCGCTTTCAACTCCTGACTCCCTGTAAACGGACAGACCTTCATCGCTTTGATCGAGGGGATGACCGGGAGTGGATTCTTTGCGTTCGGAAACTTGAATAACTGAATAATTTCTCCCGTATCGTGCTTCCATATTTTAGCCACTGGTTTAGGTGGTTCTTCTGCTCGCAACCATCTCAGATACACAAACTTTTTGGTGACCGGATCGAATCCCGTGTGCTGCTCAAACAATCTCCCACCGCCAAATATCACCATATAAGATTTGGTCTCTTCATCCGTCTTAACAGTCACTTCATATCCGGTACCCGCAAACACCTGAGAAGAAATCATGATGAACAAAGTCGAAATAATTAATCGCATTAACATATCTGAAGTTCCTTTGGATCAAGTCGCTGAGCCGGTTACATCTAAACACCTTATAACTCACGCTCCACTAGGGGAGGGGGATTTCATTTTCGCTCAAAAACTGCTCCGGTGGTAAGCCAGCCGTTTTATTGGTGACAATCAACAGATCAAGTGTCTCACGTGGAGATAAACCTACCATGATTTCGCCGGCTGGTCGGTCTGCTTGCTGAGGAATTTCACAATGTAGCTCCAAGTCAAAGAATCCCAAACGAGCGTTCATCCGATATTTCATACTTTTCAAATAGCCATATCTCTCGGCAAGTTCTCTCGGGCTATTCTTCAATAAATCAGATGGGAAAACGACTCGCCGACCAACAAGATTTCTTAACTGATTGGCTCCAAGGATTTCATAGGCCACAAGCTTGCCAAGCGAGGTGAGCAGCAATAAACCGAAAGCCCAAATCATAATTCGCTTTTTCGATAAGACGAAGAAACGCTTATCTCTACATTCTTCACTCATTACAATCTCCGATTACCGAATCTTATCATTACCACCGTAAATCGCGATCTCTTAACTGTTCCTTTTGGGGGCGGAAGATTTTTGCAACCCCCGATAGAGCATAACGCCAAGGAGGAAAATAACCCATTCACCAATTGCAAGCTTATAGGTGCCAGAACCTATATCGCTGTAACATACGAAACTCAATGTTCTAAAAATTACCAGATTGGCATGAATCAACACACAAACTAACAATGTGTAATCAAGAAAACGCGCTCCAAAAAATGGTAACAAAAAAGTCATTCCCATCCCAATTTCGAGTCCACCATAGACCGTTAGGAATTCTGACATCCCCGCTCCCCCGATTAATTCAAAGCCTACCACCGCGGCGGTTTCCTCCGGTGATATGGCACACCACAAACCTAAACCAAGATACATTAGGCCGACTACGTAACAAAATAGAGTGCTTAGTCGTGGCATCGCTAAAAAGGTCCTTTGATTCAAGATTTGGAAGTAAATTAACTTAGCAAGCATTCCTACGAAAATACAGTGCTTTTAGCCTTTACTAAGACCGACGAAACGTATTACTTTCCCTACACTGCCAACTCCTCATGTTCTCACTGAAATAATTGAAAACTTTGCCTGAGAAATACTCTAGTGCGATCCTGCTTACTGTAGTGCTATTCTTTGTCAATAGTGCCTGGGCTCAAACTCAGCAAGGCGCGACAGGATTCATCAAAGATGCCGCTGAGGGCGATGATGAGTTAAGTCTCTTGCTTCAGGAGAAACCGTTACGTCGATTTAAGAAACAAGCTCTGCAACGACTAGCTGTATCCTCCGGTTATTTTACCGACTCTGGAAACTCCAGCACCCACCGGTGGTTTGCTACAGAAATTGGAACTGGTATACCACTGGGGAACTTTGAAAACATTCTTGCGACCGAAATCTCTTTTAGAAATGATGTGCTGACACTACCAGCCGAGGGATTTAAACGAAGTGATCTATACGAACTAAGTTCCTCTCTCTTCTTTAAAAAGCCGCTTTCTGATAGAAGCAACTTACTCATCAATGTTCGGCCCAGCTACCTGGGCGATTTTGAGGCTACCACCAATACCTTTGGTATGTTTGGAATGGCTCTAATTACGAAACAACTGGAATCTCATGACCTCACGTTGTCATACGGCATCGTACATCTTAATCAGGTAGATATTGGTATCTTGCCGGCATTGGGTATCCGCTGGGACCCTAAACCGGAAATGACTGTTGATTTGAGATTTCCAGAATCAAAGATATCCTGGCGTCTCGATAAAAACGGGCGTTTCAGTGAGCATTGGCTGCACGCTTCCATGGGCTTTGGAGGAAATCGCTGGGGCATCCGCGAGTCAGACGGTAACGATACTGAGATTCGACTTAAATATTGGTCGGCTGCTCTGACACTGGAAAAAAAACTCGATGGTGGAGGAGGCTGGCAGATTCATCTATCGCATCAATTCGCCCGTCGTTTTTTGGAAAGTGGTGAAGCTGATCTCAAATTAAGCAATGGATTCCAAGTGGCTGCGGAAATCGCTTATTAGGAATGGTTAAACACATTCTTCTTGAAAAGGAATACTTTGTTGAATCAAAACCACGAGGAAACAGCAGCGGACACGCAGCAAGACGAGACACCTGTCCACCAAAAGAACCTACGGCTCTGGCCTGCTTTGCTTCTCGTTATCACAGGTATCTTGTCGTCTCGTCTTACCGAGTTATATGAAGATGCTCCATCCTGGCTCTGGATGGTTGTCGCATTTGGCCCCCTATTGTGCTCATTATTAGCTTTAGTTTGGTGGACATTCTTTAGTCGGACTAACCTGCGCCAACGCATTTACGGATTGATCGGAATCATAGGCTCAGGATCCATTGTCTTACTCCTTCTAGATCAAACGATGTATGGTCCGGTCATCATGATGATCACTTTTCCACTCGGCATGACGGGATTTGTGGCAGGACTATACTTGTCTCGCTGGCTGCCTCTGCCGCAAAACTGGTTAGCCGTGACTGGATGCATCCTTGGATTTGGCTACTCTTTATTCTTTCGCTACGAGGGGATGTGGGGAGACTTCACCGTAAGACTAGCGCCACGTTGGCAGCCGACATCTGAGTCACTCCTCCTAAATCGGGAAGCCGAAGAGGAAGATGCCATGCCTCTCGCTCGTCGACTCCAATCTTTGGAGCAGATATCATGGCCAGGGTTTAGAGGGGAAGCACGTCGGGGAATTGCTACCACAAGCAAACTGGATACCGATTGGGTAAAACATCCACCGAAAGAACAATGGCGTATCAAGATAGGCCCGGGGTGGTCTTCCTTTGCCGTTGCCGGAGAATTACTTTTTACGCAGGAACAACGTGGAGAGAATGAATGTGTCACCTGCTACAACGCACGCTCCGGTAAGGAAATCTGGATCCACATGGAACAAACCCGTTTGGATGATCCTCTGGGGGGGCCCGGCCCCAGAGCAACTCCTACGCTTTACCAAGGGCGTCTCTATACACTGGGTTCAACGGGCATTCTTTTATGCTTAAACCCACTTAATGGTGAAATGATCTGGAAAGTGGATATTCCAAAAGAAGCCGGTCGCAGCGTACCGATGTGGGGTTTTTGTGCATCACCACTGACGCTGGGAGAACATGTCATCGTTCACGCGAGTGAATCCGGAGAAAAGGATGTCTTCGGTTACAAGGCATCCAATGGAGAACTTGCCTGGACGGCAGCGGCAGGAGAACACTCCTATAGTTCACCACAACAGATGAATTTCAATGATGATCAGCAAGTGGCCATTCTTCATGATGAAGGACTGACCCTCCTTAATCCCACCACAGGCACGATTCTCGTGGAACATGCATGGCCTCATAGTGGATATCGTGCATTGCAACCCTGCGTAGTCGGAGAGAGACAAATTGTTCTTCCTACAGGGATGGGTACGGGAACACGACTGTTAGAAATAGATGTGGAATCTGACAATTGGAATGTCAAAGAGATCTGGACCAGCAAAAATCTTAAATCTGACTTTAATGATTTGCTGGTACACAAAGGGAATCTATACGGTTTTGACGACAGTATTTTTACGTGTATCGACCTGGCAACAGGTCGTCGGCAATGGAAGCGGGGACGATATGGTAAAGGCCAAAGTCTGCTGCTGCCGGAAGATAACCTGATCATGGTATTGTCTGAACAAGGAGTAATCGTCGTTCTCAATACCGATTCCGAAACTCACGAGGAGTTGGCTTCCATTCAAATGCTGAATGGCAAAACTTGGAACCACCCGGTATTAGTTGGTAACAACTTGTATGTACGAAATTCCGAAGAAGCTGCCTGCTACCTGCTACCAACAAATAAAACTGACCGGCAGGGTTTGCCTACCGAGACAAATCAGCCTTAATCAAAGAATTCTCCAAAGAATACGATGGCAGCTGCCACCGTACGACGTTCAGAGTCAGAACAGCAAGAGCTGGCATTACCCCAGAGCCTGCCCTGCATACGAATCGTCCCACTATTGGAGATTTGGCCGATCAGCCTTCCATTCTTGCGCAGATTGCCATTCGATTGGACTTCCCCCAGATAGGATCCTGACTTTCTTAAAGTGCCACTACTACTGATCGAACCGACTAATCGACCTGAAGCGCGAATATTCCCATTCGACTCAATACGTCCGACCAATCGTCCGGATTCTCGTACATTCCCACTACTGTCAACCGTGAGAAAAAGCGACCCGGATTTCCGAATGGTCATATCTGCGTTGACAATCGAACCCAACACTAACATCACTGCTACGGTGAAAAGTAAACTATTGTTTTTCATGAGAAGCCTCCTTGGCAATCTAAAGTCTGTTCCTAACCAACTGCAATTCTCATACCATGACTATTTCATACGGATAACAGGGCGATCAACGCTTCAACAATGTTGTCAGATTGATGAATCATCTTCCAAATTGAATACAAATCAGGCGTCTCAACCTAAAACGTTTTACCCTGCATGTTTTCGCGACATTCTTTGCGATTACGATCGAAGCGGTCTAGCTGTTCACGGAGCCATTTATTGGCTTCATCAATCAACTTTTTATCCTCCCCAGCACGTTCGATCCTCTTCTTGTGCTGCTCGCGGGCGCCCTTTTCAAAGCGATCTAACTCTGCAAACCGGGCTTGATAAACATCCTGAACATCCTCAGCCTCGATCTCTTCGAGATACTTATCCATCACTGCTTTTAGCTCAGCAGCCTTCTGCGGCAAGTCTCCAATCAGATTCTGCTGCTCATAATAGTCAGTCGCAACATTGAACAATTTTTGCTCGCCCGTGAGATGATGCTCCATCAGTTTATAGTTCCCCAGACGAATTACCGTTAGCGGCGGAGCAAAGTAACAAGGATAGTGATAGACGAATCCTTCGACGACCCGTTCTACTTTTGCAGCATTCCCATACTCGAACACTGGGCGTAAGCTACCGCCATCCAGATCCTCCGGCAACGCTTGTTGACTTTCAGAATAATCATGTAAGGTTGGCAACAAGTCCCATTGATTAATGGGCACATCACACTGCACGGCTTGCCGCACGCCAGGCCCGGCGACGACAAACGGTACTCGCAATCCACCTTCATATAAATTGGCTTTTCCACCGCGTAACGTTCCATTTGGATTTAGGCCACCGCCGTTATCCGAAGTGAAAACAATGAAGGTATTCTCCGTCTGACCGGCCTTCTCAACAGCCCGCATAATCGCCCCCAAACCTTGATCTACTTCATCAACCATCGCAGCATACTGCAAACGCCAATGACTAATCTTACGACCGTCAGAAATTTGCTCCTCTGGCAAGTAATCTTCATCCTGGAGATACTTTCCACGCGGTAGATTACGATACTTTTCAATTAAATCTTTCCGCGCCGCATGCGGTACATGCACCGCATAATGAGACACCATCATGAAAAACGGATGCTTCCCACCATACTCTTCAATAAACTCCACCGAACGCTTCTGCAACGAAGCCATTCGCTTCGGATTATCCGCCGGCAACGGCTTACGATTCCCAATACTGTCATACTCTCCATGAAAATTGTCATTCGTGGCATTTCCATCCATCTCATCCGTGAAGTCGTACCCAATGGTTTCCATCCGATCACCACTCATCCCCTTACCAAAATGCGCGGTCACATAATTCGGATCAGCAGCTTTTAACACATCAGCCATGGAGACTTCCTGTTCCCAGGAGAGTTCTTTCTGCAATGCCAGCACATCGTGCACAAAGGTATAACCTAAACGACCGGGAGTCTTTCCAAACTGGATGCTCTTCCGGGAAGGGGTACAAGTCGGAGCTGGGGCATAGGCATTGGAAAAGATCATCCCCCGCGCTGCTAATTTCTCCAGGTAAGGAGTCTGATTAAAATCACTCTTACTCTCCGGCTCACTAATCATCATCGGTACGGACGTATCAGCCCATCCCAAGTCGTCCACATAAACAATGATAAAATTTGGGGATTCTGCCGCACCAACCATCGTGCAACAAACCATAAGTACAACAGCAAGTAACGGTTTCATAATTTAACAATTCATGGTTCGTGTAAATTCAGTAACCGGACAACCCTGCCGGGCTAACACAACTATTTATAAGACTAGCTCAACAGATCAGTGACGACCCGGCCAGGGGACAAAGAAAACGGACGACCAGCTCGATCAAAAACATGAGTCTCTGGTCCAATGCCCAACAGATGATACATCGTTGCCGCTAAGTCCCAGGGAGCAATGGGGTCTGTTTTTGGAAAAGCCGCGTGCTGATCGCTCTCACCAACAACAACTCCTCGCTTCACTCCTCCTCCGGCTACAAGAAGAGAATAAACATCGGGCCAGTGATCCCTCCCAGCATCTTTATTAATCTTAGGCGTCCTACCAAACTCGCCAAGTGCAATCACCAGCGTCGAGTCCAACATTCCGCGTGCATCCAAATCGGCAATAAAAGCTGATATCCCTTGGTCAAACGGAGGTAATAGGCGTTCCTTCATTGTCGGATAATTCTTGCTATGAGTATCCCATTGCTCACGATTGGAACGCGCCCAATTCACCGTGATCAGCGGTACCTCAGCTTCTACCAACCTACGAGCCAGAAGCATCGTCTGTCCAAACTTATGTCGGCCGTATTGATCTCGTAACTGCTCCGTTTCATTACCTAAATCAAAGGCCTGCCGACTCTTTCCAGATCCAAGCAAACCAAACGCACGCTGCTTCAAGTCCGTCATACCACGAATTTCGCCAAGTCTATCCACCGCCGGAAACCGTGGTTCCAGCCTGCTTAACAAATCGTACCGTTGATCAAATCTCGTACCACTAATCTCTACTGGCAAGGCTAGCTCGGCGACCGAAAAATCCAAGCCATTGGGATCCTGATCCACCCGAAACGGTTCAAACGCATGGCCAAGAAAACCTGCATTCTGTCCAGCCATTGGTGGACGATTCCCCTGATGCATCACAGGGCCCAAGACTGTTGCGCTGGGAACCGGACCTTGCGTCGGCTTCAAATGAGCCACCGCCGCTCCATACGTCGGAAAATCCTCTCGACGGGCCGGAGTATTCGTCCCGGGCAAAGGATGGGGATGTCCTGTCAAAGCTGTATAGGAAGCCGAGCCATGCTCAAAATCTGTATGAGACATGCTACGCACAATTGCCACTTTGTCCATCAGCTTACTCAGATACGGCAAATGCTCGCAAATTTGAGTACCGACCACATTCGTCGAAATAGGAGAGAACTCACCACGAATCTCAGCCGGAGCGTTGGGCTTCAGGTCGTAAGTATCCTGCTGTCCCTGCCCGCCAAACAGGAACACCACGACACATGACTTTGCCGTGCCGAAGTTACGTGGACGCTCATGTTGTTCATCGCCTTTAGAAATCTCGGACATCGCACCGCCACCCAAGAAGCCTAAAGCTCCTGCAGAAATCCATTCTCGGCGGTTAATAGCAATATTCATCTTTAAGATCGGTTCATAAAGGGCTCGTAGCTAAAGCGATTGGCTAACTCTATTGTTGATAAAACAAAGTAACGCGGCAAACAACAAATGCAGAATTTGAAAATCACTTAGTAATAGATACATTGGGGAGAGCTGCCTGTATCACTGCAATTCCTTCGGCATCAATTCGTGAATACTGTAATTGAAGTCTCTCCAATTTCTTCAAACCTGCCAACAACTCCACACTCTCGTTGGAGACTTTAGCTCCCACCAGACTCAACTGTCGGAGATTCGTAAACTCTTTGATTGTCTGCACTGCCTGATCTGTCAAAATAGGGCCGGCAAACCCCGTGTTATACAGCAAATAAAGCTCTTCAAGCTGGTGAAGCGGTGCAAGAGCCGTAATGCCTTTGTCTTTAATGCCCACAAGACTTAAGTCCAACACCCTGAGATCTGAAAGCTGCGCGATGGCCTGCATCCCTACATCTGTGACACGATTCCCATAAAGGCTCAATACTTCAAGCTTCCTCAAATGTGCCAAATTGGTAACACCTTGATCCGTGATTTTTAGTTTTTCGAATGCCGTCTTTTTCAAAATCAGGCATCTTAAAGAAGTCATCGTTACGATCTTCGACAAGGCAAGATCTGAGATGTTCTCACAAACCTCAAGATCCAAAGAATGTAGCGATGACAACTTCGTAATCGGATCTATCGATTCATTAGAAACGTCTGTTCCGGCTAACCGCAAAGCCCGCAAATCTTCGAGCTCTCCAACCAAGTCCAACACCTCCGATGACAAACCAGTACAAAACTGCAAGTCCAGAGCTTTCAGATGACTTAGTTGTTTCAACTGCTGAATTTGACGTGCGTTCAAATTCAAACCCGACAGATCAACAACAAAGTCGTGAGATGCTTCCTCCAGTGTATTGATTACGTCCGGTGCAAATTCATCGGCGTCGTTTGGTTCCAACGATACAACTGGTATCATATCCACCATATTTGTATCTTTCTGATCAATTGCATAACTATAAAAGCGTGCAACATCAAATGTTGAGGAATGTCGTTGAAGCTGGCCAACACTACGGTGTTCAACACCTAGCTGATCAAGTCCCGATTTAATATCCTCCGTGAAACCACTTGCTATTTCCTCATTCATCTCGGTCACTGCCTCCCCATCATCATTGAGATCGTGAACATAAAGAGAGTTCTGTTCTCTCAAAAACAGTCCGCCGTTAGCAATCACAGGATGTGACCAACTATCCCCTCCGGCGCCAGAAATCTGAAGCTTTCCCTGAATAGAAAATCCATCTTTATCAGCTGCCAACAAGGCCACCACTCCGTTTTGATAGCGAAACACAAATCGGTTATCGGCGTAGATCACAGCCGCAGATCCGACACCAGGCCCACGACGCTTCCAATGAATCTCTCCACTTTGAAAGTCCACACAAGTAGGCAGGCCATTATTACTACCATGTCCTCCAAAGATTTTCCCATTGAGAGCAACCACGCCACCATGATGATTTTGAAACTGATTTCCTGCTAACCGATAGACTTCGTGAACATGGATCTCTCTTGCTCCGACAGGCTTTAACTGGAGCAAGACGCTACCGGAGTTATACCCGTTGGCAGAAAACACGTAGTCATCCTGGATAACAGGGGTCGGAATATTAACGATATCTGCACAGATATCGTTGTAGCCCCAGAGATATCTTCCTCCACTACACTCGACACCGATCAGACCGCGACCTACCAGCTGAACGTACATATCAATTTCACCAATCCGCGTTTTCATCATCGATGAAAACGCTGCTCCATCACCCCCTTTATCACCAACTGCTGGCGCGGCTGTCTTCCAAACCAACTCTCCAGTCGCTTTATTCAAGGCCACGATAATCGACTCGTCACCTCCGGGCGTACAAATCAGATACTTCCCGTCTATCAGTGGCGATTCGCCAAACCCTCGTCCAGACTGGAGCTTCCCACCATAGTCCGCAATGAAATCCACCTGCCATTGAATCTGTCCTGTCACAACATGCAGACAGGTAAGCTCTCCATCAGGATCTAAAGCATAGAGATAGTCACCATCAATCGTGGGCGTCGACATAGCGTGTCGTGAGGATTCACCGATTTTTGTTTTCCACAAGATCTCACCGGTTTCTTCACTCAAGCCATAGGCAAAGATCGTACCTGCTTCATTGCCGATGGTATGCAGTCGGCTATTAGCAACCACCACACTGGCATACCCTTCACCGAGCGAATCCGTTTGCCACTTCAAGGGCGGCCCGCCGGTTGGCCAGATCTGTAACAGACCGGTTTCCTTAGACTTGGCATCACGATTTGGCCCTCTCCATTGTGGCCAATCATCTGCTGTAACTGGTAGGGCAACCAGCGTGATAACCAAAACCGCTAAAGCATTTTTAAGTTGGTGGATATACATAGAGAATTCACGAAAAAATCTAAGTTGGAACAGGTTCTTTTAGCCTAGCAGAACAATCGTAGCCTTCCAAAAACAGAAATTCCCTGCCCACAATGAATCCGCATCCAGTTTCCAGCTTATGAATAATAAAAACGATAGCTTCGCCTTACTAAAAGCAACTGGAACCAGCCTTTCCTTACACGCCACATGCCAATTCATAGGCCATCCTCCTTGGCTTGGCATGCCCTAAGAATCAATCATTACAAGAATGAATACGAACACCCCGAACGTCGTGAGATTGCGATATTTAATCGTGGCAAAAATGTAGAGGAAGCGTTGGCTACAAAATGCTCTGGGGGACTCCTTCTATTTCATCAACCTAAGTATTGCGTCGCCTAAAGCCTCACCGACAAGCATGTAAGTCTCCGCATTTTGGTTGTAGTGAAAGCCCTGATTTCGGGGTGAAATTGATTCATCCCGCCAGAAATCTCGTGTTTCAATTGTGTGAACGTTGCCTTTGAATTCTGGGTACTTACCATTCACACCACTTACGGCTAATTGCGCCTTCGCAACAGTCAACGCATTGCCTTCCATTTCCCAACCACCAAAACCAATCGTCGCGATCGCAAAGGGAGCTTGCGGAGCATCAAATTCGGTGCGTAGTGTTTTTATAAGATGAACTAAATTTTGTTCATAACGCTGAGCATGTACCAAGCTGCCCTGGTCTTTATGACCTTGCCACCAAACAAAACCTGCGACTTCAAACCCTCGTCCTTTCCATTGCGGAAAATTCTGCTCGAAATTTTCGAGGACTTTGTGAGCTTCACTAAAACAGTCGTCATACTGTTTACCGGCATACCAGTTAATGGGCTCTGGCGTGGAACCAATTTCCCAGCGCGCCGGGGAATCTTTATATCCTGCATACACAAATCCATCATCTTCAAATCGTTGACTACCGGGGGGGAGAAAATCCCAAGCCAAAGAACGATTGCCCTGTGAAGCCTTAAGTAGGAGAACTGGCTCGTCATGATAATCACCCAGCTTGTGCCCAAAGCCAAGTTCCGGCCCGATACTGTTAGCACTTGCTCCACAACCAACCGACAGCCACTGATTCGCGCCTGCTGTAACAACTCCCTTATACCAGACGTCGTCCCGAGAGACCCAACCGCCGCGATCATTGAGCAAGTAAGGAAACTTGCCGTCCTGCCTCACGACGGTGGACAGCGTACCAGGAATATCAACACGAGCAAGCCACCCCAGGCCATTTGCCTGAGCATTTAAGTAGATGATCTTAAATGGTACTTTTTTCCCTCCGGTTAACTTAATGGGTATAAATTCCGATTCACCTTCGGGCATCTTTACATGTACTTGCTTTCCATCCACTTCCATAAGATTTACAGTGGAGCCGCCATAACCCGGTCGAAATTCATACACACCGCTATCTTCAACTGTTACAAACCCCCGTGCCACATGTGTACCCCCGCCTGGATAAGGAGTTGGATTCACTCCGCCAAAACTCTCCGGTTTGATTGTTTTTAATGGCTTGAGAGAATTGTAATCAGCACCGGAATTATATTCACCTTCGTAGACGGAGACTTCAATCTCCGTAAACTGGGTTCCCCATCGTGAACCTCCTCCCGTTACCTGCCCAATTCCGACCATATTCGACTGGCCCGAAAGGATATAAACCTTGACTGGTTTTTCTGCGGAGAAGCAAGTCATCGACATGACGACGGATGCTACAAAAGCAATTAGCAATTCAAGTTTTCGGTACACCGTTTATTCATTCCAGTCTAAATCGAGACAGCAAGCTATGTTCAATGTAGTTATCGTGTCGGAACTATCTTACGGTATTGCAAAGACCGTCATAGAAATCGCCCCTGATTCATCGCGCGATAGTGACGCGAGTAACTCTTCAAGATTTAACGAGGAATCTTCGGCATCACCCACCGCGGTAAAACGATGATCTTCAGCAATGTATGTGTGTTTAAGAACAACGCCGTTAAGACGCCCTGTTAGCTTAACTTCACAACCCGCTTGAACGGCTTCTTCCAGTAACTCCGTCATGGCGAGTAATCCAGCCGTAGCATTCGCCTGCTCTGATGAAAGCGTAATTGTTTTACCTACAATCGCCGGTGTTTCCGTAGGAAATGCAAGCAGAAAGGATTCGAGAGATCTCTTATCCTGCGTGGATAACTCTTCAAAGCGGTGGTTATCACTAAGAAACTCAAACAATGTTTCCTTGGAGCCATCTGCCCCGAAACCGAAGCCGTTAACTCTTACATCTCCCTGAAACACCAATCGTTCATTTAACCCTCGCAATTGAGCCGCTTTGGTTGACTGTCCAATCAATCCACTAAAGCCAGCTGACCCGGAGCCGGAAACACGCTTATGGCAATCGACACATCTAAATTCGTTTTTGCCTTCACTAGCAATCGCCAATCGGGAATTAAAAATTTCTTCTCCCCGTTTGGATTCAGCCGTCTCAACGAATGGGTTGCTCCCAAAAAGAATGGTCTTCATATAATCAGCGAACAATTGCATATCTTCATCGGCCAACAATGCACCTCCCATAAGATTGGGAAACGTTCCATTGAACGCCGTTAGCCCGGGACGATCTGCCCTCCAATGGAAAATACGATCACCTGCCAGACCACGTAAGGTCTGAGTCATAAGCGGGCCTTTCATAGGATGTAAAGGATTCGCACTACCATCGTTAAATAAATCGCCGCCGGGGTCACCCAGATCCCAGGCAAGCCCGTCACGATCTGCATCGATATGACATGAAGCACAAGAGACAGTACCATTGCCAGACAATTTGGCGTCGAACAAATAGCCCCGTCCTTCGCGAACTTCTTGAGGCGTTGGATCCTGCATCTCCACTTCGTGTATTTGCCTGCCCTGTTCGAGATTCACCACGGAAATTGAATTGGAAAGTCGGTTGAGGACATAAAGGTTTTGCTCCTCGGGATGTAAAGCCAATGCCCGCGGGCCACGCTTGAAACGAGTATTCACATTCGCCCCGACACTGTCGCCAACATCAATATAGCTTTGAATTTCTCCTGACCCATCCAAGATGACAATACGATCTGTTCCAAAAGATGTAACAAATCCTTGAGAGCCATTTTGATTGAAAATAACATCGGTCGGCTGAGCTATCGCAGTCTCCAGAGCAGCCATATTAGGAACGACCGAATAGTCCAGGCCGTCATTCAAATCCAAAACTACCAAATCACTATCCTGTTTCGGCTTAAGGATTGTTATCCGATTATCAACAACATGTCCACGCAAGGCTGGCTCGAACCGCACAAGGTTCCGAGCTTCGGTATTCGTTACCCACAGGTCGCCGCTTTGAGGGTGCTGAGCCAGATTAAATAAAATGGTCCCCACGGTAGCGAACGATCGCGTCACATTTAATCGATTCGCGTCGATTTCCATCACATCATGGTCCGCAAGTTGAGGCTGATCTCGTTTCATCCAAAGCTTGTCATTCGTGCTGACAATAACACCTTGCTTGGGAGGAACTGGCAAATCCAAGTTGGTAACTTGGGGTGCATCCGGCGCCTGGTTATGACCAATCACTGTGGTTTGATTTCCCGAATGATGAATGGCAACCCAGACTTTTTCTCCGTCCTGACTTACCGCTAGCGACCGCGGATTATTTCCTGCGATAGAAATCTTACTAACCGTTTCCTGACTGTCTGTATCAATCACGTAAACACAGCGTTCGGTCATTGAACTCACAAACGCTCGCTGTGCTTGTCCCGCAAAAACGATATCTCCGGGACGATCACCCACCTGGATGGTTGCTGAGACCACCCCCCGATCCAAATCCACCACACTGATCGAATCCGAAATATGGTTGAGCACCCAGACTTCACTCTCATTACGAATAGCCAACGAGATGGGCTCAATGCCAACGGGGATCTCCATTAGCAATTCGGGGGAATTTACTTGTTCCAGAGAGTATACCGCCAACAAATTGGCTGGTGTGTTCACCGCATATAACCGCCCACCGTCCAGAGAGATCTTCAGCGAATGCGATTGCGGACTTTCGTAGTTCGCAAATGTAAATTCGGCCCGTAGAGGACTGACTAGTAATCCGTAACTGGCGGCAAGAATCAACAGGCGGCATCTAATGTTCATAGCGGCCTTCATCACTCCGATTGTGATCTAGCAATAAGAATCAAAGCTACAAGTTTATAACTATCTAACTTTACGAAAATCCCAATTCAGGTATGGCATGCCTTTGGCTGATGATGTCCACACAGACTGACCGCCGGCGGTATAGGAAACAACTGCTTCCACGCGTGGAGGCAGATACAGGCCCTTGGCTTCTCCAGCCATTCGCCATCCACCTATTTGTTGCATCGAATCTAAATAATATTCAAATCCATAAGGCAAATCACCTTCCCATTTTCGGGCATCTTCGGTTTTGCCACCGGAAAACGTAAATTCAACATAGATCGCATCCTTACCGTTATACATAAACGGCTCGTCAAACTGGAAGTTTAGACAATTTTGGGGACCACCCCATTCAGCAGGCTTTAATGCGGGATATCCTTTTAATGTCGGAAACGTCCATTCTTTACTAAAAACAGTTATCTCACTGTCGAGCAGTTCGAAGTCCCGGGAAGCATTGTATTCGATTGAACTCCAATTCCCGTGTGCAATCTTCACCGTGATGTTATCCCAGGTTCTACCGATGGTGTCATGGTCACGGTAATCAAGCCGGAATGAAAGGCCATGGATTTGGCGGGCTTCTCCCTTGTGACTGTTGTCCATAAAACGGTGCTTTGCAGCGGCAGCCCATCCAAAGAATCCACAAGCCACAGGTCCTTCCTTGTCATCGCCGGTGGAAGTTAGAGGAAGTACTTTTTGCAGTCGCTTTTGCTCTTCAAGAGAATTGATTTTGTAATCTGTTCCATTGACACCTCTCTTTGGTGCAAAGACTTTTTTCCTAACAACGGAATTATATAATTCCGTTGCTTCTGCCTTAGTAATCTTCTCTGCTTCTACTAATTCTGCCAGTTTTTCAATAAATTCAGGATACGCTTCGGTTTCTAATTCCTTCCCCTTAGCGGCAGCGACTTTTCCTTTGCCGGTTTCTGTTTTTTTACTGTAAATCGCTGTATACTTTTGCTTCGCCTGAGCCTCAGTGATTTTTCCTGCCTTGAGGGAAGCTTCGATTTGAGCCTTGACGGCATCCAACTCTTTGTCGAACTTTTTCTCCGCAACTGCCTTGTTAGTGATCGTATCTGACTTCTTGTTGTAAACAGCCTGAAACTTCTCCTTGGCCTCGGCTTCCGTAATCTTGCCAGCCTTTAGATCGGCTTTGATTTGAGCCTTGACGGCATCCTGACCTGCCGCTGATTTAGCTTGAGATTTCTGCTTATCCTGTAAAGCTTCTGCCTGGACATCCGTTTTAATCGCCACAAGACTAGAGAATCCGGCAAACAGAACAAACAAAGTAAACAAAATCGGCCTGAAGGACGTCATTGAGAATCTCCTGAGAAGCAAAGGGCATTTGTAATTAAGACAAAATCAGTACCGTGAATCCCTGACTATTATCATATGGCAGAAAGACAAACTAAGTTACCCCAGCAATCTAAAAACTTAACCACTAGGGTGCCGTTCATTTATGAGTTCACACATATTTCTTCACAAACATCTCGGAGATAGCCCTTTCATTTCACCTCAAATAGAAAAGATCATGAAACAGAATCAGCGATTTTTGTTGGCATATCTAATGCAGCGAATTAGTTCTTCCGTATAGGGGATGATGGCAACAAACATCATAGAAGACGCATACCACAGCATATAGTTATTTGGCCCAACGGGGTCTCTACGAAACGAAAAACTCATCTTCCCTACCCAGTTGAATTGGAGTAAATCAAGGAAAGTCGTCCAATTGAACGCGAGAACTAACATTAGCAGAAAGAATGGTATCGTCCCAAGATAGCCATGGACATGTTGTTCCCACACAGAAATGACTCGCTGACCTTCTGCCAAAACCAAATCGCGATGGGCCGTGATTTCATGCCAGATGAAAAAAATAACGCATACGAGCAGTACGCCTACTGTAACTTCCAAATAAATCACCAGAAACATGGGGATGCCAACCTGCAACCCCATCAGGCAATGCTGAATCGACTCTTTGACACCACTATTCTCCTCGATCCTGGTCCTGCGATGACACAAGTAATCAATTCCACCGCAGACCAGCCATAAAGGCAGAAATACAAAAAGTATCATGTTGTAAACAAGTTCTTCTACGGTGGGCATACGTTTCTCAATCATTAAGATTCTTGGACGATAGCTTCCGCCTGCTGACGTTTAGCCTTTGCCAAAAACGCATGTAGTGACTCAGCGGCCAAACCATGGAGCATTAAGCGATGGGCAGCATTAAGGCATGACTCTGGAATGATCGGGTGGCGATTGTTAACGAGGCCCAGAAACCGATGGTCTTCAAGTAAAGTCGTGACATATAAAGCAACCGTTTCATCCAATTGCAATGAATTACATGCCCTCCAAAAGTCACTATCCGTCAACAGTAGTTGATACATCGGTGTATAAATCTCAATGGCTGATTCTAAGTCAATCAAGTTAAACCATCCATTGGGCATATCTTCAAACTCAAAGTCTTCGCTAATCGCGGTAAAATCCAACTCGCCCCGCGGTTCTAAAGTAATCTCTTTCTCATTTAACTGCCGATTCATTTCAATAATGAAGTTATAGATATTCAAGTCATGCTGCAAAAATACATCGTCGGCCAAATCACGAAGCTTCTCCGGCCGCAACGGATGAAGTTCCATATCAACATCTTTGACATTGTCGGCAACAAATTGCAACAACTCCGAACCAATATGAAAGTGACGCATGATTAGGTAGTTTGCATTAGGCGAAACGAACCAACGCAATCCCCAATAGATTGAATGATGCAACAACCAGGAGGATTGGACAGCATTCGGGATAAAGGTCTTGATAATTTTAATGAGACAAATCATCAAACGACAAAATGGTCTTACCAGCGGCATCATGAACTGCCGAGAACGAGAGGACACATCAATCAGGAAGTTGGCTTTCGCCTTGGGGTGGAAGGGAACACTACTATCTAAATACAACGCCATCCATGGGTTAGGATCACGGGTATTATGCTTAATCTCTTTAAGCCGCTCGACGGCCAGATGTTCTTTCATTAGAAATTCCCTATTTCTTCAAGTTGCAGAACATACAATCTAGCTACGACTTTTGCTGTCTTCACAATATCTGCTACTAACTCTTCAGTCAAAATTCCCGACTGTACCGCCTTATCAAGACGTTCAAAATGGACATCATCGCTTTCCGAGTGGTATAGGAGGAACTTAATCTGAGACTCCTCAAGTTCCAACTGTTCTTTAATTCGTTCACCCCACCGCCGCGCTACCCGTCGCCCCAATCCTTCAATAATAAACATTGCACCAATCAGGTTAAAAGGATCTTCCCGGCTAGCCTGGCCTAAAATATATTCTGATAAAGCTTCACTCCCAATATTCTTACTACCGTTTTGTATGCTCTCAAGCTCCCCACCAACTGACACGTAATCGCTTTCCAACATTTCGAAGTCACGATGCTCATCACTTGAATGACCGATAAAGGCCGATCGGATTTCAAAGTGTTTTCGAGTCACATTAGAAGCTGCTCGGGAAATCCATCTTGATCCGTCGATCACTTGCTGACGCAGGTTATATAACAACCCCCGATAGTCCTCGACTGTCAGTCGTTGCTCATTCATCTTTTGAATGATGGGAACCACATTGAGGCGATTTTCGAAATCACTCCAAACTCCGGAAAGCTGTCTAACTAAACGCTCTTCAATCTCAGTCCCGCTTGTTTTAATATCTGGTGCCACAATTTCATCTGTGGCCGGAAGACTGACAGGTAACTTATCTTCTGGTCCATCCTTGCTGCCGACTACTTTCAAAATTACATAGCCAAAAAGAAATCGACCACTCTCGGGAACAATGCAAAACAGCCTCTGCCCTGGTTCCAAATGCCCCTCATTGAGCATTTCTTCCAACATCAGATAAAACGAGGCGGAACCCATATTCCCGCGGGAATACAAGTTACTAAAAATCTTCTCCGGCTCAATGGTGATCCCCCCCCTGACCAGAAGATCATAAGCCTGTTCCCGAAAAATGTGGGAAGAATAGTGAGTCACCCACCAGTCAATTTGCTCCGGATTAAGCTTACCGTCTTCCACTAATTCAAATACACCATTGATACATACGCGAATCACATCATCCAGCATATTGACTGACTGATGGAGATTAATCGCGCCATCACTCGCTGCCTCCATGTATCCGGGGTAATCTAACCAACCATAAACGTCTTCTAAAGATACGTTGTCTTTCTTACCCACATACATACAAGGCGCAAATTGATTCGCATATGATTTGATATGCATCGATTCGACTTCAAGAGAAAGCCCGGAAGAAGCGGGTTCATCTGACAGTAAAAGAGCCCCCGCTCCATCTGACAACATCCAACGAAGAAATTCTGTTTCAAATGGAAGCCGTCTGTCTTTACCGAAACCCTGCTCTTCAAAACGAGGAGCTTTCAAAAGCCGGCTGGCTAACTCACTCGCCACCACAGCTGCCGTGGATACTTCCCCTGCCTTAAAGGCAGAAACTGCATGTCGCAAGGCGAGAACACTACTAGCGCAAATCCCATGGAGAGAGGCGATCTCACACGGTTTATTCTTCAACTCACCATGGACCATACTTGCAAATCCCGGCAAAGGTAAATCCCCTTGACTAGTGGCCGTCACTAGTAATTCAAGGTCATCCAGAGTGATCTCGGAGCGACTAATAGCATCCCGCACAGAATGAGCAGCCATCGCGGCATTCGAGATAGTCGTTCTTTGCTGCTTATCCAGTGCGTAAAATCGCTGCTCAATCTTATTTTGATTTAAAACTTTAGGACGTAAACGCGACGGTACACCACCGACCATTCCCAAATACTCTTCCATTTCCTCATTTGAAATAGGATTTCCAGGAAGATACTTTCCAATTTGGTTGATGTAACACTTTTTCAACATAAAGTCGCTCCTAATGATTCGGGGAAGTGTCCTACAATTCATCTTAGGTGCAAAGCATCGTGACTATCAATCAATGAAATCATACACCGCCTACGGGATTCCTGCCAAACTTGTAGTGAATCCACGACAAAGTATCATAATATAGTCCCGCAACACCGAATGCTGTTCATCGAGTTTACATGACCTTCCAGCGATTCTACCCCGTAGGTAATTTGTGAAAGCCACACACGACGTTGAGTTCTTTGAACGAGAAATCGATCGTTTTCTTCCGGATCGCATATACGATGCACATACCCATATCTGGAAACCGGAATTCTATTCCTTCAGTGACCAGTCCGTCGATTGGACTGACTACCAATCCGCCATGACTTCATTGCATGGTACACGTCCTACCTACGCAATGTTTATCCCTTTCGTAGGAAAAGACTCGTTATCATATCAACTGGAAGCAAATGAATGGGCTGCTCAACAAAAGGATGCTCATCCTTACAATCGCTGTAACTTCTTCGTCAAACCTGAAGATGACTCGGACTGGATACTCGAACATGCGACGCGGTTAGGTGCCACAGGACTAAAATGTTACCACCACATGGCGAATACATCGCCAACATGGGAAGCAGATATTCAGGCATTCCTTCCCGAACATCAGGTGAGGCTATGTCATGAGCAAAATTGGTTTATTACGCTTCACATCGTCAAAAAAGACGCACTGGCCAACGATGCCAACATCGAATGCATTCGCTACTACTGTCAAAAGTACCCTCAGATGCAACTCATCCTGGCTCACTCGGCCCGCGCATTTCAGCCCACTCATAATCTTCGTGGGCTTCCTAAACTACAAGGACTCCCAAACTTATGGTTTGACAGTAGTGCCAATTGTGAACCGATGGCCCATCAGGCCATCTTCCGGATCCTGGGACACGAACGTTTTATGTACGGTTGCGATTATCCTGTAAGCCACCTCCGAGGCCGAAGTTTGGGAGTAGCAGACTCATTCTTATGGCTCTATGAAGACACCCCCGTCTGGGGAGAAAAGCACGCTCAAATAAACCCTGTTCTGGTCGGCCTTGAGCATCTACGTTCACTCAAGTGGGCATGCTGGTCGGAGAAATTAACCGAGAACCAAATCGAAGATATCTTTTGGAATAATGCCGCACGACTATTCCATCTCGAGGATGAAGCATAACACCGGCTAAGGATCATAGGAGTCACGAAGTAATTTTGCCCAGGCCATGAATTTCCGATCTTTATCTGCAACAACTCCCTCCTGTTGCTCTGCAGGAAACTCGAAGAAACCCTGCCCTGTTTTTAGCCCGAGCTCACCTTGCGACCGCATCTGCTCAAGCACCTCCGGTATACGAGTATCACTACGAATCTCTGTAGCCAGAACTTCATAGACTTTGGACAGAATATCCCAACCGCCAAAATCGCCAACTCGCATCGGTCCTACCGCGGCCCATCGCAATCCTAAACTCCCCCGCACCGCTATATCTAAATCCTCCGCGGATATGACATCTCGTCCAACCAAATCTAACATCTCCCGGAACAATGCTATTTGTAAACGATTCAATACAAACCCAGGGACTTCCTGATTGATACGGACGGGATGCTTACCAAGTTCTTTAAGAAACCTGATCGTTCGGTTTGTTGTATCAGGACTCGTCTGTGCCCCCGGGATCACTTCGACAACAGGAATCACGTGGGGTGGATTGAACCAGTGCGTATTAAGCATCCGCGAAGATGCCTCCAGTCCTTCCGCAATTTTTGACATCGGGAAACTGGAAGTATTGCTTGCTAAAATAGTCTCCGAACTCACCGTAGCCGCACAACGAGAAAAGAAAGCCTGTTTCAGCTTCAGATCCTCCGCAATCGCCTCCACCACAAAATCCACCCCTGTTAGTGCATCCCGTTCATCATGACAACATGTGATACGCCCCAACACTTCTTGTAGATCGACTTCGGGGATCGCTTCTGCCTCTACCATGACCTTCAGATTTCTGGCAATGCGGCTGTGTAGATTCTCAACATCCTTCACGTTGGTATCAAATGCCCGAACCTGACCTCCGGCCAAGGCCACGGTCTGAGCAATACCATGCCCCATCGTGCCGAGGCCTATGACAGCAGTTGTCTCAAATTCCATCATCAAACTACTTACTCTAATTAGCCATTCTCTGTAAATCACCTTGGGTGTGCGTCTCGAAAATCCAATCGCCCTAACTAGCAAAGAGTTGAGATGGATCTTTAAACGCTTTGAATTCCAATGCATTACCGCTGGGATCAAGAAAGAACATCGTGGCCTGTTCACCAGTCTGACCTTCAAACCGAATACCAGGCTCGATAACAAACTCAATCTGGTGCTCTTCCAGTCGAGCTGCAAATTCGTGCCACTGCTCCCACTCCAACACGACTCCAAAATGAGGAATCGGTACGTCATGGCCATCAACTGGATTGGTACTTTGTTCTACTTGCAGATCGTCTTTTTGATGGATTACAAATTGGTGTCCAAACAAGTCAAAATCAACCCATCGAGTATCGGATCGCCCTTCAACGCATCCAATCACTTCCTTATAGAATTTACGTGCCAGCGTTACATCGTGAACAGGAACGGCTAAATGAAATGGTTGCATAGTGTTTCCGGCAATCATTACTAGATTGATCTAAGGTGGCACTTTTAAAAACGCCCTCAAGAATAGAACCTCTATCATACGCTATCGCGGAGGCAACCACTTTAATTTCGATGTGGAGTTGTCAGGATGTGGACGTGGAGTTATTTCCGTCACCCGGTTCGAAATTTCGGACCGAGTAGATGCTTGCACGACGACGGGGCGCGGCTGATTCACGGGTTGCGGTCGACTGACTTCAATCTTCTCCTCTTTACCACGATGGATCACCCTCGAAAAACTTGCTGACGTGGCGGGTAGCGTCTGGGCGGTCTTGCTCTTATGACGCGATGTCCATCCATCTCTAAGTTGAGTCAACGGCTGATTCTTAACCTGAGTCACTTTTCCCATCTCAGCGCGATAACCAATGGGGACCATCTTTTCATCGTTAAATTCAACACTTGCACTAGCGATTGCTTTGGGCTGAACGTTATTCGCAGCAACTGTTTGGGCAGTTACCAGCGGTGCAGATGGCGACTGAATCCGGGGACTTCCCTTACCAACCCAGGACACCCATTTTGTTTGCAGGTCAGAGGCATGTTGAAAGGGATAGTACTGTTCAATCGCGGCATCCCAATCCTGATCTTTCATAGCACGTTCGAGAAACTTGATGAACGTCTGTTTACCTCGATGAGCAATTAGATACTGACTCACCGAAAAGCCCTGAGAGTACAGGGTCATAATATCTCGTGGATAATCCTTCATGCGCAACATTTGGTTAAAAGGAATTCCTCGATTGGTCGTCAGATACCTCAACAGCAAAGCATGCTGTTTTTGCTTTTCGGAAGTATGCTCAACTGTAGTACATGCTCCTTCATCTGCCCAACGAGGTAATGGACGACCGAAATGAGTTGCGAAGACGGCATGAGTGATCTCATGCGGCAGCACGGAATCCAATACCCGTTGACGTGTACCTTGTAAAGTCATCTGCCATTGTTCGGGTATATTATCGACAAAGACAAAGCTGGTCACCCCCCCTGCTCCAAGATGCCCGGCGGAGTGAACGCGAATAGGAATCGGGTACTGCCATGGCTGCAATTCATAATCGAGCCACTCGAGCGCCAACTCTTTACGAAATCTCTCCGCAGAAACTGCGACTTCGCGTGCCAAAGACGGGCTAGTCGCCGTCACCACAAAATTCTGAGTTCTAAAACTCGCTCCCGTGACGGAACAAGTAAGCACCGCCAATACGAACGCTACTTTACGCGCTTCCATGCCAACCCCCCAACGCTTCCCTGCGTTTCTATAATTACAATCCAATGCCATCCCATAATATCTAGAAAGGCACACATCCTGTGTCTTGGATTGCGATCATTAGACCTCGAAAACGCTGAGGGAGCCTAGAGCAATTTGGCATACAGCGATTGCAATTCGCTGGTTTTTCACCGGCTTATTTAAATCGTCCTTGGGGGGGTATTTGCCTCGAGCTCCATCAGTAATTCAGAGTTTCCAGCTGGGAATTTACAATCTGCCAGATCATTTCGTTGAATCCACTCAAAACCATGTTGCGGATCTGACCATTGTTCGACGGTGCAAGCTATGAAATTCAATTCGACGCTGGCATGTTCATAATGATGAACAGCCTGGGGATATCTTCCGACAGGTACTACCTGGACTTCGGCTTCTTCCAAACATTCCCGAACAGCAGCTTGTTCCGGAGATTCATCCACTTCAATTTTCCCGCCCGGGAATTCATGAAATCCTGCCAAGGAATCAGTGGCACCTCGAACTCCAACAAGAAAACGGCCGTTGTGTTCAACCACAGCAACCGCTATCCGTTTATTTTTTTGCATGGTGATTCTACCAGCAACTGGAAGTTTACTGGTTACCTGCTTGAAGTTCACGAACTTTATCGAGCAAACGGCCAGGTGAGCCCATGGCATTGTATCCACCATCGATATGTAGCACTTCCCCCGTAATACCACTAGAGAAATCTGACAGCAGAAATGCTCCGCTGCGTCCAACTTCTTCATGTGTAATATTACGACAAAGCGGCGCGATATCCTGGTACATCGTTAACATCTCGCCAACACCAGCAGCACTTCCAGCCAAAGTTTTGAGAGGCCCTGCACTTAGAGCGTTCACTTTGATACCACGAGCACCGAAATCATAAGCAAGATAGCGAACGGTTGCTTCGAGTGCAGCCTTACAAATTCCCATGACGTTATATCCGGGCACACACTTTTCCCCGCCAAAATAAGTCATGGTGGCAATAGAACCATTTTCTTTGATAATGTCTTTAGCAGCGTTGGCGACTGCGATAAGACTATAAGCACTAATTTCCATTGCCATCTTAAATCCATCACGGCTTGTTTCAACTGTGTCGCGGGATAGATCATCACGATCGGCAAAAGCAATCGAGTGGAGCAGAAAGTCAATTTCTCCGAATTCCTGCTTGGCCGTTTCCATGACGGAAGCAATATCACCATCATCCTGTACGTTCATCGGGACGACAAACTTTGTCTGTTCAGGATACTGATCAGTACACTTGGTTACGCGCCGACGATTCTTTCGTTTTTCATCATCCGGACGATCTGGTAGATGTGTAAAACCAATTTCTCCACCTTCTTCCATAATGGTTTTGGCAATAGCCCAGGCAATAGAACGGTCGTTTGCGACGCCTAGAACTAGACCTTTCTTACCGTCGAACAATCCCATGAAAAACGTCCTCTGAATGAATGTTGCTTTGATAGTATTTGTGAACTAGTCGTTAAGGATACTCTTATTTCAAAAAACACGTAACCCAGATAAGCCGAGGGCTTCGCCTCGTGACCTAGCTCAATTACGATGTGAAAAAGAACTCCGTCAAAAGGTAGAACACGGGTGCCGCGAAACAGAGTGAATCAATCCGATCAAGAATCCCGGCATGTCCCTGCAACAATGTTCCAAAGTCTTTCACTCCTCGATCTCGTTTAATCGCCGACATAGTAAGTCCACCGGCAAAACCCGTCAGGGAAATCACGACCGCGATAATCGCTGCTTGCCAAAAAAGAAAAGGAGTCACCCAGCAAAACAAAGCTCCTAAGAGAGCTGAGCTTGCTGCCGCAGCAATAACACCTTCGGATGTTCGGCTTGTGTTAATTCGATCCGCAATCAGATTACGTCCAATCAGCTTGCCCCAGCCGAATTGCATCACATCATTAAGCTGAGTAATTAACACAAAGAAAAATAACAAGCCTTTATTGGCACTCAGCGTGGAATCGGCATTCCAAAGCCTGCCGGTGCTGTCGACGATTTGCAGATATAGTAAGGCCGGTGCGAAACTCAAAGCGTAGACACAAATCAAAATTCCGATCAGTATCTTTGCTGATCGTTCGAGAAACCTCTTTTCATCATTCGCCAATGCAATTCGCATAGGCACAAACAAGGCTGCGATGATTGGCAACAAGACTTTAAACATCTGTCGTTCATCATTCAGACCCACTAGAAAAAACTGCAGTGGGGTAAAGATGACCAGTACCCAAAACAAGGCTCGATGATCACCTCGTCTGGTCGGTGTCATCGTAATAAATTCACGTAACGCCCAGAATCCAATCATTCCAAACAAAACAACCGTACCGGTTCGCCCAATCACTAGTCCAGCGATCAGGATTGCACACATTAACCACCATGAACGAATCCGTTGATTGAAGGAACGAACGATCGCACTATTCAGGCGTTCCTCAGAACTTCGCTCCAATAGTTTTCCGACCAGCGAGCCGATAATCAGTAAAATCATTACCGCCGCAATCAGCCAAGCGGTTCGTTTTTCAAACGGAAGGATTAACTTGGACGAATCTTCCAAAAATCCCCCTATCAAGGGATGCAAGGTATCAAAAAGCATTACTCTTCGTCATCCCTCAATCTAATAATCGACTGGCGAGCACGACCCAAAAACTGCTGTTTCGATTCTCCCTGTTCCAGCCAAATGGGAGCTCCGATCGTGATGTTGCTCAGCAGTGGTACGGGCAACACTTCTCCACGCGGTAGTATACGATTCATATTATCTAAATAAACTGGCACTAGCTCGAGATCGGGGCGTTTCTTTGCCAAATAATACAAACCACTTTTGAACTTATTCATTTCCTCTTTGGCATTACGACTGCCTTCAGGAAAGATGATCAAACTGTATTTGTCATCCATCTCACGAATCATCAAGTCCACTGGACTCTGGTGGACCTTGACTTCACGACGATCAATCAACAAGGCATTAAAAGCACTGGCCACATGCCGACGTATCCACCCTTTCTCCCAATAATCTTTCGCAGCGACCGGACGCGTAATTTCCCGTAAGTGAGCAGGCAGCCCCGCCCAGAGTACCAACGCATCAAGGTGACTTGTATGATTGGCAAAGTAGATTCGCTGGCAGGTGTCCGGCATTACATGCTTCCAGCGCACAGTATAGCCGCTAATAATTTTAGCTGCTGCCACGAGCAATCGGCTGGTTAGTTGCATATTGAAAAGATCCGATCTTAAGACTATTCAATTATTCTAATAGAACGTGTAAAAACTAGTACTATAGAACGGTCATGAATCCACACAATCCACCATTAGATTGAGACGGGAAATCCCTGCTAAAGCCATGCCTAAAGCTATTATCATTACTATTGATCAACTAAGTGCGAGATACCTTTCACCTTATGGAAATACTTGGAATCCCACGCCAGCATTCGATAATTTGGCAGCCATTGGTATGACCGCTGAGTACTGCCTGAGTTCAAGTACCTGTTTTGAGTCTTCCATGCGAAGCGTACTCACTGGCCAACACGCAATCTCGACTGAAGCCAGACCAACTCTAATGCAGCAATTGACGGAGAGAGGCCAATCCAGCCTGTTGATTCAAGAAGGAGATTCTCTGACGAATATTTCTGGCTGTCAGGAATTTACCGAGATCAAAACCATACCAGCCGCTATCTCAACAGCGATCGCTGACTCCCTTGAACTAACTGCCACCGCACAGTTTATCAGTCTGGTGATGAAAGAATTGGAGCAAGGGCTTACTCACGATCTTACCTGGATTCATCACAGTAATCTGGGAGTCGTTTGGGACGCCCCCTTGGCTTATCGGGAACAATTCTTTGGCGAAGAAGATCCTGAAGTAGCAAACATCGCCCAGCCGCCCATCGGACCTCTAGTAAACGACAGCGATCCGGATGAAATCATGCAGGTTGTTCATGCCTATGCTGCTCAGGCCAGCGTCCTGGATACATGTCTGGGATTCCTATTGGATCAGATTCAAAGCCTGGCACAAAATCTCCGTGAGACGACACTGCTGATTGTCACCTCGCCACGAAGTCAGGCTCTGGGACACCATGGAGGTGTAGGCCACGAGCATTCCCAACCGGCCACCGACCAATTGCACGTCCCCTTGTTTGTCACAAAATTCATACCACAGTCGTCCGAGGTGCCCAAAGTGGCACCCTTTAGGAATTCGGAATTGCTCCAGTCCGAATGTGTTAACTCCACATTAGAGGAATGGATGACCGGCCGATGGCATGAACAAGCCCCCCGAAGCCATCGTTCTCTGCTCCAGCAGCTTGAATCCCCTAGTGAGGACGTAACCCCTCTGGCTCAACAATTCACACTTTCTAAATTCGCCAATGAGCGACTCGGGATTCTAGCACCGGCTTGGTTTTCAGTTACCACAGAGGAGGGAAATCTACGACTCTATGCAAAGCCCGATGATCGCTGGGAATCGAATGAAATTGGAAGTCGTCGAAAAGACATCCTCCAAGCCTTTGAAATGCTTTTCAAATCCCCTGCTGACTTGCTGGCTCAGGGCGTAATTCTACCGGATTCTCTGCAGAAACAGCACTAGAACTCCACTCAGATTGGTCTGTTCTCTGTTTACCGAAAAGCACTATAATTCCGCTTTATTGCACAGCTAATCCCCAGTCTTGTTCTAGGGATTTGGGGTGAAGCAGGGAGACTACCACAACGTGCTAACTCATGGGATGACAGGTCAGTTTGGCTTAGCGTTGGTTTCGATTGTGTTCACACTTTCGACAGCGATAGCGCAGCCCACTCCGATTGTGCCCCGCCCTTCCAATCCAACCAATGGAATTCGACAAGTCGGCGGAGTGCCAGCTTCCAAGAGCGGATTGGGGACCATACAAGCTGGCCTTAGGCCGGGACGCATGACAAACTCATCGATAGACACCCGACTTCGTATCGCGTGGGGTGGAGGCAAGCCTGTCCAATGGTCTGGCACCATTGAAGTCTCCGAAGGTCATTTCCAACACCTGATGAACCATGGAGTAGAACTAAGCCCATCAAGTGTTCTAACAAGTAATCGCCCGGCAGATGGCTTTAGCACTCTGCACAATCAAATTTCGGTCTCCCAGCAAACCGCCCAGGAATATGATGCGTTAGATGTCTCACTAACCACTTCACGTAATGCAAGATTGAAGATTAATCTCGTTTCCGTGGACAATCCCGAACTAACGTTTGAAGTAGATCGCCCAATCGAACAATTTCTATTTAAGTCCTTGGATATGTTGTTAGATGAAGATGGCAATCGCGGGCAAGTCAGACGGGCACCTGATGACGTACTCCGCATTCAACACAAACGCCCGACGATGGTCTTCCATCCTAATGAAACTTTTGAAGTCTCGTTAATTCCGCATTTAATCGGTCGCGAACGCAGTGGCACTTTTCAGTACTCTGTATTCCTGATTGCAACCGACCAACAACAAGTTATTCATCAACAACAACATTTGGTTGAACTGCAGGCTCAAAGTAAGTTCCCAGTTTGGAATAATCTAAAACTTCCAATCCCTTCTCGTCCTGGTGTCTACAACATTGAGTTTCGAGTGGATTCCAAAAGATTTACCGACACGCTCGTTCGTCCAGCTCCACTCGCCACTCGAAGAATTCAATTTGTCGTGGTTGGTGGCATCGACGCTCCTCCCGCCCAACAAGCCAAATGGAAGGAAATTCTAAAGTTTAATCCGGCAAACCCTGCATGGTGGGAACACCTAGCCTCACTCAATCCCACCGAGCAGTTGAAATACTTAACCGGATCATCTCCTAGCGACTTAGGATTTAAGCCATTTGGCAATGAGCAGGTTCAAGAAATAGAACATGATGGTAAACCGTATAGCAAACTTACCGAAGGTGGTTGGCAAGCATATCCGTTAACGATCGAACATCTAAATCGTCCTCATTTGCTGGAAGTGGAATATCCATCCAACGTACCTCAAACAATGGCCCTTAGCATTTTGGAGCCCAATGCACTCGGGAAAATCATGCCTCTGGGAATCGACTCTGGTTTTTATCTCCACAAACCGGAATGGTCCCAAGGTACGACTTCTCTAAAACATAAACTTTTATTCTGGCCCAAAACAAAACATCCGATGTTAGTTTTAAGAAATCAATTTGGCACCCGGGATGCGATCTTTGGCGAGATCCAGGTCTCCGAGCTGCAGGGAAGAATCTCAGATCTGTATTCGAACGATTCCCCGTCAGCAGACGCCATGCCGACAACCCGAAGTAAGCGGCAAGCACTGACCTACTTCCACAAACCCTTTTTCATGGAGAATTTCGGCGCTTTGGAGGCCAAAGCGGGCGACAACACCACCACTCTCGATGACTGGAACACTTTTTACCAGGGAGGAGTTCGGCTAGCTGACTACCTACAGTATGCAGGGAATTCCGGTACCATCCTCAATGTGTTAAGTGATGGCAGCAGTCTGTTTCCAAGTGCGTATTTCAACTCACGACCCAAATACGATAGCGGTGTATTCTTTTCCAATGGACAAGACCCAATAAAGAAAGACGTCGTCGAAATGCTGTTTCGTATTTTTGACGAGAGAAAATTAGTGTTCATTCCCGCTTTCCAGTTGTCGGGAAGGTTACATGAACTGGAGGCGATTGGCGAGTATGACAAAAGTATTTACTTAAAATACAGTCCTGATACGAATACAACGCTAGCTAGCCAGGCACTTTACAATCCGTTAGATCCCCGAGTTCAGGGGGTGTTAAGAAAACTACTCTCGTCTGTCGTTGAACGTTACCAACAACATGGCAGCTTTGGTGGTATCTGTCTTGAATTAACTCCTAGTACATACACTCAGTTACCTAGTGCCAATTGGGTTCCGGATGAGAAGACTCTGACACGATTCTTCGAGCAAAAGCAGTTAGTTCCCAGTGCCACTCACAAAGAAAACCTCCAGGCTATTCACCAACGCTACCGGCGAGAATGGACGAGCTGGATCAGCAAGGAATTGATGAATTTCTATGTTCAACTGGCTGAAGACCTCCAACAAACTTTTTCCTCCAATTCAAAAGCTCGAATTTATCTGTCAACTTCTGAATTGTATGCAACACGACACGCTCGCCAGTTAGCAAGGCCGCTCATCCCCTCTCAAAACTCGCTGGACAATTTACTGAGTCAGCTTGGACTGAACCCTACTGCGACCGGCGCATTCGATCATGTCGTTTGGCTCCAGCCTAAGCAGACGAGCCCAGTGCTCGACCCTGTAAGCCAACACGTACAAATGGAATTGAACCGCTCTCCCGGGATTGGCAAATTATATGGTCAGCAGCGAACAACCGGAATCCTGTTCCAGCATTCACCTCATGTTGCCAGACTGACGGATTTAGAACAACAATCACCTTGGGGACCGGACAACACCAACACCTGGTTTGCCAACACACTTACTCCGTCTCACCAGTTCAATCGGCAGCGATTTATTTCGGCACTAGCCAAGTCTGATCAACAGATATTTGTCGACGGAGGATGGCTGCTTTCGATGGGGCAGGAAGATGCTACACGCCAAATCTTCCACAGCTACCAACAATTGCCGGCCGTAAAATTCGAAACCGTCCGAGCGGATGGGGTTCCAATTGCTCAGCCTCTGGTTATTCGCCGGCACCTTGCCGTAGATGAAACTCAACGGTCGACATACCTCTACGTATTAAACAATGCGCCCTGGGCCACTACGGCTCAGGTGGAATTACTGTTACCCCCAAATGGACATCCTGTCGCATTGGGACAGGATGCCAAGTCCAGTTTCCGATGGCATCCTAAGGGTGCCACCTGGCAATTGGTCATGGAACCGTTTGATCTGATCGCAGTCCGAATCGACCACGCGGAAGCTCAGGTCATTGGCGCTAATGTACAGTACAATCAGGAAGTCGTTCCTCAACTTCATAATAGTCTTTTAAAAATAAACCAACGACTAGGCCCGTTACAACAGCCCAGCAGTCGAACTCCCTTGAAGAATGCTGACTTCGAAGCAACTTCCGGAAACCAGGCATTACCAGGATGGCTATATAACAGTCAGGCAGGAAATCGAGTCGAAATAGTTCAAGATTTCCCGCAGAGCGGCGCGCAACATATTTCATTACATCGCCCCCCCTCCTCAAGGCAGGTCCTCTGGATTCGCAGTGAGCCCTTCAATGTGCCACCAACGGGTCGGGTGGCATTCACGGTGTGGATGAGAACTACGACGCCGGACCATCAACCTTCCATTCGCCTATCCATCGAAGGTCGACTGCATGGGAAGGTCTACTATCGACCACGTACAATTGGAAAACCAGAGTCCGGCCTCACTACGACGCGTAATATCAATCCCTTGACCGCCAAATGGAATCGTTATGTCTTGATTGTGGATGATTTACCAACTCAAGGGCTCACGGATTTACGAGTAGGCTTTGACTTGATGTCCTCCGGGCATGTCGAAATTGATAATCTTCAAGTGTACGACCTGTGGTTTCAACAGCGCGAATACCGGGAATTGATGAAGGACATTTCGATCGCCTACTCTCAACCCGGGCAGGGCCGGGTCTCAGACTGCTACGAATATCTGAGCAGTTACTGGCCGCGATATTTAACCAAGTACGCACCCTACCAACAGGACAACATTGCTAAACAAGCGACAATCACCGAGCGGGAAGCAACAAGTGAACTACCTGAGCCAACACCGGTGTGGCCTCGGTTGCCAAACGTGCTGGAACAATTCAAAGAGCTTCCCACGAAACTCTTCCCTTTCTAAGGCGATCATCAAAGCCATCTCGAAAGTTTAAATAGCTTGGGCACCTAGACTTCGGCGTCCTCTCGCACCTGGACCTGTAACGCACTAAGAATCTGATTAGCCTGATCGTTTACTTTGCGAACGTTCATCACATTGTCGAGAACATATTGCTGCTTTTCGTTAGTCGGACGAATATAAAGACGTCCCGCTTTGAAGGGCCACATGTGTTCGAAGATATCATTCACTTCCATTTCAAATCGCATGTGATGTGCTGAGTACCGTTTCTTATGCCGAGGAAGTCCGTGCACGTGAACTGCTTCATTGGGACGAATCTCCCAATAATCCAACGATCGAGCTAAAAACATAATGCCGAACAAACAACCCAGCATCACCGTCAAGACCCAGTAGAATGTAGCATTCGCTGAAGGCTTAAAGCTGCTGATAAAGTCTCCAATACCACCAAGCAATTCCGGATTCTCTTTACTAAGAATCCATAAAACTGCCACTCCCAGAAACAAGAAGGCAATCAATGCTATAAAGCGGTTCGATGGGAAATCAAACCCTATCACGACAAGGTTGAAGATGAACACCAACATAAAGATAACCGTGGTAGTCACCTGCGGAGCAAGGAACACTTCTTCAGCAGCTCGCCCATCCTGTTCTACTCCCTCCACAGCGGCTTGATCAGGTGCCTGTTGAGCTACCGGGGCCTCGGTGTCCACCCCGACAAATTGCAGGTAGCAGGCCGCGAGGAAACAGTAGACTAGTGTCGGCAACAAAAAGATAATCTTGGGATAAAAGTAAATTCGGACTTCATCTTTAATACGCTCCGCCACGTCTGAGTTGTTTGATTTCTGTTGATCGTTAGCGTTCATAATTCTCTCATTTACAGTCGTTATCCCGGACCTCTGTCATATGACTTACTCATTGAAGCGTAAGGTTTTTTCTCCCGCTACGCAACGAATTAAGGTAAATCCATGCGCATAAAAAAGCGGAAGGCACGGGACTCGAACCCGCAACCGGTCACCCGGCCCCTGATTTCGAATCAGGTCGCTCACCAATTCGCATACCTTCCTAGAGTACTACTGTTTTAGCCTATTAGAAGCTCGTGGCAAGATGGTAGATCTGAACCAGCTCGAACGACCTGCATAACCGGACGTTGCACCTCTTTCCAGAACAGAACTCATCCCTATATCCAGACTATTCGTAACTTCCTGTAATCGAAAAGCAAGCGCGAGTGTCGGTTGTATCGCTCATGCCGCTAAAGGCCGTTGTTAGGGCTGGTCCAAATGAACCCATGATATCGCGCACCAAATTATTTCTCTTTTTTGTTGAAGCAAGTCGTCGATATGTTCTTCAGCGAGAGGCACTCTCTCGGTCAACTTACTCCACCGATTTTGGATTCTAACAAGAACTTCCTGGAACAAGCTGACAAACAAAGTGGGAACCAAAGTTATCCCTGTTAGGTGATGAAATGAAACGGACTTTTCGAGTTATAACCCGAGCTTCTGACGGCTCATTCTTAATGAATGACTTTGTATCGGAAGATACGTTGGTAAGTGAATTCGAACAAATTGGAATGGACGACTGTCATACAGATCTGACAATCCGCGGACTTCCTGTTTTACAAGGACTTGTGGGCCCAATGGCTGACGGCAAACATGTTCGCTACGAAACTCCAGAAGTTTTCGAAGAACTAACCAAGGAATGGGCAACTAGCTCATCACGCCCAACAAAAGAAAACGACGCTTTGGAACCTACGCAGACCCACTAAGCCTTAAATACGTTGAGATTCAATCTACTTCTCTCTCTCTCACATCAGATTATTCTCCACGTAAAACTAAAGGGACATCCTCACTAGGATGTCCCTTTTTTATGCACTGAGGGTATTGTGACCAGTCGCTACAAACAGATACCGTTAGCGTTGGTATAATAGACTTGAATTCCTTCATTCGTGTTCCGAGCTATTATTATGATTGATCCGCAACTCCTCTCGATTCTTCGATGTCCCGTGACCGCCAGCACGCTCAGCATAGCCGAAGACTCAGTAATACAATCTATTAATGAGGGGATCGGGAAAAAGAAAATCCAATCGCGAATCATGGAGGAACTCGATACTCCTATTGATGGCGGCCTGATCAATCAGGAAGGCTCCTTGCTGATGCCGATTTATCAAGGGATTCCGGATATGAATCCCGATGATGCCATTACACTAGGCCAGCTACAAGAGAGAGGCTCCTGATGAACGAATCTACGATTTTCAAACGGATTATCGATGGTGAGATTCCAGCCAGCATTGTCTATGAAGATGATCAATGCTTAGCCTTTCACGATGTCGCTCCTCAGGCACCGATTCACATTTTGGTGATTCCGAAAAAAGAGATCCCGTCCATTGACCAAATCAAGTCTGAAGATAAAGAACTGATCGGACACTTGTTCTTAGTCATCCAAACGATCGCTCGCGAGCAGGGACTCGCCGAAGACGGCTACCGTGTTATTTGTAATTGTGGGGAAAATGGCGGGCAAACTGTTTTCCACTTGCACTATCACCTGATGGGTGGGTGCAATCTACAATGGCCTTCAGGGTCGTCCGCTCCTAAGGAAAACTGCTGATTTGATTCGTTATGACCGGTGCATCCGGCACGACTAGTCCCCAACCACGCCCGTTTTTCTCCGCAGCCAGACTCCATTCGAAAGACGGTGAACAACCAAAGCTATACTGCGTATATGAGTGGAATACGAGACATTTTGTCCTTCCCTAAAGTCTACCAATTGTGGCAGGCTCCGTTTGCGCAACACAAATTCAAACCGCTGCTTAAACATACGGATTTTTCCAACATCCGACGAGTACTGGATGTTGGTTGCGGACCAGGGACAAATGCACAATTTTTCCAAGGACGAGAGTATCTTGGGCTGGACATTAACCCCCGGTATATCGAAAACGCTACGCGTAGATTCACCGCTTCCCATGGAGCAACGTGCGAATTTCGACTTCAGGATGTACGTGAATATCATCCTTCCGAGGCTGACCGCTCCGACTTTATTCTGTTGAATTCGTTCCTTCATCATATCGATGATGACAACAGTGATAAAATCCTGAGTCGTCTTCAGCACATACTGTCAGACGAAGGGCACATTCATATTTTAGATCTTGTACTTCCGGATTCTAAAGGAATACCACGCACATTGGCCAAATTCGATCGTGGTAAACATCCTCGGCCATTGGATCACTGGAAGAAACTATTCACAAAACACTTTAAGCCGGTCATTTTTGAAGCGTTCCATCTGAAACGATGGGGAATCCCATTTTGGAGTATGGTCTACTTCAAAGGACAAAAGCAATAAATCATAAATCATGATCAGACACCCTCAAATCACAGTCGCCATTCCCGTCTACAACGAACAGGACGTCATTCCTGAACTGATTCGACGGGTGACTGCTACATTGGATGAATTGCCCGGTGGCCCGCATCAAGTAATTCTTGTTAATGACGGTAGCAGCGACGATTCACTTGCCATCCTCCAAGAGGCCGCGACTGAGGATGACCGTTTAGTTGTCATCTCGTTCTCCAGAAACTTCGGTCAGCAACCAGCCTATGCTGCGGCGCTTGAATATGTCGAAGGAGATGCTGTTGTTTTGATGGACGGCGACCTGCAGGACCCTCCTGAGAAAATCAAAGCACTTCTCGGCAAATATAATGAGGGGTTCGATGTCGTTTATGCGATCCGAGTCAATCGCAAAGAAAACATTATCAAGCGAATATGTTACAACGTGTTCTACCGTATGATCCAACGACTTTCGTCGACTCCGCTACCACGTGATAGTGGTGATTTCTCAATCATCAGCCGACGAGTGGCGCAATTACTGGCCTCCGATGCCGACCGTCATCGATACTTGCGAGGTATTCGCAGTTGGGTGGGATTTAAGCAGATCGGAATCGAGATTGAGCGTGAAGAACGCAAGGCCGGCGATACGAAGTACACATTAAGGAAACTGTTTAAACTGGCTGCCGACGGGATTTTTTCATTCTCCTTAATCCCCCTTCGATTAGCCACTCTGATTGGCTGCCTATCCGTGCTCGTTGCATTACTACTCGCGGCTTTCGCTGTCTACGCCAAGCTAACACCAGCCAACCAGTTGCCCAACTTCATGAACGAAATTCCTCCCGGGTTTACTGCTATTACCGTTGCCATCTCATTTTTCGCAGGCGTGCAACTGATGTTTCTCGGAGTCGTTGGAGAATACGTCGGTCGAGTTTTTGAAGAAGTCAAAGGACGCCCGTCTTTTATCGTTGATCAGGTTATTTCAAATCAATCCAAGTGGACACCGAATACGCCAACACATATCGACAGCTTTACCAACACCACTGGTGGTGGCAAAGCCGACGAACCTACATCCTAAGCCTCCTCAACCGCTGGAAGGCACAAGACGGTTCGAATAACTCCCGACAGATTCTGGATGTGGGATGCGGGGATGGTTTGTTTTTTCCGGATCTTGAAACCTTGGGAAGTGTCCGTGGAGTCGAAGCCGATGATCGAATTGTAGATCCCAATGGACCCTACTTTGATCGGATTCATCTGGGACGCTTTGATGATTCTTACCAAACCAATCAGCCATTCGATTGGATTGTAATGCTCGACGTTTTAGAGCACATCCCTGACGCGACAACAGCATTGAAAAAAGCTCGTGACTTACTTAATCCAGATGGGCGTTTGCTACTTACTGTCCCCGCCTTCAATCTACTGTGGACAAAACACGATGACTTCAATCACCACATAACTCGCTATACAAAACGGCTGATAGGGCAACAGGCCTGCCAAGCTGGATTTGAAATTGAAAACCAACATTATCTATTTCACTGGACGTTTCCGGCTAAATTGCTAGTACGACTAAAAGAGAGCTTATCGCCGACAACTCCCAAGCCTGCAAGCCTGCCAGGAAAAGTAGCAAACGCTATCCTAAAAACAATTTGTCGTTTCGAACAAGCGACCTTAACTCAATTACGTCCACCTTTCGGAAGTTCCTTAGTCGTTAGTCTCCGTAAGAAATAATATCTCGCTATGACATCCACACAGAATCAATCCCGGAAAATAGTGATCCTAGGCGTGTGCATTATTGGCATACTCGTCAGCGGATATTTGGGATGGCATTATGATGAGGGATGGATCGCACATGATGAAGGCTTGCTAGGGCATACGGCTGAACTTACGCTGGCAGGAAACACTCCGCATGTAGAGTTTCAAGACGCATACACCGGGCTACTAAGTCATATTAACGCAAGTAGCTTTAAGCTCTTCGGTATCAATCTAGCCTCGCTTCGAATACCGCTCCTGATTGGAGCAACCATGACTGCCATCGTCTGGTACCTAATTGCCCTACGCATGGTAAGTCCTGTTGTCGCCGGAGTTGTTACTTTGACCTCCGTTGCCTGGAGCTTTCCGAACTACTTTGCAGCATTACCGTCGTGGTATGTCTTAATGGCCGCCAGCTGGACTACCTGGACACTAATCAAATTCCATGAAACATCATCACGACGATATATTCTACTGGCTGCTCTCTTTAGTGGAGTGGCAATACTATTCAAGATCGTTGGACTCTATTTGGTGGCCGCTTCACTGTTTGTCATCTGGATTAGCCACGCCCAACCTCTGCGGACTGAAAGTGATCGTCAACCGAAGACTAATATCCATCTAATATTAAGCGTTTGCCTGGCCGGTATCTTTACGCTAATGGTGGGGCTTTTAATCCACAAACATCTGAGTCTTTCGACTGTTGCTTATTTTCTAATCCCTCTCGCTGCAGCGATGGCCATCATATTGGAAAGCAGTCAACGATTTACGCTTGACTTAAAAGATGCGGTCAGGAATTGCCTACTTTTCGGTATAACTGCTTGCGTACCATTATTTATATTTGCCTTGCCCTACCTCCTTCAAGGCAACTTAGATAACCTCATGGACGGATTATTCGAATTACCAAAGGCCAGACTAGATCACGCGGCAGCCCTACCACCTAATGGCGTTTGGTGTCTGGCGAGTATTCCCATTCTGTTGCTAACGATTTTTGAGAACAAAATTCCCAAATCTATGATACTGCCACTGACATCCACGATCGCTTTGTGTGGTGCCTGCCTTTGTACGCTAGCCTCCACTCCTCTGGTCTATCAATCTACCTTCGTCGTAATGCAATGTTCACTGCCTGCAATTGCCGTCGGGGCGTGGTACTGCCATCGTAAAAGAGAACTCCCTATGCCGGCGATTATTTTAGTCATCGTTACTGCTTGTTTGGGGATCACGCAGTACCCCTACAGTTCCGGAATCTATTTTTGTTACTGTGCTCCCTTTGTCCTACTTACGTTGATCGGTGTTATTGGCCGTTCTACCACGTACGACAAACCACTTTGGCTTACGTTTATTGTGCTATTGGCGGTCTTTGCTGTTGCCCGCGTCAATTATACGAATCCACGGCTGATCGGTTCGAGATCACAACACTTCGAGAACAACCGGTCACTACAAACAACCCGAGCGAAATTGAAAATCGAAAGCTCACAACAACAGGAATACAACTCTTTTCTACAAATCATCGAGAAACAAACCACCATTAACGAGGCCATTCTGGCGGGGCCTGATTGCCCGCAATTCTATTTTCTGTCCGGACGTCAAAACCCAACACCTCAATGCTATGACTTATTTCGCGCTTACCAACTTGGTGGTCAGTCCGAGTTGGAAACAGAACTTAAAAGGCTGATTGAAACTCGGGACATCCAGCTAGTCGTCCACAATCGAAACCCTGAATTCTCCAAACCTTACTCGCCTGATTTTATTTCGTGGTTAGAGTCATGGGGAGAACGCTCACCAAGCGTTGGTAGCGGTAGATTTCAGATCTTTATCAAGAATGGCCGTTAGTCTAGTCGACGGACGGCACGCTAAAGCTTCGACCGAAGTCGCCGATCCACTCGGGAGAGATCGAGTAGCAATTCTGAAGCCGTTGGATACCTGTCTGACGGATCAGGCTGTAAACAATGTTCAATGATCTTTCGTAACCGCCTGGAAATTCCCGGCACGATTGCACTAAATACTCGGCTTACTCTTGTTTGTCGCTGCAACATGATTTTCGCCTGAAACGGTGCTCTCATCGCCGGACCTGCACTATCGAATGGACGGAAACCATAAAACATCTCAAACATTAGTACACCAAATGAATAGATATCTGAACGAACATCTAATTCAACCGGTTCCTGAAGTACACATCGCCGTAAATGCTCGGGGGACATATAGGAAAGCGTACCACCGGTCGGCGACTTGTGTATCAAAAAGTCACCAGCAAGATTGAAATCAAGTAGCAAAGCATGGCCACAAAACCCGATCAGGACGTTAGACGGCTTAAGATCTAAATGTAATACCTCCTGCTCGTGAGCGTAGGCCAATGCTCCGCAGATTTCATGAAGTATCGTGAGTAGATTAGGAAAGTCCTGGTGTTGCCTCCAATTCACCGGAAATACCGTGTTGTGCCGCCGCTCCAGTCTCGACGGAGAAACTCTACGCCGTAGTTCCACCATTTTATCCTTCAGGGTATAGCGGCCTAAATAAGGCATGCAAATGGTGGTAATCCCAGTTCTATCTTGCCAACTCGAATAAATCGGCATGATATGTTTATGATTCAAGCGGCCAACGATTGCGGGTTCCTGCTCGATCATTTTGCCGGATTTCAGAACAACCAGACGATTACCTAACTTCTTGTCGACCGCTTTGAAGACACGAGAAAATGCTCCCTGACCAATCTGTTCGAGCAATTCAAACTGATTAAAGTCATCCATGAAAATTGGTAGCTCCACCTTTTCTTGCGAAACTGGATAGGTAGGAAAAAGCTCCTCTAGTAGTTGGTCGACACGTTCCTCCATCCCGCCTGAGGTAAGCAAATCGTGTAAACTACCATTCCCGCCTGACGGAGCAGGCATGTCAGATTGCTTAGACCGACCTCCCCCCCAGTTCTGCCTCTGCCCTTGGAATTCTGTGTGTGCCGTTTCCACCGCTAGCCCCATTAGTTCGGAATCGGAATAATCTTTGCTGTCTCGATTATTGAAGGCTACGAAAAATTGGACTATCATTTTGGGGTTTTACCTGTCAACCAATGACAAGTAAGTTACCTAAGCATCCTAATCTTCCTCGTCCGACCGCAAAGTATCAGCTAAGGCTTGAGCCACCACTTCGGCTCCGGCTGCGGTTAAATGGGTATCGAATATCAGGTTATGTGACAAAAGCTCTGTCTGATTCAATTGCTTCAGCGGACCAGTTACATCAAGCAGCCCGATTCCTTTCTCCTTGCAGACTTCCTGCATCCATTCAGGCAAATCACTTGGTGCCCATTGAAGTTGTAGATAAGCCGGAGCATTCGTATCGACGGTATAGGGATGATCACTGAAGGCCCTTCGTTTAC